>ERZ791601.970-NODE-970-length-17424-cov-3.591686_pt1 | contig 17424 bp, 11 predicted proteins | sample MGYA00509967_ERZ791601 | MGnify/ENA primary metagenome ERZ791601 (study PRJEB30046, sample SAMN00791930) | human gut metagenome | study: EMG produced TPA metagenomics assembly of the A metagenome-wide association study of gut microbiota in type 2...
TGAACAATTCTTTTCAGATAAGAAACTACGAATCCGGGGATGTACTTATAGTACTTCGGAGCCTTTTCCCGGAGTACTTTATCAATATCAATCAAAAATAAAGAGTCGTCAGCCATTCTTTTTAAGATGAAATGATTGCGCAAAATTAACTCATCTTTTTAATTATACGCAATAAAATTGTCTAAAACTGCACCCAAAAACAAACAAAAGACGCCCAAAAACTATCAATTGATAGTTTTTGCCCTAAAGATTACTTGAAATGCGTCCATCGGAGTTAGATAACTTTCGTAAAATTGCAACATCAAAAGTCAAACAAACGAATAACTATATAAAAAAGGAGAACGATATGAACAGTATTACATTCCAAAAAGATTTGCTCGGAGTACAAAACGATTTATTACGTTTCGCATACAAATTAACCTCCGACCGTGAAGAAGCAAATGATTTGCTTCAGGAAACCTCATTAAAGGCATTGGACAATGAAGATAAATATGTACCGGACACTAATTCAAAGGCTGGATGTACACCATCATGCGCAATATCTTTATTAATAACTATCGCAAGGTGGTTCGCGACCAGACCTTCGTAGACCAGACAGATAATCTTTATCATCTTAATCTGCCACAGGAATCCGGATTTCAAAGCACCGAAAGCGCTTATGACCTGAAAGAGATGCACCGCATAGTAAATGCCTTGCCACGCGAATATAAGATTCCATTCTCTATGCATGTATCCGGTTTCAAATACCGCGAAATTGCAGAAAAGCTGGGATTGCCCTTAGGCACAGTAAAGAGTCGCATATTCTTTACCCGCCAAAAGTTACAGCAGGAACTGAAAGACTTCAGATAACCTGACTGGCAAGATAAAACCAAGTATCACCTTATTCAACCTAAACCGATAACGTTTTGATATAGCACCTGAAAACTATCAATTGACCACCCAAAAACTATCAATTGATAGTTTTCCCCCCATTTAATGCGAGAATTCCGTCCGTTAAAGTGATGCATTCTTCGTAAAATTGCAAAGTCAAAAGGCAAAACAAAAGAATAACTATTGAAAAGGAGAATTGATTATGAATAACAGTATTACATTCCAAAAAGAATTGCTCGGGGTACAAGGCGATTTATTACGCTTTGCATACAAATTAACCTCGGACCACGAAGAAGCAAACGACCTACTCCAGGAAACCTCTTTAAAGGCGTTAGATAACGAAGATAAATATGCACCTGATACGAATTTCAAAGGATGGATGTATACCATCATGCGTAACATCTTTATCAACAACTACCGTAAAGTAGTTCGCGATCAGACTTTCGTAGACCAAACAGATAATCTCTATCATCTCAACTTACCGCAGGATTCGGGATTCGATTGCACGGAAAGCGCTTATGACCTGAAAGAGATGCACCGTATAGTAAATGCTCTGCCCCGTGAATATAAAATTCCGTTCTCAATGCACGTATCCGGTTTCAAATACCGCGAAATTGCAGAGAAGCTGGGATTACCATTAGGTACAGTAAAAAGCCGTATCTTCTTTACCCGACAGAAGTTACAACAAGAATTGAAAGATTTTGTTTAAGAATAAAGAATAATAATAAGCAGAATCAATACATCATATAAAATTTTAGTTGTGTTAGAGAGATAATGGGCAGGCAGGAGTAATCCGGTCTGCCCTATCTTTTTTAGGGATCTACTCCATACCCGAACCATAGCAAAACCGTACTTGCTCCGTACATTCTCCACTCAGAGGTACTTCTACAAGGAGAAAGTACGGGATTGGTACGGAACAAGTGCAGCCCAGGTAGGTATTTGATTAGTAAAATTTGGGGGCAGGAGGATTTTCTCCTTTATAGTCTTTATTCGTATAAACACGTATCCAGTCGATATACATGGCAGGCATCGCGTCTTTCTTCCATTCGGAAGGTATGATGGCGCCGGGCCAGGCATTCGGATTGGTAGAGATACCTGTACTGAAAATCAGGAAAAAGCCCTGCGGATCACTCCAAGGCCAGTCGGTATTGCCATCAGCCCCTTTGTTATGTTCAAAATAGGCTTGTCCGTTGACACCTCCTACAATACGGTCGGGATACCATTCCAACCAATAGATATTCCACTGGGACATATCAGCAAGATCAATAGTGGAAGTGACACTGCCCGAACCACCTACCACACCGGCATAATGATTCTCGGAATGCAGCGTGAAGTGGGCACGGTCATTCAGCGTCTTCTTCGGATTCTCCAAAAGGTCGATTTCACCGTTCTTCGGCCAGGGACGGTTATTGTTGCCCATAAACCAAAGGGCATCATTAAAGCCTACATAGGAAGTACGTTTGAAGCGGATTTCAATGCGCATATTCTCGGTGAAATTGCACCAAAACTCCTTACTTCCCGGTAAAGAAGTACGGTAACAACCGTGAGAATACTTCACTTTCTTACCAAAACGGTTGTCTATCGAATCTTTCTCTTCCACACTCCAGATGCACAAAACCCCATCCTCTACCTTTGAGCATTTCCGGTTATCGACCTTTGCCGTACGAGACATGTGCATGCCTCTATGTTCTATAAAGCCAAGTGGAAGCCCCTTTTTCGTATCTTTACCATTAAACTCATGGGCTGTATAGAAATACCAGCTATCCACTTTAGGGTGTCTGTCCCCTTCCTTCAGAAGCAACACATCCCCCGGATGATCATAAACCAGCGTTTCATCATCTTTCTGCAATTTCCTTCCTGCTTGTCCGCCATCGGGATAAGACAGACTGCCGGAAAGCCATGCCATAGCGATTATAGCAACGATTGAATATTTCATCATACTATTTTGTCAGAATACCTACTTCACCGACAGATACGGCGTTTTTGTTATTTATCTCCGACAAAGACTCCAGTTTAAAGTAACGGGCAGGATACGTCTTGCCGAATCGTACAAAATAAGGCACGGGATTGTGCATGATATTGCTGAACTCACCACCCGCCTCACATTTAGTCCACGACTGACCATCAAGACTGACGTAGAAAGCATACTTATAGATAGTTCCCGTTAAATCTTCTTCCAGAGAGGGAGCATAGCTGAAACCATTCATACTCACTTCATGTCCCATATCGACTACCAATGGTGTAAGTGCAGAAGCACGCCAAACCGTTTTACGATTTCCATCAATAGCCTTGTGGGAATCTGTATTGCCACCAACCACCTGCCATCCATCAACTGGTACATCGCTGAGTTGTACTTCTTCATTCTTATCTGCAAGAGGTTCTGCGTAGAAAAGGCCGACCGCAGTTACATTAGCCACACCACGGGCAGAACGAATGGTTACACGAATACGCTCCGGACAAGTATCAGAGAAACGTACAAGACGCTTATACCCTACAGTTGTGCCTTCTGCCATATGAATCCAGGAGCCATCTTTATACGCTTCTACAAGGAAACTTTCAATACGTTGTCCTTTGGAGATATCTTCCTGAATCATAAAAGCATTCACCAACGCATCTTTCTGTATATCATATTGGCGGACTGTACCGGAAGTTCCATGCCATGCCTCGTTTCCTTTCAGCACATAATTACAGGCAAAAGTTTTCTTTAAATAACTGGAAAATTCTTTCAGCCGCTGCACATCATTTTCATTGATCAACCCACGAAGGTCGGGCGGAATATTCAATAAAAGAACGGAATTATAGCCTACTGATTTGAAATAAATATCCGTCAGATGATTTAAAGACTTCACCTGCTTGTCCTGATCGGTATGATAAAACCAACCCGGACGAATGGAAACATCCACCTCAGAAGGATACCAGAAAAGTTCGGTAGCGCGAGCCACTATATCACGTCCGCCTAAGTCCTTTGCCTTGCCGAAGATACCCAATTCTTTATTCTGTTCGCCGGAACGGGGATAAATACCCGGAGTCAGAGCTGTAGCACTCCATTCTGTTTCACGACCGATACCTTTTTCATTGCCTACCCAACGAACGTCATCACCCATGATAGCAGTAACTGCTTTAGGTTGCAGGCGGCGGATGGTGCGCAGAATGGCATCCCAGTCATAGATTTGTTTTTTGCCGTTAGGACCTTCACCGTTGGCACCGTCAAACCACACTTCATGGACTTCACCGTAATTGGTGAGCAATTCGGTCAGTTGCTCGATGAAAAACTGGTTGTAGGCAGGGGAATCACCATAGCAAGAGGCATTACGATCCCAAGGGGAGAGGTAAACTCCAAATTTGATGCCATACTTCTTGCAAGCATCGCGCAATTCACGTACCACGTCTCCCTTTCCATCTTTCCAAGAGGAAGAGGCCACGGAGTGACGGGTCGTTTTGGTAGGCCAGAGACAGAAGCCATCGTGATGTTTGGCGGTGATGATGGCCATCTTGAAACCGGATTCTTTAAGAGTCCTCACCCATTGTTCGCAGTCCAGCGAGGTAGGATTAAAGATGGCAGGATCTTCAGTACCATCTCCCCACTCTCGTCCGGTGAAAGTATTTACACCAAAATGCAGGAAAGCGGTCAGTTCCATACGCTGCCACTCCAGTTGTTGGGGAGTGGGTACAAGGCGTGAAGCCATATCTATCTTTTCCGCAACTGTAGCATCAGCGGGAAAAGCAACGTGCTTTTCATAATAAGTTTCTTGTGCCTGCAATCCGGAAAGGATTGTAAGACTAAGAACTGTAGTTAGAATCAGGTTTTTCATGCTATCTTATGTTATAGGTTTCGATCTATTTCAAAGGACGGATTGTAAACCGGAATGTGTAATCCTGCACAGGTACACGATACTGCGGCAACACTCCAGGACCACAGGTAGCCGTACCGACTCCTGCCTGTGCGGCATCCAGATGAACAGTTATCACTCCTTCGCGCCGTAGTTGATTGATATGCGTTGCCGCATCCAGATTCTCATCCGTAAAAGGAACCACACTAAATTGGAACGAGGTATCGGAACGGAATGCCAGCCCCTCACCTGCCTCATCAGCAAGTTGCATCCAACGGACATCTGTACGGTTACCCGTTGCCTGCGGACGAACATAATAGTGGAACATACGCTCCACATCAGTGTGATAAATACCTATTTTACCGGATTGGTTACGATCCATATAAGTTTCATGGTCTCCACGCCCCAGATAAGACACCTGACTGTAAGTATCGGGCATTTCAAAAGTAAACCCTACACGCGCCAGTGAAGAGATAACGGTGGTATCCGGCACGAAGTGTGTCTGTATATCCAATTCGCCGTTTTTCTTTAATGTATAGACGAAAGAAGCGGTTCCCACTTTTTCACCACGGACATTCAATAACTCCACTTCGGCACGTCCGCCACGGGTAGAGGTCTTCACGGTAAGGGCACGCTGTGTCAACTGATCCAACCCGGCTTTCTTCCAAGCTTTGGCTCCTCCTACTTTTTCACGGTTATCATTATCCGTCACCGGACGATAGAGGCTCAATGTAACAGGGGAAAACAGTAATTCTTTCCTATTATAAATATAAGAGCGAAGCGCCCCTGTTGCCGGATCTATATTCATTTCCACCTTACCCGAAAGTTTAGTTTCCGGAGTCCGGTAGTTCTTATTACCCGAAAGAACAAACTGATCATAGGCTACCTCGTAATCCGTATTAATAAACGGAGCAGCATCCACAGGCGTCCAACTTAAGTTCAGATAAGCTTCACGAACATCAGAAGGTAAACGTACAGCACCCAGCGTAACTTCAACGGTGGCGTGCGGAGCAGCATCTACCCGACGAGTACCGTCAGCAATCACTTTCCCATGATCACCTACCACCTGCCAGTGTAAGATATAAGCATTGAGATTCGTAAAATCATACCAATTCTTTATATTTAAAGTCAGGTTACTCTTATCAACTAGTGTAGCCTTTATATATTGATATGCTTTCTTCACTTCCAGCAAATGCGGATGAGGTTCGCGGACGGCATTCACCAGACCATTGCAGCAGAAGTTTCCAAAACTGGGTACATTCTTCGGACCATAATCGCCACCGTAAGTCCAATACCAACGACCATCGGCATCTATTTCACGGAAAGACTGATCTACCCAATCCCAGATACAACCGCCCTGCACTATAGGTTCTGTTTCGAAAACATCCATGTATTCTTTCAATCCGCCTCCGCTATTGCCCATAGCATGCAGATATTCAGTCATGATGAAAGGACGATATACTTTCGGTTCTGTCTGGCGGGCATAGACCAGCAATTCTTCCACACTGCGGTACATACGACAGTAGATATCCGTATTATAATTCTGTTCGGCACGCTCGTATTGTATAGGACGGGTGGTTTCAACGGACTTCATCCAGTCGTATGTCCGTTCAAAGTTGATTCCGTTACCCGCTTCGTTGCCCAACGACCAGATCACGATACCCGGATGGTTCTTGGCACGCTCGTACATACGTTGCGTACGGTCCATGTGTGCAGGTAGCCAGGTGCTATCCTTTGCCAATGAAGCCGGGCCATACCCCATGCCATGCGACTCGATGTTTGCTTCATCTATCACATAAAGGCCGTAGCGGTCGCAGAGTTGATACCAGTACGGATGTGTCGGATAATGCGAGTTGCGCACAGTATTCAGATTATGTTGCTTCATCAGGCGAATGTCTTCTTCCATCAGTTCTTTGCTGACAGTACGTCCCAACTGTGAGTGTTCATGCCGGTTAGCACCTTTTACCAATACAGGTACCCCGTTGATACAGAAACGGCCATCCTTGATTTCGGAAGTACGGAAACCGACTTTGCAACCGGTCAGGTGTGTTATATGTCCTGCATCATCTTTCAACGCCAATATCAATGTATAAAGATTCGGGTGTTCTGCACTCCAACGTTTTACATCAGGAAGGGACTGTTCGTCAAAGGTAATAAAATTACTCAAACCACGGTTCTTGACCGGTATTTCATTTTGTAATATTGCCTTTCCGGCAGTATCTTCCAGACTATATGCCAAAGTAGACACACCAGCCGCACTTCCTTCAACTGTTATATCAAGGCCGAAAATTCCTTCCTTATACTCTTTCTTATCCAAAGAAGAAGTCACTTTATAATCAGCTATAAACTGGCGTGGAGTACTGTAAAGATAGACATCCCGTTCAATACCACTCAACCGCCACATATCCTGACACTCCAGATAGGAACCTGCACTCCAGCGATATACTTCAAGTGCCACGGTATTTTCTCCTGCCTGTACATAGTCCGTGATATCCCATTCGGCAGGAGTCTTTGAACCTTGGTTATAACCCAGCATATGTCCGTTCACCCAGATATAATAGAAAGAGATCACACCTTCACAGCAAATCACGATGCGACGGTCTTTCCAGTCAGCAGGAACCGTGAACGTACGGCGATAAGAACCTACTTCGTTCTCTGCATAAGGTACCAGCGGCGGATTCTTTTTGAAGTTGAACAAAGGATCATCAAATTCATAAGTTTCATTCACATAAATAGCCGTACCATATCCCTGACGTTCCCAGTTGCCGGGTACATCGATATCTGCCCATCCGCCCGTATAAAACGAAGGTTTATAAAACTCTTTCGGACGATGATCGGGATTCTTCACCCAATGGAATTTCCATTTACCGTTCAGACTCATATAGTAAGGTGATTGCTCATAATTGCCTTCACCCACAGCATCAGCATTCGCATAAGGCCATATATAAGTATGTGGTGCTAGTTTGTTTTTTCCGATAGCATACTGGCTCTGCCATTCCGGCTGCGCCACAACAAGCACGGGAAATGAATATAGGGCTATCAAACTCAAAAGTATCTGCTTTATCATAATATGTCTTTACTCTACTATAATTTCATCGAAATATATCCGTGCTTCCTGTCCCGGTCGTACATGAGTGAAAGGACAATCGCCTGCCCCGTATGCCACAACACGGACATAACGTGTTTTCTCTCCCACCTCAAACGAAATATCCTCGCGGAAAATACCTTCACGGAAGATGTCATCCTTCGTGTAAGTTCGTTCGGAGACTTTGCGGAAGTCCGCACCATCTGTCGAAATCAGAGTTTCTATCCTTGCAGGCTTGTGCACCGCCATACCGTAATTGGTGATAGAACCCAGCGTCAATCGGTTCACGGTTTCGGGCTTCTTCAGATCGAGGGTGAAAGAGACGGTATCGTTCTTCATCCATGAACACCATTCGGAGTCGGTATATTTCAGGCTTCCACGCACACCATTCACCAGCAGACCGATGTTGTCGGCACCAATGCTCTTTATAGCCTTTGCCGTTGTCGGATTCCAAACAACAGGCAGTTCCAGCGTTTGTCCCATTTGCTTTCCAGATGCAAAGGTGGCAGCTTTTATTGTTTTTGTACTCGTGAGCATCAATGGCCGGGTATAGAGGGCGGACTGTACTGTGGGCATAGTGCCATCCGTTGTGTAGCGTACCTCTACATCCGGACGAATGCAATCCAGTTGCACTTGCAGGCAGTCATCTTTTGGCGTCACCGTATGCTGTATGTTATACATAGAACGGGCATAAACAATTCCTTTCGCTGTAAGGTGTTCATTGAAATGATCCAAAGCTTTCAGATAGGATTTCCAGTTCTTACGTTCCGGTTTTGCCCAAGCTACCTCGGCCAATGCAGACAAACGGGGAAACAACAAATAATCCACATCCTCGGGAGCGTTGCAGAACTCCGTCCACATGCAGGCCTGCACTCCCATTAACAGGGAAGTGGTATGCTGCGACCAGTCTCTTTGTATCGGTTCGTAGTCGTACACATCCTTCAACGTATTGTTTCCGAAGTATGTCACCGGTTCAAACCATTGCGGTCCCTGATAGCGGATGAGATACATAATCCTTGCGGGCGTCATGATAAAGCGATGTCCCAGTTCGGCAGCTTTCATCGCAGCCTGTCCGTAACCCTGCCATCCCTGAATGATAAAACCTTCCGGAATAGTAGCATTCGTCAGCTCATCCCAGCCTATCACCTCACGGCCTTTGTTCTGTACATAGCGAGCCATACGCCCCATAAAGTAACCTTGCAGTTCTTCTTCATTCTCCAGTTTCTCCTGTTTCATCCGCGCCTGACACAACGGGCATGCTTCCCAATGCGTCTTCCGAGCCTCATCTCCACCCAGGTGGATATACTTTGAAGGGAAAAGTTCGAGAACTTCGTCCAGCACATCTTGCAGGAAAGTGAACACACTGTCGTTTCCGGCACAGTAGATGACATCGGCATTCTCTCCCCCCAAACCGGGCAACACACCGATATATTTATTCACCACCGGACACGCCAATAGCGGATAGGCAGCCAGTGCGGCATTACTGTGCGCCGGCATTTCTATTTCAGGAATTACTTCGATATGGCGTTCCCCGGCATAAGCCACTATCTCGCGGATATCATCCTGTGTATAATATCCCTTTTCTACCGTAGGTTCACCCTGGCGGGGATTGCGGCGTTCCGAGAAATTCTTGCCCGGACGGTCTACGCGGCGGGAACCTATCTCCGTAAGCAACGGGTATTTCTTGATTTCGATGCGCCAGCCATTATCATCCGTCAGATGGAAATGCAGTGTATTCAGTTTCAGCATCGCCATACAGTCGATGATACGCAGCAGGTTCTCCTTAGGGGAGAAGAACCGTGCCACGTCCACCAACAACCCGCGATAGCCAAAACGGGGCTGGTCGGTGATAGTAACAGCCGGAACTGTCCAGTCGATGCCTGTCACTACTTGTCCACCTTCGATGGCGGCAGGCAGCAGTTGGCGGATACTCTGCAAAGCATAGAAAAAGCCTTGTACATCGGCAGCATGAATGTTTATTCTTTTAGCTGTAATTTCCAGTTTATAGGCTTCTTTCTTCAAACCGGCATCCGTCGTCAGACAAACATCTCCTTTCTTGTTTCCCACCTTTATGCGAGGAGTAAATCCTGCCGCACGGGTGAGAAGTGCGGTAAAGCGGCGTACTTCTACAGCTTGTTCCTCGTTCTCCACAGCAAAGGTTGTTTTTTCTGAGAAATGAAAGTTACCCGTGCCCGGCACTATACTGACCGGGCAGGGAACTAAGGGAACGGGTTGTGTCAAGTTATCAGCCTGTATGTTCGCCGCCATCAAAAGCAGGAAGCATACCAGTGTGTGAATAGTTCTATATCTCATAAGGTCTTTTATTATTAGATATGTGAATCAGGGATTAAAATCATTCTTTGTCTCTCTCAGGCGAAAAGCGTACAGGGTCGTTGTATTGTTCCTGCAATGCGGTTAGTTGTGCTTTCAGGTCTTTGATGATTTCTTCCGTTCCCGGTTGTCCGTAGATGTTACGCATCTCCGTGGGATCGGCCTGTAAGTCGTACAGCTCCCATTCATCAATATCATTATAGAAATGGATCAGCTTGTAACGGTCGGTGCGTACTCCGTAATGGCGTTTCACCATGTGCTCGGCAGGATATTCATAGAAATGATAGTACAAAGCTTTCCGCCAGTCGGCCGGTTTCTCGCCTTTCAGCAACAGTACCAAGGAAATGCCTTGGATATCTTCCGGCACTTCCACTCCGGCAAGTTCAAGGAAGGTCGGTGCGTAGTCAATGTTCTGCACCATTTCATCGATATCCCCTTTAGCCCGGAAGTCTTTCGGCAGACGCATAATCAACGGGGTACGCATGGACTCTTCGTACATAAAACGCTTGTCGAACCAGCCATGCTCGCCCATATAGAAGCCTTGGTCGGAGGTATAAACCACGAGCGTATTATCATCCAGTCCTTTCTCTTTCAGATAGTCCAGTACACGCCCCACATTATCGTCCAGAGACTTCACGGTTTTCATATAGTCGCGTATGTAACGTTGGAACTTCCAGTTGGCGAGTTCCTTGCCTTGCGGATTCTTCTTATAAAAATTATCAATGATAGGCCCGTAGAATTTGTCCCATGCGGCACGCTGTCCTTCATCCATGCGACCGATGTATTTCTCATAAAGAGATTTCAACCGGGTTTCTTTGTCCGGGCGCAGCATCTTGAGGTCGTAAATCATATCCATATCTTTCGCAATGCTCATCTCCTGTGCCGCAGCGGCGGGACGCCCTTCATAATCATCAAAGAAGTTATCCGGCAGGGGGAAAGTCTTGTCTTCATACAGTGCCAGATTGCAGGTATCTGCCAGCCAGTTACGGTGAATGGCCTTGTGGTGGATCAGGATACAGAACGGTTTGTCCTTATCCCGTTGGTTCTCCATCCAGTCGATGGCGTCATCGGTAATGAGGTTAGTCACATAGCCGTGTTTCTGTATCGTATCATTATTCTGGGTGATGAAGTCCGGGTTATAATAATCGCCCTGTCCGGGCACAATCTCCCAATAGTTAAAACCGGTAGGCAGGCTCTCGAGATGCCATTTGCCAATGAGGGCTGTTTCATAACCGGCTTGTTGCAAGAGTTTAGGGAATGTCTGTTGTGAAGCATCGAACACGCAAGTGGTGTTGTCGTAGAATTTATTGGCACAACTGTGCTTGCCGGTAATCATGCAGGCACGGCTGGGTCCGCTTAGCGAGTTGGCTACAAAACTGTTGGTGAAACGTACTCCATCGGCAGCAATCCTATCCAGGTTCGGTGTTTCCATATAACGGTGGTCATAGCAGCTCATCATCTGGGCTGTGTGGTCATCCGTCATGATGTATACGATGTTATATTGCTTCTGCTCTTCAGCCTTCTTTTGGGCAGAGCAGGAAGCCAAGGATGCCACGGCGGCGGCACCGGTCAGGGAATAGAGTAATCCTGATTGTAAGTTTTTCATGGTCGGAAATCTTTAGTAGTTTAATTACCCAAAAGTACGCGTAATGGATAAGAGCAATGTTCAAGAATATCTTTATCATATCCAAAATTCACCATTTCGGGTATATCTAAAGCAACAAAAAGACAAAATTAAAAGCAGCGAAGACAAAACCGGAAGCAGAACAGACAAGATGCGCCGCCCACTTCCGGAATGTCAGGTTATATCAGCCTATTGAAAAAAGGTGGTCAACTAAAGACTATTAATAGCCGAAGTTATTATCATCATTCGTGATGCCCGGATTAGCAGATATTTCACTATCAGGTATCGGCATCAACATATTCTTCTTCACAAAGCTATCGGACAAACCTTCTCCACCCTCTTTTCCCACATTGAACACACGATCGTGCCATACATTGTTCGATGTATAGTACTGGGCACTGGAAGCAATCGTAAGCTCATGCTTGTTATTGAATTCCAATGCCATCTTGAAGTACTTAGTACCACGGATACGAGGCATTTCATATGTCCCAGGTTCTCCTGCAAGCTCAATGATACGTTCAAAGAACAACTTGGTTCTTACGGTTTCCTGATCCAAAGAAGCAGACCAGTCAGCTGGTTGGGCAGCAGGCATCAAACCTGAAGTGCGAGCACGTCCCAGCACTTGATTTGCCAACTCAACGGCTTTCGCAGTATTGCCCAATTCATTGTAAACATCCGCCATCAACAGCAACATCTCGGCATAGCGATATACCATCAGGTTTTTATGACTAGCAGTACCTATCTGATTCTGGTCGTACATTTTAGCGTAGTGAGGCCACTTGAGCTGACCGGCATCAGTAGAGAATATTTTGGCAAGATCGGTCTTGTAGCTTCCATCCGCCAATTTAAATTGATTCAATACTTCAATACTCGGATTTGTCCGATCAGGGAACAGGTCGTAAGGTAACTTCAGCGCATGTTCCAACGGTGTCTGCTTGCCATTTTTATCCACGAGAGGCACTCCGTTTTTCATTACCGGTTCCTTGGCAGTCTTTTTATCGTCTTCAAATCCTGCGTTGACTTTCACATAAGGATACATGTAGGTAGAATCATTCGCGCACAACACGTCACCAATCATTGGCTTTGGGTCTTTCTGGTTATTACCACTACGGGTTCTCCAGCTTTTCATGAAGGTAAGTTCGATACGAGGGTCGCCCGGATAAGTACCTTCATGTAAATCATAAATCGCTTTAGTGGCCCTGTAAGTACCCCACGCAATGCCGGAAGTAGACTGGGAAGGAGCAAAACGATTGCTGGCACGGTTAAAGCAAACAGTAGAAGTGATAGAGAAGTTCAACTGGAAGATAGCTTCCTTAGAACCTGTAACAAAATCTCCAAACAGTTTTCCAAACTTAGGTTCAAGGTCATACGGACCATTCTCATAAACATCATCAAACATTTCTTTAGCCCTTTGCCAATTAGCTTGTGCATCAATATCCAGACAGGCCATCTTATAATATACTTTTCCTAAGAATGCTTTGGCGGCCCAAGAGTTAGCACGTCCGTCCGCTGATTTTGCGGCAATCTGAGTTGCGTCCTTCATATCCTGAATTATTTGTGCAAAGACTTCCTCTTTCGGTGTCCGGGGAGTTGAAATGCCATCGGAAGAAGAGGCTACAATCTTCAAAGGCACATCGCCAAACAGCATGACCAGATTATAATAAGCCAGTCCTCTTAAGAATTTAGCTTCACCACCCATCTGCACTTTTACACTTTCACTTAAGCCACTTTTCTCAAGGCTCGTCAGAAAAGCATTCGTTTCCGCAATCACTTTATACTGTCCGTTCCAAACCGTTTTAATAGGGCTGGCGGATGTAGGAGCCTCCAATGACAGCATACGACCATCATCATTGACATTGCGTTGTCCCCAACCAAAGCCTGAACTGAGAATAAGCGCTTCCTGCATCATCTGACCGTAAGCAGCACTATTTGTCATATATCCATAACAACCCAACAAAGCCAGTTCCGCGTTACTCTGGGTACTAAAAATGACCGAAGAGTTTTGAGAGTATATAGGGTCCTCATCTAAACAAGAGGATAAGTTACATACAGCAAAAACAGCTGATAAAATATAATATGTCAGTTTTTTCATACTCTTATAAGTTTATTAAATTAGAAAGTAACATTCACACCAAATATAAAGGAACGAGAGTGCGGATAGGAACTCATATCCACGCCTGGACGAAGCCCCTCGAATGCAAAGCTGTTCACTTCAGGGTCATATCCCGTATAATCGGTGATGACAAAGGCATTCTTTACAGAAGCATATACTGATGCATTCTGGAATCCGATAGCTTTCATCCAGATTTTAGGCAATATATAGCTCAACGTAATATCAGAACAGCGTAAGTAACTGCCGTCTTCGATATAACGATCCATCACCATATTAGGAATCTTATATGTAGAACTCGGGTACAAATTGGTAGGATTTTCAGCAGTCCACATACCTTGAAATGCTTTCTTGGTGATATTATTTGCCTGTTGTCCCGGCATTCCGTTATAGCGAACACCCGTATTCATGATATCTCTTCCCTGTACACCATTGAACGTAGCTTTCAACGAAAGTGATTTATAAGAAACCTCTGTTTGGAAACCATAAGTAAAGTCCGGATTCGGGTCGCCAATGATGGTACGGTCTTTGGCATCCAGTTCACCATCTTCGTTTACATCCACGAATTTGACATCACCGGGAGAAGCCGATTGTGTATAAGTGCCTACAGTACCGTCTTTCTTAATATATTGCACCTTACCATCACTCGTAATATCTTCTGCCTGCACAATGCCCTGTGTTTTATACCCCCAGAATAATCCCGGAGCTTCACCCTGCAAGAATGCATTTGCAACACCGAATTGGTCGGCTAAAGCCGCACCTTCATAGCCGATTCTCTCTCCCAGACAGCCCCAGTCGGACGGCAACAATCCCAAATCAGTAATCTTGCTCTTGTTAGCGCCAATATTGCCGCCTACGCTCCACTTCCAATCTTTAGTATCTATAATCTGCGCATTCAGTGAGAATTCCACACCTTTATTATCCAAACCACCCTGATTGTAGTAAGTGCTTCCAAAGCCGGAAGAACCAGGTAAAGGTCTTGAAATCAGCAAATCATCTGTTTTCTTGATGTAGTAATCAAATGTACCGCTCAAGCGGGAATTAAATAAGCCGAAGTCCACACCAAAGTTCCAGGAAGCTGTTTGTTCCCACTTCAAACTATTATTTGCCAGATTTGTTACAATCATACTTGTCAACTGATTGCCGGAGCCATCAGCATAAGATATGGGACTACCAGAAGACTGTCCATACATAGAAAAAGTGGAATACGGACTGATAGCCTGATTACCCGTCACACCATAGCTGATACGGACTTTCAACTGACTCAACCAAGATGCATCTTTCAGGAATTCTTCTTGTTCCATACGCCAAGCCACCGAACCGGAAGGGAAATATCCCCAACGATTGGATTTGGCAAACTTACTGGAACCGTCGGCACGAATGGAAGCGGTAAGCAAGTATTTGTCATAAAGGTTCACATTCACGCGACCCAAATAAGAAAGAAGCTGAAAATCAGTCTGTGTAGGGGAGGAGTAAATTGTATTACCTGCCATGTGCAATCCGTTCTCTCTAAACTCGAACATGGTAAAATGGTTACCAATCACATTTTTATTCAGGAAATGATATTCATCGTACGTGACACCGGCTGTAGCATCTAAAGTACCGATTCTTCCTAACTTTGTATTATAATTCAAGATATTCTCCACACTGTAATTACTCTTACTCAGGTCAGACTGAGTAAGATAACCGTCATTATTCATACCTTGATACAACTGCATACCATACCAGCGCTTACGATTGTTTATATTGATATTGCCACCTGTACGAAGACTATACGATAAGAATTTACTGATTTTCCAATTTAGATTCAAGCTACCCCTAAAAGACTTATCATCTGCAATATCCACATAGTCATTCAGCCAACTGAATACATTCGTCTTATTTTCATTAGTCAAAGAAGGGTCATCATCCGGTTTTTCAAACGGAGAATAGTCCAAAGCTGTACGGGAGATTGCACTGGTAGGTCCTCCAAGTGTATTACCTCCGGCCATCATATCATTTTGCCTTAAGGCTCCACTCAGACTCAAATCGATTTTGACTGTTTTAGAAAGTTCCGCACTCAAGTTAGCGCGCAAATCGCCTTGTTTCAAACCTGTTTGTTTTGTCGTACCATTCACATCTTTAAAATTGGCAGATATATAATAGGTGGTTTTACCAGTACCACCATTCACCGATACTGAATAATTTTGTGAGAATGCAGAATGGTAAATCTCTTTCTGCCAATTACGGTAATAGATCAAATTGTATGTTTCCGGATTATTAGGATCATACTTAGCCAAAGCATCGTTGTATACATATCTCATTTCATCCCCAACTTTATAATAAGGATAGAGTCCATCCCCAATCCGGGAGTTCTGATAAGCAGCATACTCATCCATACCCACCAAGTCAATCAAACGAGTGGCATTTGTTACAGTAAAAGTTGCCGAAACATTCACTTTGGCTTTACCTTCTTTACCCTTCTTTGTCGTAATCAAAATTACGCCATTAGCACCACGAGAACCGTAAATAGCAGTAGAAGAAGCATCTTTCAAAACGGTGATATCTTCAATATCGGCAGGATTCAAAGAAGAAAGGGGGTCTTGAGCTATCTGAAAGTCACCACTAATGGCTGACTGTCCAAATTCACCCGTAGAAGCCTGCGGCACGTTATCAATTACATACAACGGTTGATTGTCACCACGCAGAGAACTGGCGCCACGAATAGTAACGGAAGCAGCTGCACCTACACTGGAAGAAGCCGTACTAACAACCAAACCAGCTACTTTACCTTCCAACAGCCCGTCAATAGACATCACTTTAGCGGCATCATTGGCATCAGGTCGCATATTGGTTAATGCTCCCGTCAAATCTCCTTTACGAGATGTACCATAACCTACCACAACTACTTCATCCAGCAATTGTGTGTCATCCTTCATTGTCACATTAATTACCGTTCTGTTACCCACAGCAACTTCCTGTTTCTCATAACCGATGAAAGAAAAGACTAATACGGATTTAGAATTAGGAGCATCAATCTTATAGTTACCATCAATATCAGTGATGGTTCCTAAAGAGCCTCCTTTTACAGACACATTGACACCGGGTACACCTTCATTGGTGCTGTCAATTACTTTACCTGTTACTTTAATTGCTTGCTGTGCAAAAGCAACGGCAGGTGCCGTCAAGCAGAACAGGCATACAAGAAATACATTAAATAGTTTCTGTCTCATAGAATTAAATTTAAATTAAAGACATTTGTTAACAGTGATTTCGATGCAAATGTAAAGCGAGCAAGGAAAGCATCGGTGCAATAATCACTATTTCCAAGTCCAATTTTAGCCATAGACCCATTCCCGGACAGCCCATAGACGAATTTGGAGCTAAAATAGATAAAAATGGAGTAGAAGCATGAAGAAAAACGTGTTAACCACATTTATATTGTGCCTGTTATTATTCCTGCCAGATAAAGTTACAGATCTGTCTCTACGCCGGAAAAAAACAGAACGTCCCGCCTGCTTTTCATAAAACGAAAATCGGGCGAGACGAAAAATAAATAATATCTTGTTATTTTTATAATTCTTCTATGTCTTTG
>ERZ791601.985-NODE-985-length-17081-cov-3.786620_pt1 | contig 17081 bp, 7 predicted proteins | sample MGYA00509967_ERZ791601 | MGnify/ENA primary metagenome ERZ791601 (study PRJEB30046, sample SAMN00791930) | human gut metagenome | study: EMG produced TPA metagenomics assembly of the A metagenome-wide association study of gut microbiota in type 2...
CTCACGGAACTTTATGACTTCTTGAATACTTCCCGAAAAAGAAAAGCCGCCGTCGCTTGACAGCAGCCTTTCCGCTTGTTTGTTATGCGTAAAAAAAAAGACAGCACCAATCAATGGCACTGTCTCTTTTCTTACTTTTTAATTATTTCATTTTAATTTCAGATATTTATTCTTCCTCAGAACCACTCTTTTTCCTTACATAGAATACGGCTCCAAAAACAATCAGTATAATACAGATACCTATAATAATGATTATCGTATTATTCCATGCATATTTTGAAGTGCTGTCATCTGTCTTAGGTGCAGGAATGGTTTCATCAGATTTGTTGTCTGCCTGAGCGTTATCACTCATAATCTTGGCATCAACAACAATCGTGTAATCTGATGCATGGGTAAATACAAGTTCCACATTTCCATCCGAATCAATCTGTCCGGCACTGATAAATTCCAGGTCTCCGGTCTGTTCATTGTAGTAGAACAGGTTCGCATACAGTCCTGCATTCTTTGATTCCATGTTGACGGTCAGTGTGGCTGTAAATCCAAACTCTCCGTCATAAGCAAGAGTCAGGTTAATAGAATACCTTTCCCCGGTCACGTTGTTGATGACATCCACAGGAATGGATTTTCCGGCATCTGCTCCGACGTTCACGCCGAAATCAATATCTCCGGATGGTTCTGTGATGTCCTGTCCGTTAATCTTCCAGGAAAGGCCATTTCCCATATCCAGAACAAGTGTTGTATCTTTGCCCTTGATACTGTCAATTACATCTTTCGGTACTACAGTCGTTCCATTCATGACAACTGTTACTGTATCGCCTGACTTAGCTTCTTCAAGCTGTGGCTTGATAACATCCCAGCCTTCCTTGCCGCTGTCATCCTTGATGTATGGCTTAATTGAAGTACCATTGTCCTTACCATTATCCGTATCAGGCTGTGGCTTCTGATTCTGATTACCATTGTCTGTGCCAGTCTGCGGTTTCTGGTTTTGGCTGCCATTATCCTTGTTGCTGTCATCGGACTTAATCTTAGCGATCGGCTGTGTGTAACTGTGTCCGCACTTGGTGCAGGTGTAGGTCATGATGCCTTCCTCGGTTGTCGTCGGCTGCTTTGTTACGGTTGCTTTATAATCATGTCCCAATGCCGCCAGTTCTTTTCCGGTACTCAGAAGTTTATCACAGTCCGTACAACAGGTATCTCCTGCGTATCCGGTCTGCGTGCAAGTCGCTTCCTTACGGTTTTTCACAGTTGTATGCACATGATTCGTGGCATCCACTTCGCCAAAGTTTTCACCGCAAACACTGCACACAGCTTTAGATATACATGTAGCAGTCGTTCCGGCCGTGTGCGGTTTTTTCTCGATTGTTGTACCGGTATCAAGCTTTTCACCACAATCCTTACAGTAGGTATCACCTGTATAGCCTTCAACGCTACAGGTTGCATCTTTTTTGTTTATGATTTCTGTATTTTTGTGCTCACATTCGCTTCTTGTAATCGTAATGCTTACACTTTCTGTCTCGTAGTTGCCCTTGTCAGTTCCTGTATAAACCGCAGTCGCCGTCACAGCCACACCATCTGCAAGCACCGTGTCCTTATCTGCCTCCTGCCAGCTCCAGCCATCCGGAAGCGTAATATCGCCAACCTTCTTTGTGCTGTGTGCCGGTGTCATTTCAGCTTGCGGCATGTTCGGTGCCTGAGCTGCCTTATTTACAGTGATTGTAAGCTTTGTATCAACAGCATTATAATTATCCTTGTCTGATGGTGTAAATATTACATCATACTCTGTCTTTTGGCTGTCTGCTGCTGTAGGCCTGCTACTGCTGTTCTTCCATGCAAATGTTCCTGTGATTTCAGTTCCATCTGCTGTCTGATAAGCTGCTTTTCCTCCGGTCAGGGTACTGTCTGAAAGTTTCTGTCCGTAGGTAAGTGCGCCTGCTGTCGGCTTCTCTGCAATTACCGGTGTTGCCTTAGCAACCGTGATAGCTGCTGTTCCGGTAAGTTCAGCATAATGCCTGCTGTCTGTCGGCTTGAATACCCAGCCTGCCTGTGTGGTTCCTGTAGCAGGGATTTCGTCCGGATTACTCCATGAAAGGATACCTTCTACCATATTATCTGTACCGGCTTCCACAAAAACGGTATTTCCGAGTGTCAGCTTTGAAATCTTTTCTCCATAGGTCAGCACATTACTTCCATCTACGGATACGGTGTTTCCACGCTTAATCTCTACCGTCTTCTTATCTGTAATACTAATCGTCAACGTGTATTTAACATTCTCATAGTTCTCCATTGAAGCTGTTACCGTGATAATTGCTATCTTTCCTACCTTGGACGCATCTACCTGATTTACTTTATAGGTCAGATTTCCGGCTGTATCGACTGTTACCTCACTTAAAAGCTGCTCTGTATCTGTCTTTTCATCCGTATATATTGTAGTTCCCCTATCCGTCGGAAGCTTTCCTGCAATATTCACACCGATTGCCTTACCGTCTGAACCGGAAGCATACGCATAGGTCTTATTTTCCGTGATGCTGGAAACGGTGAGTGGGCGTTTGGTAATATTTACCGTGGCAGAGCCGGAAGCATCCGCATAGCCGGACTGTGAGACCTTATAATATACGGTCTTTGCACCATTCGTGAAGTCGGTGTAGGTCAGGCTGTCCTGTGTGCAGCTATCTGCGCTTTCGCCGTATTTTACGATTGCGCCACTAGGCACGCCGGTGAGGGTGATCCCGTGCGGACTACCGTCATACACACCCTCATAAGCCACAGGCGAAATGCCGCTGAAGTTCTTCTGCGTGAGTTTGACCTTGATCTGCGCCGTCACAGGCGTGCCGGGCTGCTCCACCTCGTCAGCAATCGAAGTAAGATCCAATGTTCCGGTGAGCGTCTGCTCCTCCAGCGTATTCGGATCATAACCGCTCCATGTGACGGGAATCTTATCAAATGTTTTGCCGTCCACCGTGGTGATCGTCACGGTTCCGGGTAGTCCCAGCTCTTCCTGCGCCGTTCCGTATGGCTTATCCATAATGCCAGCCGGCGTATTGCAGCTCTTTACCGTACGCTTGACAACCGTTACGTTGTAGTCCTGAGTCAGTTCATTGTAATTATTGGTATTTGTGGGAGTAAACACGACCGTGGTGGTCTTGCTGCCTGCGCTGTCCCAAAATTTAGCGGCATCTGCCTTGAAAGCGAAGGTGCCTTCGCCGTTGCCGCCGGTGAGAGTTGCTTCACTGTTGACATAAACCGGCGCAGAAAGCGTCGGCCATTCGGTCACCACCGGATCGGCCTTCTGAATGGTATACTCCACGCTGGCGGTGACAGCGTTGTTGCCCTCGCCCACCGTGATGCTAGCGGTGTACTCGCCCGCGTTGACGGGTGCGGAGTCCAGTGCCGTGCCATTCTGCGTGTAGGTGATGCTGCCCACAGCTGGCAGGCCGGTAACGCCGCTGACTGCGTCAAGCTTTGCTGTCGCTTTTTTGGCGTTGCCGTCATAGGTCATCGTATCCGCATCGGGTGCGGAAATCGTGAAGGTTCCACCGAGCTTATCGGTCAGATAGCAGCCCTCTGCCGTACACTTCGCGGTGATGGTCGCACCGCTGGCGCTGTACGCCCAAATATGCTCGTGCTTGGTGACCACCACCGTCAGCGATTCGCTGTTGCCGGTAAGGACGTTGTTTCCATCACTATCACACAGCCAATATCCGAGGGAATATTGGTGTGTGCCTACCGGCAGATTTGAAATGGTGAGTGTGGCGGCGCCTTTACCGGTATAGATCGCTTTATTCTTGTTTGGATCATTTGAGCCGCCTACAGTGTCCCAGTCGGTCGTGCCATCAGCTTTTTGATACATGACACGCCAGTCGTACTTTGCCGTTCCCGGCGAGGTTGCTTTCGCCGTCAGCGTCAGGTCGGCGCCCGTCTTATTTTCTCCCAAATTGATAACGTAGGTATCGCCGGTGAAGTTCGTCTCGCTGTCCGGATAGATCTTCTCGAAGGAGGCGCCGGAAGCTGCGACGGTATAGGTTTCGTTCGTACTGATCTTAAACGAGTTATTGTAGACCCAGCTAAAAGAGCCGTTACTCTGCTTCTCTTTATACCGATACCCCTTGGGCAGCAGATCCCACGCGCCGACATACTTGCCGCTGGTGCCATTCTTATCCTCCGGACCGCCGCCATAAGGGTAACTCCTCGGCTCATACAGACCGCCGGAAAGGCTCGCTGAGCTGCCATCCTTCACCACATACAGGGCAAGGAACGTGCCGGCGCTCAGCTCCAGCTGGCCGCCCTTCTCCGCGCTGATTTCACGGACCGTCAGATCGCCGTCATTCTTGATGTTCGTACTGTTGGCGATGATCTTGCTGCCATTGCCAATGGCCCGCACGACAGAGACAGAGCCTCCCGCCTTCTCGCTCTTCAGCGTCAGCGTAATGCCCTGTGCAATGAAGGGCTCGCCCCAAAACTCCTTGCCGTTCAGATCCAGCGTCACCGGGCCGTTGGTCAGCGTATGGATCTCAGAGCTATTATTTATGTCCTGAAACAGCTTCAAGGCCTTTGCGCCGTCCGCGGCATTGAGCGCGGCCACCGCCGCCCCAATGGTCGCATAATAGGTGGGTTCCTCGTCGCCAACCGTCACGGACGCCTCCATCTTTGCACCGCACTGGCCGCACTCGCCTGTGTCCGCATTAATGTTATGCTCATGACCGCTCTTGACGGTAACGTTCGACAGTTCCTTGACCTCGCCGTTTGCAATGGTATCACCCTGATAGTAAGCGCACCCCTCTGCCAGCAGTGCGGAGAGGTTATGGGCCGATCTGTACAGGGTCAACTTATCCTCAAATGTTCCGCCGCTGATGGAACAAGTGCCTGTGGTTGAGTCATCGTAGCGCGTAATTGTGACCTCTTGTTTAAAGGTGCCGCCGCTGATGGTCAGGTTGACGGGATTTTCAATCGTAACTCCGCCGGTGATGGTACCGCCCTCCACGTTCAGCGTGCCTTTGTCCACTTGGAATGCCTGATTGTAGTTCTTCGTGAACGTCACACCGCCTTTCACGGTGACAGTGCCGTCTTTCATTATAAAGTTGCCATTGTAGGTACCACCTTCAAGTATGGCCTCTCCGCCCGTTACATTGACCCCGTACCTGTCGGCGCACGTGACATTACGGAGCGTGGCCTTGCCGCCGTTCACCGTAACACCTTTACATATGACGTCTGGGATCGTGGCTTCGCCGCCGTTCACTGTAATATTTTCATATTCGCCGCCCTCAAGGAGTACCTCCGCGCCTTCATTGACCTGCACGGTGATATATTTGTGCCCGGTTCCCACCAGCGTCATTTTGCAGGTAACGGGGATGTAGTAAGCATTGTCGTTCAGCGGGAACAGCTTGGCATCCGTGCAGCCTTCAGCTACCCAATCGGCCAGCTGGGCGGCGGCCTCCGCATAGCCGTTGGGCCAGGTCACGCTGTCCTTGCTGTCCTTCGGGAAATACCCGACCTGTTTCGTTTCGCCTTTCATGGCGGTAATCTTGACCACCAGCACCGCACCGCAGTGCTTGCACTTCAAGTTGCTTTCGGACATGGGTTCATGCGTCTCGCAGGTCTGGAGGTACAGATTCGTGTAACTACCTCCATCCACGCCATCCTTGTTGATTGTGGTGTTGCCGGAAATTCTCTCCGCCGCCGTGCCGCCGATCTTCGTACCGTAGAGCATAGCACCCGGATGGTTCTTTTTCAAAAAATCGCTGACTGTAGTGGTTTCAAGCGACGCAACGCGGATGATACCAACGGTGCAGTATTGCGTATTGCTCTGCCACAGCCGCACATTATAGTTGCTATTCGACGGCCTCAGATCCAGCTTCTCGATTTTACCGCCGCAGCTCACCAGCTTGCCGGTGCTTTTCAGATCTACAAATGCGACCGTTCCCTGGAAGCCCTGTTCATTCTTGCCGTCATACAGGTTCAGTGTGCAGCCTGGGTTCACGTAAAAGTTTACGTTGAGCATGCGGTTAGTTGTGTCCGCACTGCTGTCGATCACGGTCAGCACAGCGTTTCCGTCCAGATTGAAATGAGCGCCTCCGTTGATGGTATGCCCGTTCAGGTCAAGGGTCGGCGTACCCCCCCCATAGTGATGATACTTCCGCTGAGCGTCACATCTTGCAGCAGCTTCAGCGTACCGGTCATATTGTCGAACCTCGCCCCGTTGGACAGGTCGCGGAAGTACCCTTTCTTCGCACTCGCGTCCGTCGGCTCAAGTACCGCCACAAACGTTGTGTGGCACTTGCGGCACTCATTGCTGCCCTCCGGCACCTCGTGGTCGCACAGCCCGAATTTCACGCCGTCCGCGGTATCGTCCCGGACAACATAGTCGCTGTTATAGCTGTCGGGGAAGAAGTTCGCTGCGCTCAACGTCACGCTATCCACCGCCGTGGCCACCACGCTGTCCTTCCCGTCGGTGGGCAGGAACTTACTGTCGGTGTCGTAGGCCGGATTCATGCAGATGCCGATGCGGGCATTCTCATCCAGCGCACCGCTGACCTTGATGGGCAGAAGGCAGCTCCGATCTACATAGTAGTTGTTGGGCGTGTTGCCACTGATGCTGGTCTTTCCGGAGACCGTCAGTGCCTTTTCGTCCTTAAAATCTTTGTCGTCACCGTCCAGCTTGACGCCGCCGCACGCCGTGCCGACGTTCGCCGTATTCCCGGTAATCTTGCCGCCGGTGATGGAGACATTGTACATGGATACATATGTCATTACGCACACGCCGCCTCCGTTGCCAGTGGCAGTATTGCCGGAGATCTCACCGCCGGTCATGTTAAATTTGCCAAAGCTGTCGAGATACACACCGCCGCCGCCATCCATAGCGTATTGGCCGCTTATGGTGGGGTTTTGATTTTTGTGGCCGCTGGCTGTGTTGCCGCTGATCTTGCCGCCCGCCAGAGTAAAGGTGCAGTTTTGCCCCACATATACACCGCCGCCGGCCTCGCCGGTATTGTTGGAGATCTCGCCGCCGTACATGGTGATGGTCGACTTGTTGTTGCTCAGCGTCGTGCCTGTCGTAAGACCGGACACGGCAGCGGCGGAGTTTGCGTTGTTGCCGGTGATTGAACCGCCGTACATGGTAAAGCTGGAATAGTCTTTGGCTATTACCGCATTCTTGAAGCCAGTGATCTTGCCGCCGTACATCACAAAGCTGGCAGTGCTGATGATCTCGGTGCTGCTGTCTTTGCTGCAGAGAATGAGTACGCCTGTTGCTGCGCTTTCGCTGCCCTGAATCGTACCCTGCTGATCAGCGCAATCGGTCAGCGTCAGCGTGCCGCCGTCTTTGATGTCTATGCTGGACACAGTGACCGTATGCCCGTTCAGGCAGAGGGTGACATTCCCATTCAGCGTAACGTTGCCGCTGATCGTCACATCCTGTGTCAGGTAGTACTCACCGCTGGTGGTGGGCAGGGAAGTGGTTTCCTTCCATGCAGTAAATGTTTTTTCGTCTGCACTCTTATGGTTGCCGATTTCCTGATGGTCCTTGCCGCAGACACAGTGGGTATGCTCGCCGGACTGTGCGTCCGCCAGCAGCGCGGTCTGGCTGTTGAACCAGCCGAGCAGCGCCTCGAAGTCTGCGCCGGTGATCTGCGCCTGCTGCTCTGCGTTCAGTGCTTCATAAGCATCATACGCCGCCTGAATGTCGTCATAAGCTGCGTCCAGCTCGTCGGCGGTCATGCCGTCCAACTCACTCACGATGGGCAGCGCGTCGATCATCGTCTGCACAGCGGATACCGCCGCATCCGCATTGTTCCCGGTGTTTTCATCCTCGCCGCTCTCGGGCGCATTCACTTTGCTGTCCTCAGTGCCACCGGCGTCAGGGGTACCGGTATTCTGCCGGCCGCCCTCTGCACCGTTCTCATCGTCATTCGTTCCGGCCTGCTCGGATACGGTGCTGTCCCCGCCGTCCTGAACGGCAATGCCATTTTCCGTCGCCTGTTCCGATATGGCAGCCGGAGCTTCATCCTGTTGCTCCTCCTGTTGCTCCTCCTGCACGATGGCGCCGCTCTCCGGCGTATCCTCCGCCGCTCGCACGGGTGCGGGCAGAAGCGTCAGACACAGTGCCAGCGCCATGAGCATACTCAATACTCGTTTTTTCATATCTTTCCTCCTTAAAAATTCGTTTTGCTTTTATATGTAAACTTTTATATGTAAATCCGACATCTGCCGGATGCTGTTTTTACAGGTCTTCCTGCACTAAATGCAGCTTTTTCGCTGCTGTCCTGACTTCCGCCCGTCGCTTCACGTCCAGCTTGTCGAGAATGTGGCTGACATGGGTTTTCACCGTGGGCAGCTTCACATCCATGATCTGGGCGATCTCGGCATTGGACTTATCGGCGCAGAGAAGATGGAGAATTTGCAGTTCCGTGGGCGTCAGCTCCTCGCCGGGAGCAAGGCTGGGTTCGAGGAAATGCGGGTAGAACGCCGCCTGCTTCCGTACCGCCGTCATTATCTGCTTATACCACTTTTTGTCACCATCCCAGTCCAGTGCCTCCAGCAGCGGCAACACTGCCGTGCCGTACATACTGACCGTGGTGATAAAGTTGTATTCCGCCGCCGTATCCAGTGCCGCCGTCAATCGCTCGTGCCACCGCTCGTCGCGCCTGCGGTGCAGGGCGATGGAAGTCAGGACATTTAGGTGAATGCCGTCGATGATGCGGGCGCAGTTTTGAATGTACGGCTCCATGGGTGAGAGCGTCAGCAAAGCGGCGTCCGGACGGTTCTGCATAATTTCCACCATTGCCTGCGTGAGATACTGGTAGCGCCGCATGACGTTCAGGTGCGTGGGTTCGCACGGGGCTTTTCCCCGATACCACGCGTCCGCCGCGTCAAGGTCGCCGGTGTGCATGTCAATACGGCAAAGCATGGCGTCCATATTGGGCAGAAAGCGTATCAAACCGCGCTCGGCAAAGCATTCACGGAGCACCTCAATGGTGCGCCGCGCGTCGGCGGGCTGTCCGTTTACCATCTGGCTGCGTGCCAGCAATCCGCTGACGGCGAACTCCATGTCCGGCGTGCCCTGGTTGCGGACCTCGTTCAGCTGTGGGAGAAGGGACAGCATCCGCCCGGTGACGTCCTCGCCCTTTTCAAATTTGCTCTCGGCGATGGCACAGTCTGCAAGGCCCACGCCGTCTCTCCCCAGTACCGCCTCCACAGGGAGACGGAGGGTTTTGTAGAGCAGGTCGTCCTTTTTGCTCCATTCGGAAAAGTCCTTGCCGCCGTTCATGATGCTCGGCAGTGCGCTCGTGACGGAAAAGGACGGCAGCGCCACCGCTTTGTTCGTCAGCAGCCGGAACACGGCGGGGATGGTCTCCGTCAGACCGTTCACGCCCCGCTGGGGCAGGGAGATGTCCAGCCACGCAAGGCGGCTGCGGGCTTGCTTTCCGGCGGCGTCCTGTCTGCCGCAGTGTTCTGCAAACTTTTGCAGCTCGCCGTACCAGCGCTCCGAGCCTTCGTAATCCATCGCCAGCGCGCAGAGCATGCTCATGCCCTGCATCAGCGAGGGAGAGGCGAGAATTTCCGCCTCCGGCAGGCTGCGGTAGTATTTTTCCATCTCGGCATAGTGACCCATGCCGGGGTGGAGTTCTGCATTACGCACCAGCAGTTCAGAAACCTTGGAATGGTCACCGCCGCTGGTGTAGCATTCCAGGGCGTGGGCGTAGTCCTCCTTCAGCTCATAGTACAGCCCGCCTCGGCTGAAGAGCGCTTTGCGCTTTTCCTCGGTATACTCCCGTTCCATCTCCCAGAGGAGAAAAGCTCGGAAACCCGACCAGAAGTGGAAGCGCTGGCAGTCGTCGTAGCGCAGCATAGTGGTGTATCGAAGAAGCCAGTCCAGCCGTTCGCCGGCACGGGGATCGCCGCTGACCATCCGCGCCATTTCCAGGTCAAAGCTTTCAAAGGGAGCCAGCTCCAACAGGAAGCGCCGCACCGGCAGGTCAAAGCGCCGGTAGATGGCGGTCTCAAAGTAGAGGAACACCTCGTGGAACACCCGCGCCACCAGCTCCGGTGTCCACGGCTTGTTCGGGGACATGCACCGCGCCGTGATGGCCACACCCAGCGGATAGCCCATGGATTCTTTCAAAATTCCGTCGATCTCGCTATCTGTTACGTTTACTCCCGAAAGCTGAAACAGCCGCCGCACATCGCCCGCATCAAAAAGCAGGTCGTCGGTCTCCAGCACCGTCATCAGCCCCGTGTACTGAAACGCCGTCAGGCAGCCGGGCGGCACCCCGCGCGAGAGCAGCACAAAACGGCGCTCCGGACTTGAGCGAATCAGTTCGCAAAGAGCCTGCTGCCCGGCTTCCTCCTGCATGAGTTGAAGATCGTCAATCAGCAGAATGTCCCAATCCTGCTCTGACGGTGGAATCGCACAGTCTGGGTCTGCCGCACTTTGCCGCAGCACATTCCGACCGCGCAGCAGTGCGTCCGCCAGTACAGTCTTTCCAAAACCGCAGGGCGCGCTGAAAAAAAGGACTCTGCCATGCACCATGAAGTTGTCAAACCGTTTCTGAACGGAGGTCTTTATGATAATATTTTTGGTCATTTCTTCCTCCCTTTGATACAAAGCGAGATTGCCATAAGCCTTTCGCAATCTGTTTTAAATTATATTATACGAGTTTGTTTCGAAATGTAAATCATCCCAAAGGATGAGACACGCTGTATACGTTAATTGTCATCATTCCAAGAAACGGCATACATTCAATGATTATGAAATCATAAAAATTTCTCAACTTCTCTACCATAGATTTAAGTATCAGTTCTCTGCTCATTGCACACGCAAAAAAATCCGCCCAGATTAGAACCTAATCTAATCTGAACGGAATACTCATTCAGGCTTGATATTTTCCAAGCAAAAATCTCATTTGTTGTTTCCTGTTAGCAGAAAAACAACAAAAAATGGCAATGATTTTTCTCTCATTACCGCTTAAAATAGAGCGTTCCCTATAGGAATCGAACCTACAGCATCTTTTATAACATTGTTTATTTTTCAAGAATTTGCGGATCAAGGAGAAAGTCATAAATGTTTACAGTCAAGATGCCATAGTCATCATAATAGGGCTGCACAATATCTTTTGTGATAACAATCTTTTTGAAGGAATCATCAATTTTCCTGAACGGTCTGATTTCCTGAGTGCGTTTCGTTTCATCTGGCAGCGAGTATGCCGACTGGATATAGTATCTGGATGAACCAAGATTGCATACAAAATCAACTTCAAGCTGTTTACGGATAACCTTACCTTCCTGATTTCTTTCTGCAATCGGTATTACGCCCACGTCCACACTGTAACCACGCATACGAAGTTCATTATAAATTACGTTCTCCATAGAATGAGTCTGCTCAAACTGACGGAAATTGATTCTAGCATTGCGAAGGCCAAGATCGGAAAAATAATATTTCTTGGGTGTTTCAATATATGCTTTTCCTTTAATGTCATATCTTTGTGCTGATTCAATCAGGAAAGAATCCTCAAAATAATCCAGATATTTCTTAATGGTAGCGGAAGTGATTCTGGATTTCTTTACCGTCTTGAAAGTATTCTTCAATTTTTCTGGGTTGGTCAGCGAACCAATGGCAGAGGAAAGAATATTCAGAAGATCTTCCAATTCTTCGATATTCCTCACTCGGTTACGTTTAGTAATATCTTGAAGATAAATCTCATTGAACAGATTCTGCAATGCAACTGCCTTATCGTTTGCTCCCTCACGAAGAACAACCAGAGGAATACCGCCATACAGCATATATTCAGATAATCCCATGTACTTATCACCGCTGTAAATGGTCATAAACTCAGCAAAACTCAGGGGATACATATGAACCTCGTCACCACGACCGGCGAACTCGGTGGCTATATCTTTAGACAAAAGTTTTGCATTACTTCCTGTCACAAATACATCCATATTATCTTTGCGAAGATAGCCATTCAAAACAGCTTCAAAACAATCCAACATCTGAATTTCATCAAGCAGCAGATAATACTTTTCTTCACCTACAACTTTGGAACGGATATAAGCCATAAACTTTTCGGGGTCAACTCCACGCTTTTCCTTTTCAATCTGAATCAGGCTTTCGCCAATCAGATAAAGATCATCGGCTGAATCAAAAGCAAAGCGAATGATGTGGTCAGCATCAACTCCGCTTTCTAATAAATGATGATAAAACAGATTATTCAGTAAATAGGATTTTCCACATCGACGAATACCAGTAATTACCTTAATCAATCCATTATTCTTTCTTTTTATCAATTTATCCAAATAAAAATCTCTACGAATCTCCATATTAAAGTCTCCCTGCAAAAGATTTTTGCAACATGTTGCATTTTTCTATTCTAGTATATCCAAATGGACTTCAAAAATCAATATTTTAGCTTGTTTCTTGACTACTCAGGAAAAATATTTCTACCCTCGCCCCACCTGTATTTTCAGAATTTGAAAGTTTAATACCTCCACCATATTTTTCAGCCACAGTTTTTGCAAAAAATAGTCCCATCCCATAATGGGCTTCGCCATTTCTACTTGTGTCATCCATAAAAAACTGCTCTGTGCCATGCAATAATGCTTCTTTTGTAAATCCTGATCCGCTATCCTCCACAATGAATGTCAGCCGGCCATCCTGCTCCTTTGCGTCAATATAAATGATTCCATTTTCTTTTGTATGCTCCACTGCATTCTGAATCATATTCATTACGGCCCGGAACATTGGATCATAAGCAATCGTTACCTTTTTATCACTTTGTTCCGCCTTCCAATCTATCTTCTGGTGATAGATTTCTACCAGTCCGAGTGCCTGTTCCTTTATATCTGCGAAAAAATCTTCTAACCTCACCGTTGTATAGGTAACATCACTGCAATTCCATGATTTTGTGACATCTATCAACTGTTTTACATAACTTTGTATCTGTGTTGTGCCGTTCAAAACATAAGTGATATTATTCTTCTGTTCTGTGGTCAGTTCAGTCTCTGAAAGTAGTTCTGCATTTCCCCGTACAATCGTAAGAGGTGTTTTAATATCATGCGCCAAAGCAGACATCTGTTGTTTCTTTTCCTGCTCTGTTTTCCACTGCTTTTCTAAAGATTCTCGCAATGCATCTCGCATATCATCGATTGCCGATAAACAGTCATCAAACTCTTTGATACCGGAACAGGATGTCTCATATTCCAGATTTTGATCCTTTATTTGTCCGATTGCGTCTAATACAGGCTGCATCTGCTTTTTGATTCTTTTTCCAAAACGTATGGACGGAATGATGATAATCGCTACCGCTCCAATCACAGACATAATACTCATCACATTCTGTGGTCCTATAAAATGCTCCCTCAAAAAAGCTGAATGATATTGAGGTGTCAGGCGATATTGCAATACAACATATTCATTTTCCCTTACAATTACTTTATAAAAATATTTCCCGGATGCGTTTCCGTACTTTGCAACATTCCATGCTATCTGTTCGTATTGTTCTGACAGATCTCCACCTATTTTCTCTCCATTCTCTGAAAAGATTACATAATCACAAAGTGCAGGAATCATCTCAACAGTCACTTTATCCGCACGTAAAATCGTATCATATGCTTCATTAATCTTTTGCTCTGCATAATTCGCCGGATAAATACAGCCCACACTAATCAAAAGGCACAGCAGCAGCCAAGCAACAATCACCAAACCAACTAATGATCCAAGCATGACCAGTACATATCTCATAAAAATCCTGCTGAGTGCATTGCTTCTCTTTACTCTTCCCATTTATATCCAATCCCCCAGACTGTTTTTATCGGCATATAATCATAATCCGCAAATTTTGCTCTTATATTTTTGATATGCGTGATTATAGTACTGTCATTACTCTCATTGTCAAAGCCAAAGACCGCTTCCAATATCTGTTCCTTCGAGAAAACCTGTCCTCTGTTTTTAGCCAGAAATTCACAGATTTCGTACTCTGCTTTCGTAAACGGAAGTTCTTTATCATCCATCAACAGTTTCTTTTGAGACATCTGAATGCAGACTCTCCCTAAAACCATCCGGACAGAATGTTCCCTGTGCTCTCTTCTAAGATGCGCGTTGATCCTTGCCCGAAGTTCCATCACTCCAAATGGCTTTGAAATATAATCATCTGCTCCTAAAGAAAGTCCGTTTACCAGACTGTTTTCCTCCGTTTTTGCCGTAAGAAACAAAATCGGACAATCCACAAGTGCCCTGATTCTTTTGCATAATTCGAAGCCATCAATTCCAGGCATCATAATGTCCAGTAAAATCAGGTCATAACGATGTAATTCTTCCATATTAATTTTTAGTGGATTACTTACTTTGGTAACCAGATGTCCATCCTTATTCAAAATGCTTTCTATCATTTCCAAAATTGCCGGTTCATCATCAACTGCCAGTATTTTTGCCATAGTTTCCCTCGATTCTATTCCGATATTCTGTTTCCTTCCCAGTGGTTTACCCACCAAAAATAGTATACCATACTAATCCCTGTAAATATTAAGCAACCTGGTATGAATGACAACCATTCACCTACACTAGTTTCTCCCAATACAGATTGCAGATAAGTATATGGTACTCTACCCGTCCAGCAGACAAATACATATTTCCACACATAATCTCCAAGTCCGGTAAGCATCAATGCACTAATTAGTCCTGATATAATCCCTGCTCCAATGGATACCCCTTTTCCAAACTGAAAAGCCAGAATCAGCTGCCACAGATAAAGTGGAACACTGCTTCCCCACAGCAGCAATGCTGCAAATATACATCCTTTCATGATTTCGATATCGCTTGATGCGATTCTTCCAAATCCAATTCCGAATATGATTGCTGTCAATAGGATAGAGCACAGACACAAAACCAGTAGCATCAACAGTTTCGATAAAAATGCTGCAGGTTTATCCGGTAAAGACAACAGATTTTGAAAATCACCTGCATTTTGTTCCTGTTCCATCACACTTGCTGTAAAAATTCCAATAAGTACCGGAAGTCCTGCTCCTATTGCCTGATAAAATGCAATCACTTTCATATTTTCATTCCATGGTGAAAAAAAGTAATATATTAAAAATATAACGCTGGTTATAATCGGAATCAGTAAGTGTGCCAGAATCACAGATGTTCCTTTCATCTTTCGCAAGTCTGCATTAAGAGATCTTCCAATCATCTTATTTCACCTCTCTTCTCTCAAACCATTTCAAAAACAGAACCGTTACAAAAACAAACCAGATGATTGAGAGACACATTCCCGGAACAATGACTCCCGTATCCAAAAGAGGATTCCCTGCTTCTGCGGCAAGTCCATTTGGTAAAACATGAAGCAACGGGCACATCATTCGCATAGGGATTGCAGAAACAAGTACATACCAGATTCTGGTTTGTGATATTACCACACCGCTGACGGTAATAAATAGGCAGACGAACAGGTTTACAATCATTCCAAATCGTTCACTTAAAAATAAAGCTACCGGAATCTCCCATAACTCAGAAACCGTCAGAAACAATACTGCAATCAACGCTCCTCCAACTGGAACATGTGTCGTTAGAAGAAAGCCTCCAAGCGTTGCTCCTGCAAACACAATCACATTAGAAAACAAAATCATGTACCCAATATAAATAATTTTCCCCAGCAACAATTTTCTTCTGTCTGTGGGAATAGTCATTAAATGATAGTATTTTATCTTTTTCTCCTGCGCCACAGAAAGATAACAAAATAGAGCAATCATCCCCGGCAGCAAAAGTGTATACCACCAGTTCCAAACACTTTCTGCATAAGCATTTGTCATCCCAAGAGTAAATATAAATGCCATGACAAATGTAAGAAGAGGAAATCCCCAGATAAACTTTTTTCGCATGGTTCTTTTGGCTTTTTGATGTTCTGCTTTTATAATATTAACCATGGATTTCACCTGCTTTCTGGTTTTTTCTTACCACATTCATAAACAAATCTTCAAGATTATCTCCCTGCTTTAATGCTCCTTCGTATCCTAAGATTCCACCTGAAATAATCCCGACTTTATCTGCAAGTAACTGTACCTCTGAGAGAATATGACTGGAGAGAATTACAGTGATTCCCTGTTCCGGAAAAGACCGGATCAGCTCTCGTAATTCCTCGATGCCTATTGGATCTAATCCATTCGTAGGTTCATCCAATATCAAAAGTTCCGGTTCTCCAAGCAATGCCATTGCAATGCCTAGTCTTTGCTTCATCCCCAAAGAAAACTGTCCTGCTTTCTTCTTTCCGGTGTTTGTAAGTGATACAATCTGCAAGACCTCATCAATTCTGTTTTCATCTGTACCAAGCAATAATTGTCTTACCTTCAAATTCTCTCTGGCGGAAAGATTTTCATAAATAGGCGGATTCTCAATTAACGCTCCTATTTTTGATAAATCTTTCCTATCCAAAAGTTTTCCATCAAAGTAAATCTTTCCTGCAGTTGGTTTCATCATACCAGTCAACATTTTCAATGTGGTAGATTTTCCCGCACCATTCGGTCCAAGCAGTCCATAAATCTGTTTCTTTTCTATATTAAGTGAAACATTATTTACCGCTTTCTGTTTTCTAAAATATTTACATAGATTTTGTGTCTGCAACATCATTTCCATCTTTACTATCCTTCCTTCCATATTTCATTTCTTACTGAAATATAATCTATCAGGGAAAAATAAAGATTTGATGAAGATTGCTAAATAATTCGTCTACTCTATTTTTATTCTCGTATGGAATAAACCATCAATTGAATATCATTATCAGAACTCGGCTTTCCACTGAAATCAGCAAAGCTGTTACAAATACGAAGTCCTAATTTACCGAATATCTCCGTGATTTCATCCAAACTATATAACCTTATAGGATTTCCTTCTTTCATTTCAGGCTTATAAAGTGCTTCTCCATACATATAGTCTACCTGCCCATATATCAGCGTTTTTCTATCCTTCTCCCATTCAAAAGCAGATAATGTAAGTCCCTTTTCTCCTGCATCCCATAACTTGCAAGGGAAATGTGTTTGGGCATAGCTTCCATTCATGATAGCCATACTGTAAAATACGACCAACGAAAAGACGGATTTCA
>ERZ791601.988-NODE-988-length-17079-cov-71.269678_pt1 | contig 17079 bp, 18 predicted proteins | sample MGYA00509967_ERZ791601 | MGnify/ENA primary metagenome ERZ791601 (study PRJEB30046, sample SAMN00791930) | human gut metagenome | study: EMG produced TPA metagenomics assembly of the A metagenome-wide association study of gut microbiota in type 2...
GAGCACCTCAAAAACACCATCATACACTAAATCAGTAAGTTGGCAGCATCACCAATCATTTGATGATTAATCTTAGCGCAAATCTGCGATCTGATAGACTTCGCTGCTTTCCCTTCTTCCAACGGCAATAACGAGTAAAACGACTTTCTCATCAATGACTTGGTATACAAGTCTGTAGCCAGATGCACGAAGTTTGATTTTATAGCGATCAGCATGACCATGTAACCGGGCTGCGGGTACGCGTGGATTTTCCAGCCGTTCTGCCAGTTTCTTTTTGAATTGTTCACGGATGGTGTGGCCGAGTTTCTGCCATTCCTTCAGTGCTCTACGGTCAAAAGCCAGTTCATAGGTCATCCAGGTTAACCTTCACAATTTCCGGGTTTTTCATGCGCTCATCAGCAACAGCGTTTAACTCAGCATCTTCAGCGAGTTCCCGATAGTAGGCGTAAAGTTTTGGTGGAACGCAATAGAACGCCGGTTCGTTTCGGTTCAGGATCGCAACAGCGTCCCCTTCACCTTCAGCTACGGTTCCCATAGGATTTTTTTTCAGGTCAGTAATACTGGCCGCTGTAGTTGTCAGAATTTGATAGCTCATAAGCCCTCCGCTTGTCTCATTGGCATAATAGCATCTTTAAAAGCACTCTTAAAAGTGCTTATGTTGAGAAAAACATCAGAACAGGTGAGATATGGCTCTTTCCGACATCGCCTTAAAACGCTCTGTAACGCGTTCTGAGCGTTTTTTCCCGTTTCGTTGTAGTCAGCTACGGTTTAACGGTTTTTAACGCCGCTCAACGCTTTTTAGCGGCCTTGTTGCTGTGATCTGTTGCCATGATCCGGATAGGAGTTCAATCTTGATCAAAATTTCCTCAAGGCAACGACTGTTTTGTAAATACCCTCTAAAACGCGCTGTATCGCATTCTGAGCGATTTTTTCGATTTCGCATGGTTTCACCATGGTTGTATCGAACGAAGCGGCAGAAAGCGATTCAGGGCTTCTCAGTGAAAGATCCAAAAAGGATCAATCAACGGATCGTATGAGCTGAACTCTTCTGGTTTTGAGAAAGGAGACACCGCTCGCCGCAGCCGAACGACCGAGTGTAGCGAGTTAGTGAGCGAGGAAGCGGAATAGCACAGGGATTACATTAGGCACTTACGCACAGTGGTTAAAAAATGAGCATATTGTTTTTATGTGTGGTTGTCTTGGTTCAGAGTGATCTGTCCTCCGGGTTTACGCAAAGTTATCCACAGGCGCTGTGAATTTTTTGTTTTGAGCAGAGTTATCCACAGATTTTTTGTGTTTTTTTGCTTATTAAACTTCTTGTTTTTAAGATCTTAAATGTAGATCGGTAGATCTACTTTAAGATCTTTAACTTACTTTAACTTATTCTGCAAACATTGTGCCAGCTTTTTTATCAATAATTTCATTAAGATAGGTGTTGTTTTTTGTCGCCTCAAAATGAAAGGTGGATGGGTACGCACTGAAAGGTGGATGGGTACGCACTGTAATTTTCATGAAAGGTGGATGGCTGCGCACTGAAAGGTGGATGGGTACGCACTGAAAGGTGGATGGGTACGCATTTTTCTGTTTTTATTCAGATATTCGTATCTTTGTATCTTCATTTCTTTAGTTCTTTATAGTGCTCTAATTTAACGTATGACGTTAAAAGGTGGATACCTGCGCATTTCTATCATATTGAATATAAATGATAAAAATTCTTTCATGTGATCCGTGTTTTGGTGGAAATACATAAGGTGGATAAACCACTTTACATATTTCCGCCTTTGTGGTTATGATTTCACCATCAGAACTTAAAAACCACAGGTAATGTATGAACTTACTGAGCGTTACAAAGAAAACAAAAATTCGCCACAGAAATGAAATTAACAGCACATTCTCATCGTTGCCTTTGTCTGCCAGAAGAATTTTGTTTATGGCTATGGCGCAGATTGATTCACGTGAAGAGTTATCTGAGGGGGCAACCTTTCGTATTACGGCTCGGGAATATGCATTTATCGCTGATATTGATGTAACAGGTGCTTACCGGCAGTTGAAAGAGGGGGCAGAAGAACTTCAGGCCAGTGTTATTCGCATTCCTCGAAATCAACTTCTCACACCTCAGGGCAATCAAAGCTCTGGACATACGAAGAAGAGAGGTAAATTACCTTCTGATGCAGTCAGGCTTATGAACCTGACTGCGTTTTGTGATTATGTTGAAAGTGAAGGATATATTGATATTGCTTTTTCACATGTCATTGAGCCATATATCACGATGTTAAAGGATTCTTACACTACTCAGGTTTTGATATCGTCTGTAAGACTCGCTGATCAAAATTCAAATATGCTTTATCAGTTTATCAGGAAACAATACAGCAGTGGTAAAAAGACATTTTTCGACATTGAAGTAGATGTATTAAAGGATGAACTTGAATTATTCAGAATAGATAATGGCGAAAAAGTTTACCTTTATCAGAATTTTAAGGATTTTAATAAGGTTTTTCTGCAAAAAAATATTGAAAAAATAAATCAATATACAGAGATTAATCATCTCGAAGTTAAAATCGTTGAGAGAGTCGCAAGAAGAGCATCAAAGCTAAGGTTTTCTTATAAAATAGATAAAGAAAGTGAGGGCTTAGATATCAGAATACCATACGGTTTCAGAGGATAATTGCATAAACTTCGTTTTGAGATCGAAATGAGGTAGCTCATGGCTAAAATCTATCAATTCCCTCAGGGGGAAGAACGTGCTAAATTCAGGAAAGAAATTGCCAGGGAGCGTAAGAAACGTTTTGCAGTGAAAACAGGGAGCACTTTTGTTAAGTGGCTTGGCTGAGGATGGTTTTATCTTCGTCTTCTTGTCGCGAGTGTTTTACATTTTATCTTTGTTTTTGTGTTAGCCATTCTTGGTGCGTTTAAATGGGCTGTATTCTGGCTGGGTGGTATTTTGTGTGTCATCACTTGGTATCATCTCGATCACCAGTTATGGACGCCACAAAATCTGACTATACCGGTGATTACGGCAACCTGGATTTTGGGACTGCTGGCTGAGCCTCTGATGGAGCTGCTCAACAAAACTATGCCTTGGCACAAGTTACTTGTTCCCGAACCTGCGGACGAAAGCACCGAGAACAGTAGCGAGATAAGCCAGCAATGATGCTACTCAGCAGTTATGCCAGTCCCTGCCTTTTCACTGCGATGCAGGATAGGGCAAACGCCGCAAAATGACGTCTCTGACGCCATTCTGCAACGTTTGCCCGGTGACCTACAGTCGGTTCTTGTCGGAGAATTTTATGGAATATCAGGTGAGAGAGTTTATTAACGAAAAATATACTAAGGCTGTTAATATTTTAAAGGATAACCTTAAAGAAAACTACCATGTTTTTTATGGTGTGAGATTAATTGAGATTCTTTTTCCAGCCAGTGAGTATGGCACTGATGCTTTCTTTAAAGAGTTTGAATTAATTAACAGTGTAATACTTCCATTGGTAATCTTTGATTTAACACAACGCAAGCCAATGATGATTATCAGCTTCGATAAGATACTTGATGCCAGTTTGTTGGAAGGAACAAATATTGTGGTTCTTGAATGTATTACCCTCGCTGATCTTCTGACAAATGATAACATTGATTTTTTATATAAAAGCTAAGAATCTCCTTTCAGTTTAAATTTTCTGCTTGGGTCGCCAAGTGTTATTGAGTCTACTTCATGTGAGTAATGAAGTGTATGATAATGTGCTGGATTTTTCAGATAATCAGGGAGTGATATTATTTTTCCGCAGCTAATTGCAGAATGAAACCAGTTGCGGAATGTCTCGCTATTTGTTTTTAATGCATCTTTTGGAATAAATACTAATTTTATGTTGGAAACGTAATTAACAGGTTTAAGTATGGTATGTCTGTTTTGTCCAAAGTCTTTTAAAGCATCTGTAAACTCGTATTCAGATGTATAAATTCTAGTTTCTTTATTAAGGGTTTTGATCTGGAATATGAATGAATAGTAATTCTTATCAAGTATTTCAACAGTGCCTGGGTCTATACTCAGTTGTTTAATAACAGCTTCTCTTTTATACTCTAACCCGTCTCTGACTGATTGATATACAACCATTGCTGCATGATGTGAGCCACCACTGTTTGAAGCTACATATCGGTCAAACCAAGAATAATATTTAACATTAATAGGGGGGCGTGGGGGGAAACCTTCATGCTCAATGTGCCATATATTATCTTTCCAGTCTAAAATATTTTCAGCTTTCAGATTTTCGGCAGGATACATCCCCTCTCCCCAAGAATAAAGATCTTTGAACCAACTACCATTTATTACCTTGCTCCATCCACAACCGAAACTTTTCGAGTCAGTCAGAGATTGTATTTTGTTAAAATCGAAGTCCAGAGAGTGTTTCTTATCTGTAGTTATTAAGTTGCTCAGAATTTCAGCCAGATCCTTGTCAATATATCTCAGTGAGTATTCGCTAAATATATTTTCAAGCTGCAATATGGTGTCTGCATCTGCTGTAGGTTTAAATAACTTAATATCAGCAAGATTTTTAAACGTTGCTGTGGTCAGTTTATGGTGATCTGTCAACCTGTAGAGGTCACAGATCAATTCGGTTAAATATCTCATAGATTTTCATCCATGCTTCTATGGTTAGAATTTTGCAGACTCAAGCAACCAGTGATTCTTTATGTTTTCATCCTGGCTGTTGTACATCGCCAGCGCCGCTTTGAGAACGGTTGTTTTGCTCTGCCCTGTTCTGATAGCTTCAGCTTCCAGTATGTCCTCAAAATGGGCTGAAAGTCTGAAGTTCATCAACTTTGGTTTACCCACTACAGGCGCTCTGGTAGCGCCGGAGATAAAACGCGCGGTTTCTGCGTTTGTTGCTGGTTGCTGAGATTCATCGATGTTCGGACGGTTTAGTTTTAAAGCCATGACAATTTCCCCTTGTACGGTATGCATTAATAGTAAATATCATACTATCTTTATATTATCTTTACAATGTAAAGATTTATAGATGGTATTGATATTACTATAAAATTCCAATTTCCTGCGCCACTAGTTCAATCTGTGCTTTCGCTGTTGAAAGGCTTGATGCCCGGCTAACGTCATGTACCCCTGCCCCTTCATTACAGGCGCTTTCATACACATCCAGCTCGGATATCCGGGTTTTAAGAGGTTGAATCCAGATGTTGTCCGAACGCAGTAATTTATCCAGATCAATGGCCGCTTTTCTGTGGCGGGGTTTCGCTGAGTTGATTCTGGTGAACAGCACCCACGGTTCCAGGGCTGCGTTAGCTTTCTGAGCGGTGCGGATTTTCTCTGTAACACTGGTCAGAGTTTCGCTTTCGAAATCAGAGGACGGCTTAACCAGTGTTACCACGATATCTGATACTGTCAGGGCGCTACGGAACTCCTGGCTGTCGTGGCCGGGGCAATCGACAATGAGGACTTCACACAGCTTACTAAGTCGCTTAATTTCATTGCTGACGTTTCCGTAAGCTGCGTGAACCGGGATAGTGAGTAAGCCGTTATCTGTCCGCTTTTCGTTCCAGCTCAACAGATCGTGGTTTTTATCTGTCTTGAGGATAATTACCGACTTACCTTTATTGACCAGCATTGAGCCTGTGTTAGCCACGTAGGTGCTTTTGCCTACACCACCCTTATCTGATACGACAAGCAAGATTTTACCCATTTCAGAATTCCTCTCTTTATGACGTAAAGATTATGTAAAGACTGTCTTATCTTTACATTGTGTGTTGTTCGTAAAGATTATTTTGTCTTTACAGTGTCTTTATATTACACATGATTTACCATGTAAAGCACAAATAAAGATAAGCTTGTATTTATGTTATCTTTATTGTGTAAAGATTTGTGTGTATTTATAGTGGCTTTACGTGGTAAATCTGAGACCGTCTTTACATCATCTTTATGTTGTAAATTTCTGTGTGACATTGTCACTTTATGGTCGGAGGTCTGTTTTCTGGTTCTTTTTGAGTGTGCCTTTCCTGTCGATCTACTTTCTGGTGCATTTTGGGTATAGTGGTGTAACCTTATGTGAACCGGTTCTGTAATATGACTTCAAATGTACCAACAAGCTTTGTCCGCGCTTATCTGAGAGCTTCAACAGCAGAACAGGATGCTTCGCGTGCCCTGGAAACTATCGAGGCTTTTGCCAGGGAAAGAGGCCTGATCATTTGCAGCTACTATATTGAGAATGAATCCGGCACCCGTCTTGAGCGCCCGGAACTTTTTCGTCTTCTGAGAGATTGCCAACAAAATGACATTTTGCTTATCGAGGATGTGGACAGACTTTCCCGCCTGTCAGGGGAAGACTGGAATACGTTGAAGAAAATGATCCGGCAGAAAGACATCCGGGTTATGGCGGTGAATGTGCCGACGACATGGATTAATTCTGGTATGAGTGAGTTTGACAGCCGGTTGTTTGCAGCCATTAACGATATGCTGCTGGATATGCTGGCCGCAGTTGCCAGAAGGGACTATGAACAACGTCGGGAACGCCAGAAACAAGGGATAGAGAAAGCAAAGAAAGACGGCAAATATAAAGGGCGTAAACCTAATCAAGCCAGACATGATGCAATTATCAGGTTGATAGAAAGCGGTAGCTCCTGGACACAGGTACAGAAAGTGCTAGGGTGCAGCCGTGGCACAATCAGTAATGCGCTAAAACGTAAAACCGGGCAGAAATCCAGTAAGTAGAGGAGTAGGGGGCTAATATACCTGCAAGGCAGGATATTAACTCAGGAGATTGGGTGTGTGGTGTTTAGTCAATGCATTTGAATATTGTAACTAAAATATGTTTTTATTAAAGGCCGGAGGTGGTTAGCCCCCGGCCTTAGTTACGTTTCCGCCATCAGCCCATCAACTGGAGAAGGTAGCGAATCAATTCAAGAAGTGAGATTAGTGCCCCCAGAACGATGATTGCTTTATCAATCATCCGTTTACTCCATTATATGGAGCAGACTCCCGATACTTACTCTTACACTGCCTGTCATATCGGTTGTTCTTCGGTGTTGGTTGAAGACAGTTCCACTCCAGCCAGAGCCACCAACTCAGGACTGGAAAACACGAAAAAGCCCGATTACCAGTCGGGTTTTTTTGTGCCTGTCGTTCGACTGTTCTTCCGTTTTTTCCCTTCATTTGGGGGATTTTTCTTTCATTTTTTGTTGCGACCAATACTGCTGTTCGCGTTGGCCAACTGTGTAATGGCGTTACTGACATTTAAGTCCATTGTCAGAAATAACACCGTTCAGAACATCGGTAATGACTCCAACTTATTGATAGTGTTTTATGTTCAGATAATGCCCGATGACTTTGTCATGCAGCTCCACCGATTTTGAGAACGACAGCGACTTCCGTCCCAGCCGTGCCAGGTGCTGCCTCAGATTCAGGTTATGCCGCTCAATTCGCTGCGTATATCGCTTGCTGATTACGTGCAGCTTTCCCTTCAGGCGGGATTCATACAGCGGCCAGCCATCCGTCATCCATATCACCACGTCAAAGGGTGACAGCAGGCTCAGAAGACGCTCCAGTGTGGCCAGAGTGCGTTCACCGAAAACGTGCGCCACAACTGTCCTCCGTATCCTGTCATACGCGTAAAACAGCCAGCGCTGACGTGATTTAGCACCGACGTAGCCCCACTGTTCGTCCATTTCAGCGCAGACAATCACATCACTGCCCGGTTGTATGCGCGAGGTTACCGACTGCGGCCTGAGTTTTTTAAGTGACGTAAAACCGTGTTGAGGCCAACGCCCATAATGCGGGCAGTTGCCCGGCATCCAACGCCATTCATGGCCATATCAATGATTTTCTGGTGCGTACCGGGTTGAGAAGCGGTGTAAGTGAACTGCAGTTGCCATGTTTTACGGCAGTGAGAGCAGAGATAGCGCTGGTGTCCGGCAGTGCTTTTGCCGTTACGCACCACCCCGTCAGTAGCTGAACAGGAGGGACAGCTGATAGAAACAGAAGCCACTGGAGCACCTCAAAAACACCATCATAGGGGTCGGTTCCGGCTGAGGGCGAAATGACACCCTAAGCTTTCGGTTCCTTGGGCCAAAGATATTCGCCAGTCAGTAGAATGTGCGCCCAGCCCAATGGGGATATGTGGGGAAGAAATTCAGGGGGAACATCCAACCCTTCGTTCCGCCGCTCCGTGACGGCATGACCAAGATGGACGGTATTCCAGTAAATGATCACCGCAGTCAATAAATTGAGCCCAGCGATTCGGTAGTGCTGCCCCTCTGTCGTGCGATCGCGAATTTCCCCCTGCCTCCCGATACGGAGCGCATTTTTGAGCGCATGGTGGGCCTCTCCCTTGTTAAGACCGATCTGAGCACGCCGCTGCATGTCCGTATCCAGGATCCACTCAATAATGAAAAGGGTCCGTTCAATACGACCAACTTCACGAAGCGCAACTGCAAGGTTGTTTTGTCGTGGGTAAGAAGCGAGCTTGCGCAGGAGTTGGCTGGGCCTGATTTTGCCAGCGGTCATCGTCGCGGCACAACGGAAAATATCAGGCCAGTTCGCAACGATAAGATCCTCCCGGGCTTTTCCACCTACCAACTTGCGTAACTCCCTGGGGGTCGTATCGGGATTAAATACGTACAACCGCTTCGATGGCAGATCCCTGATTCGCAGAACGAGATTGTAGCCGAGCAGGCTACTGGCTCCGAACAAATGGTCGGTGAATCCTGCTGTATCGGCATACTGTTCGCGAACATGGCGACCGACCTCGTTCATCAGTAGTCCATCGAGAATATACGGTGCCTCGCTCATGGTCGCCGGGATCGACTGACAAGCGAATGGCGCGAACTGGTCGCTTACGTGAGTATACGCTTTGAGGCCGGGAACAGAACCATATTTGGCATTGACCATGTTCATGGCTTCGCCATGCCGCGCTGTCGGGAAAAACTGACCATCGCTCGATGCTGACGTGCCCATCCCCCAGACGCGTGACATCGGCAGTTTACCCTGCGCGGCCACCACAATTGCCAATGCCTGGTTCATGGCTTCGCTTTCAACATGCCAGCGGGCAAGGCGTGAGAGCTGCCAGTAATCATGCGTGTTTGTAGCTTCCGCCATCTTACGCAGGCCCAGATTGAGCCCTTCAGCGAGCAGGACGTTGAGCAGACCGATCCGGTCGCGACATGGAGCCCCGGTTCTCAGATGGGTAAACGCATCTGTGAAACCAAGGGCTGCATCAACTTCAAGCAGCATGTCGGTAATCCGAACGGACGGCATTCGGCGATACAGATCCAGTATGAGTGCCTCGGCACCATCCGGCACGTCTGCTGTCAACCTGTCGATCCGCAACGTTCCATCTTCTATGCTACCGTGCGGAATAGTGCCGTTACGGGCAGCCCGGGCCAGCCGCTTAAGAGCGATCGTGAGTCGCGCCTTTCTGTCTGCCAGCCAATCCTGTGGGTTGGAAGGCACGGCCAGTTTTGCATTTTCCTGCGCCGCGATCATCGGCACCAGTACCTGCTTGAGGTCACCATAGCGGCGCGAATGAGCGAGCCAGACATCTCCGGAACGAAAAGCATCCCGGAGGTGAAAGAGTACCGCCACTTCCCAAAGACGGGTATCTCCTTTTTCCTGAGCTCGTAAATGACGGTTCCATTTGGAGCTGGGCCGCAGGAAACGCCTTTCTGGCGATGCAACACCTTTCATCTCTCCGATCGACAAAGCTGCTGCTACCAATGGTCCGGCGACCGGCGCGGCTTCGAGCTTCAGACAGCGCAACATGCGGGGCGCATAACGACGAAAGCGATGGTATCCCTGCCCGACATATGCAAGAGGCTCATCGGCTAGCGTGTTGCTGAGTTGAGTCCCTGTCGCTACCAGTTGAGCGAGCCGGTCCCATGCAACCGAACTGGCGACAGCCATCTCCAGCGGGGTTCCGTCACTGCGGGCCTCAAGCAACGAAGCTCCCAGCGCGGTGAAGGTACGGATCGTATCCGTGAGTGTGGCTTTAGAGCCGGAAATTGTTTCGTCATGCTGGCGCTTCGCTTCCCGCCAGGTTTTTCCTACGATCCTGTCATGGGTTTCGACTATGGCATCAGCAATCGCCGCTTCCCACTCCACAACACAGACGGCAAGGATCGCCCAGCGGCGGTCCGAAGTGATGTCACGCAAACCGTCGGTGAAGTAGCGTTCACCCTGCCGACGCAGCCGGGCAATGCGATGGGCAGGTATGCTGGCCAAAGCACTATGATTGATATTCAGGGTACGCAGAAATTCGAGCCTGTCGAGCAAACGGTTAGCAGCAGCCGAGTTGTTACCAACCTCGAAGTTGCGAAGCCAGATGAAACGACTGATATTGCCGGCGAGCATTTCACTCAGAAGTTTGTCCAGGTGATCGCGAACATCCGCTGTTAAATTTTCCGCAATCCGCGTTTCAATCCGCCGCTCAGCGGCGACCAGAGCATCCGCGCACAAGCGCTCGATTGTCGATACTGCGGGCAGAATGGTGGAAGTTTCCCGACACCGCACAATAAAACGATGAGCAAGATCCTCGTTTGATCTGGCATCTTCGGCCTGGCCGAAAGTCCACTCCCGCAGATCACGGGCACCACGGCCCGTGAAGGTCTTGTAGCCGTAAATTTCGCGCAGCGTGTCCATGTGCTGCTGACGGGTTTGGCGCCGTGTGGCATAAGTGAGAAGCGCATCAGCCGGAACTCCAAGCTGAGCACCGACGAAGGAAAGGACTTCACGCGGGATCATCTCACCAGGAGCCAGTGCACGGCCCGGATATCGTAAGGCACAAAGTTGCAGGGCAAAGCCAATCCTGTTTTCCGGTCTGCGGCGCTGCCTAATGTTTTCCAGGTCATCATCGCCCAGCGTGTAGAACTTCAGTAGCGACAGTTCGTCCGTGGGCAGATCGAACAGCGCTGCTCGCTGCCGTTCGGTGAAAATATGGCGTCGTGACATACAAATTCGTCCCTTTTGAAGTATAGTCTGTTTTGGACAACAGCCAGCCCATATAAATCAGGGCGTTCCGATACAAAAATCCAGGAGGGTTCAATTGGGACATCGTGCCGCCATTTACTGCCGGGTTTCAACAGCGGATCAGTCTTGTGAACGCCAGGAATTTGATCTGCGAGCCTTCGCCGGCCGTGCCGGCTACGACGTGGTGGGAATATTTAAGGAAACAGGTTCAGGAACTAAACTCGACCGGGCCGAGCGAAAGAAAGTCCTGGCGCTTGCCCAGTCCAGACAAATTGATGCAATCCTGGTCACTGAGCTTTCCCGGTGGGGGCGCTCGACGCTCGATCTGCTCAATACGCTACGTGAACTGGAGAACTGGAAGGTTTCCGTGATAGCCATGAATGGAATGGCGTTCGATCTTTCGTCGCCGTATGGACGAATGCTGGCGACGTTTCTTTCCGGCATTGCGGAGTTTGAGCGGGATCTCATCAGCGAGCGGGTCAAGTCAGGCCTTGCTGTTGCGAAGGCACGTGGTAAGAGGCTTGGTCGTCAGGCCGGAGTGCGACCAAAATCAGACCGACTTTTGCCTAAGGTGGTTGCGATGAGGGCCGAGGGACGCAGCTATCGCTGGATCGCACGCGAGCTCGGTATCAGCAAGAATACCGTCGCTGACATCGTGCAACGACACAGAGCTAACGCTTAGGGTGTCATTTCGCCCTCAGCCGGAACCGACCCCATCATACACTAAATCAGTAAGTTGGCAGCATCACCCGATGCAGCTTTCGTCAATCATGACAGTTATGAGTTTTCCGGTTACTTATCCATTTTTGCCAGCGTGTTCCGCAACATCTGTTTTACTGTTTACACAGCACTCTTCACGTAAGAATTCGATGATAGCTTCCAGTATTTCGTATTGAGAGACACACATGAGCGTTCGACTCTCCCGGTTTTGTGTGACGAGCCCTACTGATACCAGGGCTGAAATATGATGACTTAACGTTGATGAGGGAATGCCAAGCTGCTTTTGCAATTCACCTACAGGCAAACCTTGTTCTCCAGCTTTTACAAGATGTTTGAATATGAACAAACGGGTCGGGTGACCCAGCTCTTTTAGTGCTTTAGCTACTTCTTCCAGTTGCATGTGACAACCCTCTGTCTAATGATATTTCGATAATACCAGAAATATCTTGACCAGAATTATATTTCGATTATTCTAGAAACGTAGATTTTGTCAAGAGGGTTTAGTATGAATAGTTGGATTTCTATGCTGCAAGATGCCGCAGAGATGTTTTTGTTTTTGGCCGTCGAGCTATCTTTGCTGTTTATTGTCATCAGTGCCGGTGTGAGCCTGATAAGGCAAAAGGTCCCGGACCATAAAATCCAGCAATTGATGGGGGCGAAAAAAGGAAAAGGCTACCTGCTGGCCTCGTTGTTGGGAGCCGTTACCCCTTTCTGTAGTTGCTCAACAATTCCAATGCTACGAGGGTTGTTGTCGGCGAAAGCAGGGTTTGGTCCGACACTCACTTTTTTGTTTGTTTCACCGTTGCTTAATCCCATTATCGTGGGGTTAATGTGGGTTACCTTTGGCTGGAAAGTAACTTTGTTGTACGCGATCATCGCTGCCGGTGTCTCAGTCCTTGCCAGTATCGTATTGGATTTACTAGGATTTGAACGTCATATTGTTGATCACAAAAACTCAGCATCAAGTGGTTGCACCACGAAATGCGATGATTCCGAAGCTTCGGTAAAAACGTCGGCGGGTTCCAGTTGTTGCAGCACTAGCTCGACTCAATTGCCTTTAAAAACGAGTTGCTGTACTTCATCAGCGAACCCCATAATTAACTTAAGGACGGTAAAGAACGAGCAGAACGTATCAGCGTGTTGTTCATCAATATCATCTGAACAACCAGCTGTTAGCTGTTGCAGCAGCGAGAATCTGGGCAATGTGAATCTCACAACGAATACCACCTCTGGCCCAATAAAGTTAGCTATGAAAGATGCCTTACAGCAGTTTAAGGATGTTCTGCCTTATCTTTTGTTAAGTGTATTAATAGGTTCATTTATTTATGGCTTTATCCCTTCAGAGTGGATTGCAGCTCATGCCGGAGCAGATAATCCCTTAGCCATACCGCTGAGTGCAGTTGTTGGTATTCCGTTGTATATCCGCGCAGAGGCAGTGATACCACTTGCATCAGTGCTGATGACTAAAGGAATGGGCCTGGGGGCATTAATGGCCTTGATAATCGGTAGTGCTGGAGCGAGTTTGACAGAAGTAATACTGCTTAAATCAATGTTCAGAATGCCTATGATAGTCGCTTTTCTGACAGTAATCCTGGGTATGGCCATACTTATGGGGTATCTGACCCAATTGCTTTTTTAATAATAATAGTAAGGGTCTTCTGGTTTCATGTTGAACAAAGAAGACCCTTTAGCTTCTGTAATCCATTTAATCAGTCTGAATGAAATAGATTATAAATTCTGCTCTGCATACCTGCTTAACCAAAGTCTCATGATTCTGATTGTCGGTACAGTGCCTGAATGTGGCATATCTGGGAGGTGCTGTACCCTGTTGCATCTGCCGTTTCTTTCTTGACCTGCCGGTAGTAAAGTACCTTTTGATGCCGTTCCTGAGCGACCTGTTTTCCCTGATATTTACCCAGCGTATGTGCGAGTTCAACTCCCTGCTTTTGGCGCTGGCGGTCAATTTGCTCGACCAGCAAAATATCATTGCGGTGACTGTCCATCAGTAAGCGACCCAGTTCCGGTCGGTCAAGTTTTGTACCGCTGATATTCTCCCGGTAGTAACTGGCTATTTTATGCCCCCGCTCCTAAACAAACTGCTCCAGCATCTCTTTTGCCCGATCGGTGAACTGATCTTCCGTCTATGCCCTTAAATAAGTGCTGATGAACATTTTTTCACCGCATTACCGCATTTAGGTTATTGCATTTAATCTATCGCATATAGGCTATGTCGTTCATTGTGTGCCGTCACGTTTAGATTATGGTGTCAGGGTATACCCTTATGCGATAACCATTTTTGTTAAAAATAACGCATCGAATAATTTATGAGGAAAACTATATGGCAAGGAGGCAGATTCTTTCTCTGTCGGAAAGAGAATCATTACTGGCATTACCGGACGATGAGTTAACGCTGACCCGAATGGCCTATTTCAGTGAGCATGATCTGGCGCTTATCAGTGCTCACCGTAAACCCGCCAGCCGTTTTGGTTTTGCCGTCCTTCTTTGCTATCTGAAAAATGTCGGCTTTGCCCCGGATAAAAAAATCTCTCCCTCTGATGCGCTGCTGAAGCATATCGCCAGCAGGCTAAAGCTTACCGGGGATCTCTGGCCTGCTTACCTTTCCGGCCGGGATACGACCCGGCGTGAGCATTTAACCGAACTGTACCGCTATCTTGGCGTAAAGGCGTTCACCGGCAAAATACAGCAGGACTGTATTACGCACCTGTTATCGATGGCGACGCGCACCGATAAAGGCATTCTCCTAGCCGAAGAGTTACTTGTCTATCTCCGGCAGAACAACGTGATAATCCCCGCGATTGATGTCGTGGAGCGTACCTGTGCTGAAGTCATGGCAGGCGGCGATAAAATCGTATTTCAGACCCTGAATGCCCCGTTAACTCCGGCTCACAGGGATGCCCTGGATCATTTACTTGAGTCATCAGATAATCAGCCTTCCAGGCTGACATGGCTTCTGCAACCGCCGGGTAAAATCAATGGTAAGAACGTGCTGCAACATCTTGATCGGCTCAGCAGCATTGAATCGCTGGCATTACCTGAAGGTATAGATCGTACCATTCACCAGAACCGGTTGCTGAAACTGGCGCGGGAAGGCCGAAAGATGAGTAGCCGGGATTTGACCCGATTTTCAGCTGCCCGGCGTCATGCGATCCTGGTGTGCGTGCTGGAAGAAGCCAGAGCCACACTGACAGACGAAGTGATTGAGCTGCATGAGCGAATGCTGAATAGTCTTTTCAGCAAAGCCAAACGAACACAGGCTGAGCGCCTTCAGCAGACCGGAAAGCTGATCCAGTCAAAACTGAGGCAGTACATCGATGTCGGTCAGGCGCTGTCTGATGCCCGTGATTCCGGTGGCGATCCCTGGCTCGCAATAGAAAACATACTCCCATGGGCTGAATTTGTCGCCAGTCTGGATGAAACACGCCATCTCGCCAGAAAAATAATTTTGACCCGCTGCATATTATTACCGAGAAATACAGCACATTACGGAAATATGCCCCACGCATGTTGTCCGCTTTACAGTTAGTCGCAACCCCGGCAGCGCAACCTCTGGCTGATGCACTGGTTGTGATCAAGGATATGTACCGGAAGCAGTCACGTAAAGTTCCGGCGGCAGCGCCGCTTGAGTTTGTCCCTGAAAGCTGGCGCAAGGTGGTGATTACACCTGTGGGTATTGACCGGCAGTACTATGAGTTTTGTGCACTCAGCGAGCTTAAGGGGGCGTTGCGCTCCGGGGATATCTGGGTTAAAGGCTCGCGCCGCTACAAAAATTTTGATGATTACCTCATACCCGAGAAGGACTTTGACAAACTCACACCGGCACTGCCACTGCCCGTATCTGCTGATTATCATGAGTACATTACCAGCCGTATGACCCTGCTTCAGTCCAGACTTGAAGAGGTCAATGCCATGGCTGCCCTTGGTGAACTGCCCGATGTGGAAATATCCGACAGGGGCGTAAAAGTCTCTCCGCTGGATAACTGCGTTCCGGCGCAGGTTTCACCGCTGGCAGAGCTGGTTTACAGCATGCTACCGCGACCTAAAATCACGGAAATTCTCGATGAGGTAAACAGCTGGACGACGTTTACCCGACATTTTTCGCATATAAAAAATGACATTACCCGTCCCGATACCCGCTTGCTCCTCACCACCATTCTTGCGGATGGCATCAATCTTGGCCTGACCAAAATGGCAGAAGCCTGCCCCGGGAGCACCAAATCATCACTCGAAGATATTCAGGCATGGTACATCCGTGACGAAACCTATTCAGCCGCTCTTGCAGAGCTGGTAAATGCGCAGGGGAAAAGACCGTTGGCGGCATTTTGGGGAGACGGAACAACGTCATCATCAGATGGACAAAATTTCAGAACCGGCAGCTCAGGCCGCTACGCAGGGCAGGTTAACCCGAAATATGGGCAAGAGCCTGGACGTCAGTTTTATACCCATATTTCGGATCAATACAGCCCGTTTTACACCTGCATAATCAGTCGGGTCAGGGATTCAACCCATGTTCTCGATGGCTTGCTGTACCACGAAAGCGACCTGGAAATCAGGGAACATTACACCGATACCGCTGGTTTCACCGATCATGTCTTTGCCCTGATGCATCTGTTGGGATTTGCGTTCTGTCCGCGAATCAGGGATCTCCACGACAAAAAACTGTTTATCAAAGGGAAAGCAGAGAAATACCCGGCGCTTCAGTCACTGATATCAACGACCAGCCTGAATCTGAAAGAGATCGAAATCCACTGGCGTGAAGTGCTGCGTCTGGCAACCTCGATAAAGCAGGGAACCGTGACGGCATCCCTGATGCTGAAAAAGCTTGCCAGCTATCCCAAGCAAAACGGACTTGCCAAAGCACTGAGAGAAATTGGCCGCATTGAGCGAACCCTGTTTATGCTCGACTGGTTCCGCGACCCGGCTCTGCGTCGGCGGGTACAGGCGGGGCTGAATAAAGGCGAAGCCCGTAACGCGCTGGCGCGTGCGGTATTTATGCACCGACTGGGAGAAATCAGGGACAGAAAACCGGAAAATCAGAGCTATCGCGCCAGTGGACTGACGCTGCTGACGGCTGCCATATCCCTGTGGAATACCGTCTATATGGAAAGAGCGGTCGATGCCCTGAAGCGTAAAGGGGTGAAGATCAACGAGCAACTGCTGTCGCATTTGTCGCCGTTGGGCTGGGAACACATCAATCTGACAGGTGATTATATCTGGAAAAGCAACCGGATACCGGCTTCTGGTAAGTTTCGTCGGCTAAGACCAGCTAAAGTCGAAAGGTCAAAAAACAGCCTTAACGTACAATAATTTTCGATATCCAAACTGACCCCTCATAAGACGCCCCAGCGTCGCCATAGTGCGTTCACCGAATACGTGCGCAACAA
>ERZ791601.1002-NODE-1002-length-16820-cov-3.538741_pt1 | contig 16820 bp, 9 predicted proteins | sample MGYA00509967_ERZ791601 | MGnify/ENA primary metagenome ERZ791601 (study PRJEB30046, sample SAMN00791930) | human gut metagenome | study: EMG produced TPA metagenomics assembly of the A metagenome-wide association study of gut microbiota in type 2...
GAAACTTATATTATTCATGCGAATCAGGAGGGGAAATTATGTTCATATCCCGTCAAAAAAGAATTAATCGATTTGATGTGTAATTAATCGGAATGGAGTTAGAAACCTTTCCTGTATATCGGCAACTCTTTCCCAAACTCCGTATGAACCACTTCGAAATTGACAAAGCCATTCACGGACTCCGGTTCTAACAGCGTTGTCGCAAGGTTTGCATTCTTCTGTGAAAGACGAATGATGAAACAACCTGCCGGGAAGCTCTTCTTTTCCTTTACCGTCCGTGTAGAGACTGTGACCGGATAAATCTTTTCCCATTCCTTGGTAACTTTCTTGTATCCGGTAACTATATACTTCTCTACGGTGGCTGTGAAGGTTTTTCCTATCTCTTCTACTTCTATTCCTAAAGCCCGCAATTTCTCTGCTTGCATCCGGCAGGTATTCGGCAGAATATATGCTTTGGGACGTTTGCGTACTAACTCAGCTTTTAGTTGAAGTGCATCGAAGGTAGGCAGAGGTTCCGTAAAACGTTCGTTCTTGGCAAGGTCAATAAAAGTAACGGGAAGCTCTGTCCGTGCGGATTGAAAAGTGACGGATATATCACTCTTTCCACTGCAAGTCTCTTTTACGGCCTTTCGTATCTCACTTCTTACTTCTTTTGAATGAAGAGCCGCCGTTTCCAAAAGACTGCGGGATACCAGAAAACCACATTCTGCACGACAAGCAAAACACGCTCTTCCCAATCCTATTCCACGGATTTCTATGAATAGAGATACCGTATTGGTGAGTCCCTGAAACGTGGAACTGGATTGCGGGTTCTTGGCATCTTTCATTGCATACAAGCTATCATTTCTGACGCTGGGTGTAAAGTAAAAGCCTGAATGATAACTGTTAGCTTCCAATGCCTTCTCTGCTTCTTCACGGAATAAGCCGTTGGAAAGTGTACGAATTCCGGCAGGGATATTCAAATGCCCGCTGGGTAGGAAAAGGACATCGGGGGCCGTAGCTACTTTAGTACCCCGAAGCAATTCAAACTCCTTGCGGAACGGATTGAATTCGTGAATATCCAGCGCTATTTCGGGATTCCATTCCTTGTACGCTTTTTTAAGAAGAAGAGTCACCGGATCGGCAAGTTTACTTTGATCCCGGTTCAAATCATACCCACTGCCCGATTTACGGCTTTGCATGGCATAACCGTCCGTATTGGCTATGGGTACAAGCGCAAGAGAAACCTTTCTCAATAGTTCAGTACCTTCGGGCGTATTCAGTAAATAATCGACAAGCATACAGGTTGCTTCCGGCCCGGCAGGTTCGTTGCCGTGCAGTCCTGCTTGTATCCAGACTCTTATTTTCTTTTTCTCGTTGGGAGTTCCGAAATAGAGCACGGGGATATCCCTGCCCTGTGGAGTCTTTCCTATATCGGACAGCGTAACCTTACCGGGATGCTTGTCGGCTAAATCCTTCAAATATCTGTTTATCTCGAACAAGGAAGCCAGACCTTCTTCAAGCGGCTTGCCGAGGGTGGGAGTGGAATATTGCTGTTCCGGTTCGGGATAGAAACGGCGGGTTACCTCTTCCGGCTGCACCGTGGGCTGGATATTCCAGAGAGAAGGGTTGCTGAATACGGTTTCTTGCGCAATACGTTGCAGATAGAGTGCTTCCTCTTCGGGCAGTCCGACATAATAAGTACTTGTATAGGGTTTCTGAAAAAATACGCTACAGAATACATTGGCGGCAAGATAAGAACCCTGTCGGGAAGGGTGGCTGTGATCGTTGTTGTAAAGCGTGATACTTGGATTCTCCGTGCGGACACGCTTCCAAGCGATGCCGACGGGGGCACACCAGGCATTCAGTTGAACAGTCATCTCCAAATAACTTTCAGCCAGTCGTTGCTGCATTTCGGTATATGTGTCGATGTCGTGTCCCCAGGTCATGTAGAAAACGGTTTTTCCCTTCGGATTGTAAAGGCGGCGCAGGCTGTCGAGGGAGTGGGCAGGCTTGTATACATTTTCCTGTACCCATTCCTTTTCGCGGGCAGGCGCTTTACTTTGGTCTTGCAGGATGACGAAATCCCAGTTTCCTTCACGAATGGCATCCAGGGTTTCAGGATTGGCGGCATGTTTCCTCAATGTCCAGCCACCGTGTTCCACCAATTTTACAGAAAGCTTGTGGCCGGTGGAGGCGGCAAGAGCTTGCACTTGTCGGACTAAACGGTTGTATTGTGTGTAGCTGTTGCCTATGAACAGTGCACGTAGGGAGTCTCCCAACATGGCAGGAACGGCACGTCTGCCCATTCCGGCGGAGTGGTGTCCGATGCCCTGTTCTTCTATTTTCTGCCAGTTGCAGGGCCAGTTGTGTTCGGCTGCTATCCGGTGGAGGTATCGGTAGAACTGATTGCCACGCTCGTAGCGGTTGCGTCCCTGTGCTTCGGCTTCGGGAGTCTTTCTTAAATACGATTCGCGGATGGTGTCTCCCGTAGCCAATTGGAGGATAATCGGTTTGGCAAGGTACTTCCTGATTGTTTCGGGGGTGACATACGGAATGTTGCGTACTCCGTAGGGAAAATCTTGCGAAGCATCGGGGAAGGTGTACCATCCCGGACTGCCGATAACGGCTTTCTCCACATACGGACTGTCATAAAAAAGCATGAAACGCTGCACAAACTGCCCTCCGGCTGAGTGACCGTAAATCATATATCCTTTCCGTTCACTACCTGAAGATTGGCGGACGTACTCAAAGATTTTATCAACCAGTGCCGGCGTTTGCTTTTCGGCCGGACGTATCGTGTGATCTTTGTCATTCATGACACCGACTTCCTGATAATCGGGCAAAGGAAACCTTTCCAGATCGAAGTGGGGAATGAAAACCATGAATTTATGCTTCTCTGCCTCCTGCTTCCAAGCTTTGAGCAGATAAGTGAAACCGCGGTCGGCACCTTCAAAGACAAAGACAATGGGCATCCGGCGTACATCGCCCGAAGCCGGAATGTAATAGTGCACATCTACCGGACGGTCGGCAAAAGGCGGATAGTCTTTGTAGGTGAACTTGCCTTCACCCACGGGAAGCACGGAGGCGGCACGGAGTCCGGCGCCCAGAAAGACAATGGCAAAAAATAGAATCAGTCTTTTCATTCTTCATACCTCCCTTTTTTAATGACTTCTTTATCCTTTAGGGCGAGTCTGCCGCGTGCTATGACGTGTGTCAGTTGAAGCTCGGAATCGAGGAAACAGAGGTCGGCATCGAAACCGATGTCTATTCTGCCTTTGGTACGCAGTTTGAGGTTGCGTGCCGGATTGCTGGTGATAAGGGTCAGTGCCTGTTCCAGAGGCAACAGACCTTCTTTTACGAGCAATCTCATCTCCTGCAAGTTGAGGTGCAGGGGAGCGGGGCGATAGGTCGTTTCTTTGGTTTCGGGATTGGTACGGCGCACTCCGCCACGGCCGTCACTGGAGAAGGTGATGCGGTCGAGGGGTACATGGGCTTCGAGGGCTTTCATGACGCAGCGATGGGGAGCGTCGAATTTGGTTCCTCCGGTGGAGAAATCTACCATACCACCCATGCAGGCAAATTCTACGGCTTGCCAGAATAAGGCTTCCGTGCGTATCAGGTGAGTAGGCGAGAGATAGGGAATCAGCGTGGGATATTTGCGGGCGATGTCCAGCAACGGGGTGATACCGTCGGGTAAGGCTCCCAGATGAATATGCAGGATACCTCCTTTGCCGGAAGTGAAACCGCCGAGGCGTACTTGGTTGATGAGGCGCAGTATCTCCAGTTCGGTGGGGAAAGCGCTGCGGTCGTCACTCATGGCAAGTTTGCAACCGATCACTTTGTCGATGAAGATGAGATCGTCGGCTACGCAGGACATCAGTGTTCTGGGAGGCAATCCGTAGAAACTGGTAAGCATGTAGGCGCTGAGGCCGTCATCTTCCAAGGCTTTGGTTTTAGCATAAAGGGTGGTCAGTTCTTTTACGAAACCGTCCGTGCCGAGTAGTCCTACCACGGTGGTGGTTCCGCAAGCCACCAGTTCGCTCATGGAGACGTCGGGGACTAAGGAAGCATAGCCGGTTTGTCCGCCGCCACCGGTGATGTGGACGTGCTGGTCGATAAAGCCGGGGGTGACGGCGCACCCGCCGGCGTCTATGGTATCAAATGGAATACCGGTCAGTTCTATTTTCCGGTCTATGAGGGCTATTTTATCATCTGCCAGCAGAACGTCGTTCATGCCAAGATGTTCCGGAGAGTATAAGTTTGCATTTTTAATGAGTGTGAACATGATTCGGAGTTGTTTTATAGTGTTATGAAATGATAAGCTATCAGGAATAGAATGCTGCCTATAAGGGGCAGGGTATTTCTCTTTGCCAGTTCAATGGGCGATACACCCGCCACGCCGGCAATGGCGACAATGATACCCGCTATGGGAGATGCGGCACGCCCCATACTGGCGGATAACTGCAAAGGAAGCACGAGGGAATAGGCAGGCATACCCAACTGTCCGGCAATTCCGGGTAGCAACGGACCGAACGAGAAGAAGGCCGCGTTTCCGCTTCCCATCAACATGGCCGCACAGAAGATTATCAGGGCGAAGACTGCTGCGATGGCAATGCCGGAAAGTCCTATATGTGTGGAGTAATCTACCAGTGAGTCGATGAAACCGAGGCTAATCAGTCCTTTGGAAAATATCTCGGAGGCAACAATTAGTGTCACGACACTTCCGAAGACATTTCCCATCCCTTTCCAGAAGCTGGAGAAGGCGTCAAAGGTTTTCCGTATATTGCGTATATGACAGCCTACGAATACAAGTGAGACAAAGAGGGAAAATAGCATGGCGGTCGTTGTATTGAGTGCTATGGGAGGTTGGAACAGCCCCACATAGGGTGAAAATATAATGAGAAGCGCAAGCGGAAGTACGGGCAGCATGGCGAATATCAATGGAATATCCGGTTGGGTAGAGATCTGCGGGACTTCTGCTGTTTCATGGTTTTCCGTACTCTGCCTGGCGGCTTCTTTTTTATCGAAATATCTATTGTTGAAGTAAAACAGGGTCATGACTACCAAGGTGGTAGGGATAACCAACGGGAGTTGGTGGGTAATGAAATAAGCTACGTTGGTCTGGTCGATAAGTTCGGCAGCAAGGGCTGTGTTTGCCGAACCGGGCCCCTGGTCGAACAGCGTTGCGGCGGCAATGACGGATAATGCGGTGAGGCGGCTTACTCCCAATCCGATGAGGACGGGGTAAACGGAGGCGACAAGCAAGAGTCCTAATCCGGCTGCCGAGGGGGTAGTGATAAAGAGCAACTGGCCGATGGGAATGGTGACGGTAGCTGCCAGGTAGGGGTAACGACGAAAGAAACCCAACGGTTTCATGGAGATGTGTACCAGGGCATTGGTGGCTTTTATGTGATTCATAAAAGCTACATAGCCGCCAATGGTCATAATCATCAGTCCTGCGCGGGACAGGTTGCCGATGAATGTTTCTTCCACCACTTTCACCAAATCGAAAACAACGCTACCGGTGGATTTATCCGGAATGATGGGTTGGACATTGAGAATGAGGGCGAATGTCAACATCACAAGTCCGGCCAGCATCAGAACTCCTTGCGGATTCAGTTTCCGGTAGAGGTAAATAGCGGTGACGGTGATCACCAATATACAGAGGAGGAAGGCTACGACTGACATAATCTGATTGGTTCTGTGTTATAAATTGTTTTTTGAGGAGTGATCGGAGATGGGACAGGAATGCATTAAATGAAGTGTCTCAATTCTCCTCCTCTCAAAAGGAGGAGAATTGGGATAGCACTATTTAATCATTGTTCTACTGTCTTATAAGTACCCCGGATTATTCTCCAACTGGCGACCTGTATTGGAATCTATGAACTCTTGCGGAATCGGGAACAACACAGGCGTATCATACGAATTCATGCCTCGTGCATCGCGTCCTGCAATCTCATTCAACTGTCGCATACGGCGTTTGAAGTAATTGTTCACATCACGTTCATCTCCACCTTTCTCCTGACTTACGCGAATCAGGGTGTGACGGCGTTCTTCTTCGGAAAGAAGTTCACGGCTACGTTCGTCCAGAATGAAATCCATACCTCCTGCGGTAAGTTCAGCTTCTGTGATGCTGACTGCATTGGAACGATTGCGTACCTTGTTAATCCATTTGATGGCTTCACCTGCCTGGTTGTTTTTCAGTAAGGCTTCCGCATAAAGCAAGTACGTGTCGGCGAGGCGGAGATAAACAATATCCTGATAACATCCATCCTTGTCACCATTTGCCAGCAACGGTGCCACGTAATCCCATTTGCGGGTAGTGGGCCAGTTATACTTCTTGATGGTTGTCTTATTATCATCCAGCATAGCGGCGGTTACAGTGGTGTCTACCACCATCTTACCGTTATTAAGGAATTCCGTAATCTTGCCGTCGGCACCCTTTTCGTTAATAGTCCATACCACTGCATGATCGGATACACGGTCGTCCTGAGTTCCCTGATCTTTATAGTTGTAGAGGCGGAAAGCACCTCTTGAAGGCACGCAACGTCCGGCACCTTTACCACCGTTGTTTATCCAGAACACCTGAGGCCAAGTGGCTGCACCGCTTGTATAGTCGGGATCGTACTTGTTGCTCTTGTTGATGACACCATCGTTGGAGTAATAATTTTTATATGTACTCTTCATGTAAACTTCGGCTGTACCGAACGCGCTGTTTTCCGGTTCCGTGTTGACAAAAGCATATAAAACCTCTGTGTTTCCGTCCGCATACATCGGTGTGCGGAATACGTCGATGAACGGACAGCCTGGATTGGCGGAGTTCTTGCCGAAACGGTTGGTTATCAAACTGTATTCGGAACCTTCTGTCAGCGGCTTCAAAACTTCGACTGCCTTGGAGGGCTGGTCCATTGCCAGGTATAGTTCACCCAGATAATGGCGTGCCATGGCTCCTGAAATCTTGCTGTTGCTTTCTTCACGCAACGGTAAATTGTTCATGGCGAAAACAAAGTCCTGCTCCATGACTTCACGGATGGATTCTACGGAATTGCGCTCCCAGTCGTTACGGTAGTTCATACCTGTAATTTCTTCGGTGGACAAAGGTACGGCACCGAATGAATACGTCAGATGACGGTAAGCCCATGCGCGGAAGAAGCGGGCCTGTGCGATGATCTTATTCTTGTGGGCGGCAGCTTCGGTTTCGGTTCCTTTCCAGTCGATACCACTGCCTTCGGCACGTGAAATCACCATGTTTGCCGTATTGATGATGCGGTAACACCATTGGAAGATGTTCTGAAATATCCGTAAGTCCGTCTGGTTGATTTGCGACGGATAGTACATGTATTTAAAGTCGCTGTGTGAGTTATTACTCCATGAATTGTCCACACCGCAACCCCATGCAGAGTGCAGAACGAGCGGCAGACCACCACCGAGTGCATCGGCACGGCGGTATTCGTTACGCATCATTCCGTAGAGGCTGGTTACCATGGATTGGAACCCGCTGTAATCTACTAACAGATTTTCAGGGTAGAGTGAAGCACGCGGATCTTCTTCCAGGAAGCTGGATTCATTGCATCCGGTCATGCAGAGCACGAGTAGTGCTATCAGTGTATATTTTAGCTTTTTCATACTGTTTCTCTTTGTTTTAGCGGTTTATAAATCAAGTTTCAGACCGAATGTGAATGAACGTACCTGCGGAGTGGACTGTTGGTCGCTGATAAATTCCGGGTCGAGGCCGGTCCAGCTTGTCCAGGTTGCCAGGTTCTTGATGTTCATATATACTTCGAGGCGGTTCAGGGAAATCTTCTTTAACCAACGCTGAGGAACACGGTAGGCCAGCGTGACATCCTGCACACGGAGGAAGTCGGTCTTTTCGTAGAAACCTGCGCTCATCGGGTTTACAGAAGTATCCAGTGAGTTTTTCGGGTACTTGTTGGTAGGATTCTCCGGTGTCCAGAAGTCTACCATGAGGCGGTTCTGGCGATAGGAGTTGTGAGATACGTCGTAAAGCCAGTTATTGGCTGTCTGTCCCAGTTGGGCATTGAGGAATACGCTCAGACTGACATTCTTGTATCGGAAAGTATTCGTCATACCCATTGTTACTTTAGGAATTGCCGAGCCGATGATTTCCTTGTCTGCTGGGGTGATGTCGTTTACACCATCCTTGTCATGGTACTTCATATATCCGGGGATGGAGTAGCGATAGTTCGGGTCTTGCTGTCCGTTCGGATTAGACGGGTCGGTGATCTGCCAGATACCGATGAAGCGGTAGTCGTAGTTCACGCTGATGGGCTGGCCGATGAACCACCTGGAACCGATGTCATCCATAGGGTTGCCGTTGGCATCGTAGAGACCTACATTTACGATCTTTGTCTTGTAGTGCGACAGGTTGAAAGTAGTGGACCAGTCGAAATCTTTCTTGGCAATGTTGTTGGAAGTAATTTGTAACTCTAAACCACGGTTCTTGGTCTCACCGATATTCTCGGTAATGTTTCCCGTACCGTTGATGGTGGGGATGGAGCGATTCAGCAACAGGTCGCTTGTCTTCGACCAGTACATGTCGAATGTTCCTTGGATACGTCCGTTCCACAGTTGGAAGTCGATACCGGTATTGATGGATTGTGTAGTTTCCCATCCTAACGAAGGAGAAGCCAGCTTGGAAGGATAGAAACCGTAGTTTGGGGTATGGTCGTCTTTCAGATAATTGAAGGTGGAAAGGTCAGGCAATGTAGTGTAGGCGCCTACTGCTTCGTTACCGTTCTTACCCCATGACAGGCGATATTTCAGGTTGCTTACCACTTTTGCCAACGGGCTTGTCTGAAAGAAATGTTCATTGGAAATATTCCAGCCGATAGCCATGGAAGGGAATATACCGAACTTGGATTGGCTACCGAATGCGGAGTAACCGTCACGGCGTGCAGTCAGTGTCAATAGGTAACGGCTGTCGTATGAGTAGTTCAGACGTGCCATCTGAGAGATATGGTTTTGCTTGGTATAGCTGGAACTGCCGGACATGGTGGCGGCTTTGGATATCTGGTAATAGTACATCACGTCGTTCGGAAAGTCTTTGCCTTCCATTCCGTTGCCTTCTTTCTCGTAGCTTTGTGCAGAATACAGACCGGTGAAGAAGATGCGGTGCTTGCCGAATTCACGGGTATAAGTGATGATGTTTTCCAGAATCCACTCTTGTGAGTGCCAGTCGTCGGTGTTCAGAATACCATTGGAGCGTGCGCCGTAGTAAGTGTCCATTCCTTGGTACTGTTTCCAGCTGCTGCTTTGGTACGTATAGCCGGTATTGAGCTTATAGCTGAGTCCGGGGACGAACGGCAACTTTATTTCTACCACGTTGTTGGTGATGACTTTAGAGCGTATGTCGTTGCTCTTGTTGTTGAGGCTGCTTAAAGGGTTTACAGAGAAAGCTTCGCTGGAATCTTCCCAGGCGGCGGAACGGATGTTGCCTTCTTCGTCATAAGCTTCTGCCAGGGGATTCATACGGAATGCTCTGGAGAAAGAAGCGCTGCTGCCGCTTCGGTCGTAGCGTCCCAACTGGGTACTGGTAGAGAACTTAAACCAGGAAGTGAACTCCTGATCGAGGTTGAAACGGATGTTGTAGCGTTTGAATTGGTTGCCTACGGCAGTACCTTTCACATCGGTATAGTTCAGCGAGACAAAATAGTTGGTTTTGTTGACGCCACCACGGAAGGAGATGTTGTGCTGCTGCTTGAAACCGGTGCGGGTTGCCAGCTCCAGCCAGTCGGTATCCATGCCGGCTTCGTGCATACGCAATTCTGTGGCGGTCATAGATCCCATCCACGGTTCGGGATTGCTTTCTGTGGGCGGGGTGGTATTGGCATCTTTCAATGCTTCCGTCTTATACTTCCAGAATTCAGCTCCATTCATGAGGTTGGGGAAGTTGATAGGATTGTCAATGGTGATGTAGGTGTCGTAAGATACGGTCAGTTTGCCTTTTTCACCTCTCTTGGAGCTGATGAGGATGACACCGTTCGAACCGCGGGCACCGTAGATGGCAGCCGAAGAAGCATCTTTCAATACTTCAATGGATTCGATGTCGTTCGGATTGATTTCGGACCAGGGACCATCAAAGGGAATACCGTCCAGAATAACCAGTGGTTTGTTGTCTGCCGTGATGGAGTTCTCGCCGCGGATGCGGGTCTTGGTGGAAGAGCCTTCCGCATTGGTTCCGGTCACTGAGATATTCAGGCCCGGTACGGCACCTTGCAAAGATTGGATGATGTTGGTTTGCGGGCGATTCTCCAGTGTTTTGGTATTTACGGAAGCAACTGCACCTGTCATATCCGACTTGCGCTGCACACCATAACCTACCACTACTACCTCATCCAGCATCTTAGTGTCTTCCTTCAGGATAATGCTGACGGGTTTCGTGCCGTTGACTTTCACATCCTGGTTCAGATAGCCGATAAAAGAGATTTCAAGAGTGCTGCCATTCTGTACATTTGCTAATGAAAAGTCTCCTTCTACATTGGTGACACTTCCTGTACCAGTGCCTTTCACAATGACATTAGCTCCGATGATGGGTTCGCCCTTTTCATCTTTCACATTTCCGGTGACTGTGACTTGCTGTTGTGCAAATGCATTTACCGAAATGAACAGTAACAAAGCGCAGCAGGCAAGAATGAGTCTGTATGAGCGTTTTTCTTTTCTTTTCATGATTCGTTTAATAGTTAACATAAGTTTTTAGTTTGGATCTCTGTGGCAAAGGTATGCGCAATAAGGGTTACTTACTCTGCGAGGTAAACAGGCAAAGTAAACTGTTAAAACTGATAAGTGCTTGATTATTAGTGCTGCTTTCTGAAAATGAGAGGCTCGGAAGTAAACTCTTTGAATGGAATCGGTAGTAGAGAGCAGGGCTTACGCTTTGTATTTTCCGAGCTTTTTCACAGCATTTATAAAATCTTCTTTCGGGATAATGGATTTATTCCGGGTACGAAGCCGGTTGTTATAAACTGTTTGTGCGGAACAATGGAGGAAGTCCGCTATCTTCACGCTGTCTGTGATGCCGAGTCTTATCAAGGCATGTATGCGCAGTTCGGTATTAAGCAGTTCGCCTTCTTTCAGTTCGATGCGCTCTTCGGGTAGCAGTAAGGCGTTGAAGTCACCTACAAAATCGGGATAGAGATGCAGGAAGATGGTATCGAAATTCTGGTAGAACTCTTTCAGTTCGTTGGAGGCTGTTGCGGAAGAGTCTGTCATTGCTTTTACATCTTCTATCTGGCCTACTTTCAGTTTCCGGTTGATGTTCTTGCGAAACTCTTCCAGCTTACTGATGTAGGTGGAACAGATGTTGAATACATAGCCGATATATTCTTCTTTTACGTAATTAGATTCCCGCAACTGGTCATTGACTTCCTGTAATTGCGTATTCAAGTCTTTTAGCTGTATGTTTACTTCTTCCAGGCGTTGATGTGCCGTAGAGAGGGCATCCATATTGACAGACAGCTTCTGGTTTGTACTGTCTAACTTCAAGTTGGCTTCTTTTAGCCGGCGCATTTGCTTGCGGATGAACAGGAAGGCGCCGATCAGTACGAGAAATAAGAAACTGACGGCAATCAGGGAGGCTTGAAGACGCTTTTGCTGTGTGCGGCTCTGTTCCTGGTACGCTTTGTAGATTTGGTTTTGCAAATGAGACATTTTGACTATTCGTACCCGGTTGTGGAAAAGCATGGCTTTTTGGGAACAATAGAGGATGTAGTTATAGGCGCGGTCTATTTCTCCATGCTTAAATAGGTATTCCGCTATTTCCTGCAAAGAGCCGATATCTCCGTTGACAGACCGTATGTCTGCCATAGCCGAAAGAATGAGGTTTTCCAGGTATTTGCTCTCGTTATTTTCACTCCGGTAGATGGCGGAGAGATTGTAGGTAGCTATGGAATACTTGCGGCTGTCGTTAGACAATGTCTGCTTGTTTTCCTCAAATGCTTGTTTGACGGGTTCTATTTCCGGGGTTCCCATGTAGAGCCATGCCCGGCAGTTCCAGTAGCGCAATTCGTCGGGAGTGGCTGTGAGGTATACCGAGTCTCGGAAAGCCTTTTGGAGATTATTGTAATGTTCCGACAGTTGGGAGTTCTCACTGGAGTAATCTCGGAGGCGGGAATAGAGTGTACATAACCTGCCAAAATACTCGGAACGGAGATTTTGGGGTAATTCTTCCGGTTGGATGTCACTGACGGCTTTCAAGGCTTCGGTCAGTAGCCCGGAGGAGGTGAGGACAAATGATTGTTCGAGCAAAGAGACCACTTCCCAGGTACGGTTGTTGGTCTGTTGTGCCAGTTGTATGTTCTTGTTGATGTAATGTAGGGCGGAATCCGCATCATAAACCCGATACTCCAAATAGACCATTCTATTCATGGCATAGAGTTCCTTTACATCTTTGACCCGGCTATACTGCATTTTCAATTGCTTGATGCGCTCCTCTTTTACTCTGACAAATAGATCCTGCTGTTCTAGCAGGCTATCTAAAGAGTGAAGCAATTTCCTGTTTTCTTCTAAAGCATGTTTAGAAGTGTCCGCACAGACATAGGCAGGAAAAAGAAGGCATACAATGAGTATAAAGAGGCCGCTTTTCATGGCGCTACAATCCTAAAACGTCCGTTTGTCTTGGCTGATTGTCATATTGTCCGCTGATTCCTTGGATTTCTTTGGGGTTCAACTCCAATCCTTTCTTCATATCTTCTGCAGAGCCTACCGTGTCACCATTCAGCAACTTGGCGCGACCGCGTTCATGATAGGCTTGTGCGAAATTAGGATTCAGTTCGATGGCTTCGTCAAAGAGTGCGATAGCTTCGGGATACTTCTTCTGGACGATATAAAGTTGTCCCAGGCAAAGAAAAGCCTGTTCGTTGAATGGATTCAATTCTGTTACATAGCGATAATCGGTTTCGGCTTCTTCCTGCTGTCCCGTTGTTTCTTTCACTTTACCGCGGAGCAGTAATGCAGCTTCTTCATCGGGATCTTGGGAGAGTATAGCGTCGATATCTTCGGTAGCTTCCTTGTATTGCTGCATCTTGATTAAGGCTTCGGCACGCAGCAGGCGGGCTTCGGTGAAGTCGTCTTTCAGTACGATAGCTTTGGTGAGATGGGCGATGCTCATGATACCGTCGTCCATACCTTGCTTGGCTCTGCCCAGAAGATAGTGTGCCATGGCATTTCCTTCTTCTATTTCAATAGCTTTTTGTGCGGCGTCTGCCATTGCCTGATAGTCTTCTTGCAGGTAACATACGTTGGCAAGGGTGAGGAAAGTGGAGGTATGGTCCGGTTCCTGTTTTGCCATGCGTTCCAGCAGTTCATGTGCTTCGCTGAGGGCATTGGTTTGGATGTAAACCTGGCTCAGGTAGCTCATGGTTTCAAAGTCTTCCTGAAGGGCAAGGGCTTCCGTGAAGCATTTAATTGCATAATCGGGACGCCCCATGCGCTGTGCACGCATGCCGTCATACTTAAATATCTCGAAGTTCTTTTGATCGTTTTTCTGTTTTTCAGTTTCCGGTTTTTCTTGTTTGCCGGAGAAGAAAGATTTAAGGAATCCCATAATATCTGTATTTCTTAGGTGTTTTGTTTTTATTCTTTTTGCAAACTTAGTGAAAAATCTCGTTTCCATATCAAGAATTCGACCTAAAAAGAAAAAACATCCGTGTTATTATTGATGGTATCATTTAAAATTTGTTATTTTGCGATACATTTATCAATTATATTAATTAATCATCATTTCTAAATTAAAGACACAAGAATGAAAAAGACTTTCATGAAGTGGGCCTTCTTTATGTTATGTATGGCCATGACAATGCCTGCAATGGCTCAGTTTAATGTGAAAGCACTGAAAGGTGCGGCTAAAGCTGTTAAAGCTGTTACTCTGACTGATGCTCAGATGGCAGAATATGTAAAAGAGTATATCGACTGGATGGATACACATAATCAGGTATGTGCCGACGATAATGAGTATACAATTCGTCTGAAAAAGCTGACTGAAGGTTTGACGGATGTGGAGGGAATTCCTTTGAACTTCAAAGTTTATTATGTGATAGATGTCAATGCATTTGCTTGTGCTGACGGTAGTGTGCGCATTTTCTCGTCTTTGATGGATATCATGACGGATGATGAATTGCTGGGTGTAATCGGTCATGAAGTAGGTCACGTGGCACACAAGGACTCTAAGAATGGGTTCCGTACGGCATTGCTGACTTCAGCTTTGAAGGATGGTATTTCTTCACAAGGTGGTACAGCAGCTAAGTTATCTGATTCTCAGTTGGGTGACTTGGGTGAGGCTCTGGTAAACTCTACATATTCACAGAAGCAGGAGAGAAGTGCTGATGACTATGGATATGAATTCCTGAAAAGTCATGGTAAGAATCCCTGGGCAATGGCTTTATCTTTCCAAAAGCTGAAGAAATTGCAGGAAGAAGCCGGTGCACAGAAAAGTAGTAAGCTGAATCAACTGTTCTCTACTCATCCAGATTTGGATGCCCGTATCCAGCGTATGGAAGAACGTGCAACCAGCGAGGGTATTGAGAAGCCGGCAGTAACGGAATAATTCTTATTGATATCATAAGGAGAAGGGCGTGCATTCACTGTACGCCCTTTATTATGCCTTCAGGCTTATTATGCCGTTCTCCGCCTTCAGATCTTCATCTTCCAGCAATTCGCGGATGCATTGAGAGATAATTTCTTTATCTGCTTCTATTTGTGAGGCAATATCGGCAGGTGTCAGAGGTTGCTTGCGAAGCAATTCTTTAATTTCTTCTTTTATTTGTTGGGAGGAAAGCCCGGGAGTCTCGGCACGATGGCTGAGGCAGACATCGCATATTCCGCAGTTATGCTCATTCTTCTCTCCGAAATAGCGTAGAAGCATACGGCTGCGGCAAACGGTTTCGGTCGTTACATAATCTACCATTGCCTGAATGCGGGCTTCATAACGCTCCTTACGCTCCTCGTATATGCTGCGGGAGATTTGCAGATGTTGCCTGTCTACGCGTTCGCGTGTGTATATGATATAAGGTGTCTTTTTATGTGGAATATAGTCGATGACACGCATCTTGGATAGACGTATCAGCAAGTCGTACACCCGTTGTCGCGTTAATCCGCTACGTACCGCAAGTGAATTCTCGTTGATAAAGGTGTAATCCGTGAATACTCCGGTGTAAGAGCGCAGAACGATTTGAATAAGTTTGTCCATATCCTCTCCCAGTTCGCGTAATTTATACAGTTCATCACGGCGGACGGTGAAGTAAAGACGGGAGGCATTGTCCTGTTCGTCGGTATATTCCAGATATCCTGCTTGCGTCAGAATCTTCAATGCACTGTCGGCAGGTACAGGGAAGTATTTGAACTTCCGGCAAAAGTCTTCCAGATTGAACTCTCTGACACATCCCAAACCGTCTCCCATTGCCATCTGATAATAATATTGCAGATGTTCGTATACCTGTTTGATGTAGTCTTTCTCCGGAAAGGTGTCCGGGATACGTTTATGAAGGGTGACTTTGTCCGATTTGGCATAGAGTATTACGGCATACGCTTTGTTGCCGTCACGTCCTGCACGTCCTGCTTCCTGGAAATAAGCTTCGGGAGAGTCCGGCAAATCGAGGTGGATTACGATACGTACATCGGGTTTGTCGATACCCATGCCGAAAGCATTGGTGGCAACCATTACACGACTTTCTCCTGTCTGCCAGCGATGCTGACGTATATCCTTGGTGGCATCATCCAGACCGGCATGGTAGAAGTCGGCGGTAATCTCTTCGTTAATTAAAAGTTCGGTGATTTCTTTGGTTCGCCGACGATTGCGTACGTAAATAATGGCACTACCCGGCATACGGCGTAGGATGTGAAGAAGTTCTCCGGTCTTATTTTCTGTTTTGCGGACTATGTAGGCAAGGTTCTTTCGTTCAAAACTCATGCGAAAAACATTTTCCTGCCGGAAGCACAGCCGCGCCTGGATGTCCTTCACGACTTCCGGAGTAGCGGTTGCAGTCAGTGCCAGCACAGGGACACCGGGTAGGAGATCACGTATTTCGGCTATCTTCAGATAGGCAGGACGGAAATCATATCCCCATTGTGAAATGCAATGGCTTTCGTCAACGGTTATCATGCTAACGTTCATTTTCCGTAGCTTGGTGCGGAAGATTTCCGTATCCAACCGTTCGGGCGATATATACAGGAATTTATAATTGCCGAAAATACAGTTTTCCAGCGTGACGATAATCTCTTGCCTGGACATTCCGGAGTAGATGGCAAGTGCTTTGATTCCTCTTTTTTTCAGGTTCTGTACTTGGTCTTTCATCAGAGAAATCAGAGGAGTAATAACTATGCAAAGCCCCTCTTTGGCAAGTGCAGGCACCTGGAATGTGATGGACTTTCCGCCGCCCGTAGGCATCAGCCCTAGGGTGTCTTTGCCTTCGCCAATGCTATTGATGATGTCTTCCTGTATGCCCCGGAAGTTATCATATCCCCAGTACTCTTTGAGAAGTTGAGAGTTGAGAATGGAGAGTTGAGAGTTAGGCTGCGCAGTCATAGGGTGTGGTATTATGGGAAGTTGAGAGTTGAAGGTGGAAAGTGAGTAGTCAAACCGTATGGTAACTCTCAACTCTCCATTCTCAACTCTCAACTTCTCAAACTAATTAGGTTGAATATCCTCTATCTGCAACTGTACCTCGCCCCGTTTATGGGTATTCTCTTCAATGGTGTAGCAGATATCAAACGAACGCTTGGTTTTGATGAAACGTACATGCGAACTTTGTCCGAAGGCGATGCCGTTCATTACATTATTCGATTTGTTGTCTACCAGTTCCAGCTTGATATGCTCCTGATCACGC
>ERZ791601.1015-NODE-1015-length-16588-cov-3.001149_pt1 | contig 16588 bp, 14 predicted proteins | sample MGYA00509967_ERZ791601 | MGnify/ENA primary metagenome ERZ791601 (study PRJEB30046, sample SAMN00791930) | human gut metagenome | study: EMG produced TPA metagenomics assembly of the A metagenome-wide association study of gut microbiota in type 2...
TGCATGCGAGGAGTCATATCAAAAGATAAATATGTACTCAAATTACAGTTAGATGCATGGATAATACAACAAATATATATAGGGATTAATGAGAAAATAGGAATTGATAAACAATTGCTGTTACCAAATAAGCAACTTATTGGTATGGAACAGGAAATAGTACCTAACATGCGAATAGGTTTATATGGAGCGGGAAAAATAGGACAGCCTATATATACATGGTTAAAATCTTTGAATAGATATAGGATAGTATTATGGGTAGATAATAATTATGAAAAATATCAAAGAATGGGTTTGGACGTACAACCAACGGAGCAATTAGAAAAAGTTGATTATGACTATCTAATAATTGCTGTAAAAGGAGAAGATTTTGCAAATTCTATTAAGAGAAATTTAATGGAAAAATATGCAATACCAGAGTATAAAATAAAGTATTATGAACCCCGTTATATTTTGGATTCATATTACGATTTGGATTCGATTTTTAACAGATAGATTTATAAAGGTGTAGAAAAGATGAATGTATTAGCTATGTATTTGCCACAATTTCATAGAGTGAGGGAAAATGATGAATGGTGGGGAGAAGGATTTACAGAGTGGACGACTGTGAGAAATGCAAAGAAATTTTTCACAGACCATTATCAACCACATGAACCTCTGTCATATTACGATCTTCTGGAAAAGAAAACTATGAAACAGCAAGAAATGTTAATGCACAAGTATGCTGTAGATGGGATGTGTTTTTATCATTATTATTTTGAAAAAGGCAGAAAGATTTTAGAGAAGCCAGCAGAGAATTTATTAAAATGGAAAGATGTAGACATGCCATTTTGTTTTTATTGGGCAAACGAATCATGGAAAAGATCATGGAGTGATTTGCAAAAAGGAAATGTTTGGTCTGAAATATATGAGAATTCCGAAAGAAAAGGCACAGGTATTTTATTAAATCAACAGTACGGAGATGAAAAAGAATGGAAAGAACACATAAATTATCTACTCCCATTTTTCAAGGATGAACGATATATAAAAATAAACGGAAGGCCGGTATTTATAATTTATAATATAGATGATATTGTTTGTCTTGAGAAAATGAAAAAATGCTGGAATTCTATACTAGAGAAAGAAGGCATGGAGCATATTTTGCTTGTAGGAAAAAATACACAGTCTCAATTAGTGGAATTTTCTTTGCAACATGAACCGCAGTTATCGTTTTCTAAATATATAACCCAAAACTTTAATAATACATATGGGGTAAAACGTATTATTGATTATGATGAGGTGTGGGATTATTCGTTAAAACAAAGGTATAGGAATAATCTTTTTTTGGGAGGTTTTGTTGGGTATGATGATTCTCCACGTAGGGGAAAAAATGGAATTATAATTGATAATGCGACACCAGATAAGTTCAGAGATAATATGATTCGTCTTTTAATAAAGGCTGAAAGAAATCATTGTGAATATGTATTTATAAATGCATGGAATGAATGGGGAGAAGGCATGCATTTAGAACCAGATCAAAAGTGGCAATATGGGTATTTAGAGGCACTTCGAGAAGCACGGAGATTTGTGGAGAAAAATAAAGCGGTAATCTGCGAATGTGTTGAAGATGCAAAAGAATCAGAAGCATCATTAAATGATAACTTAGGGGTATTGATGAATAGTGAAGATAATCGTAAATGGAAAACCATGCATCTATGGATGGAAAATAAAATAGCGGGCAAGGAACTTTCAGAGTATCTTAAGAATAAGAATATCAAGACGGTAGCAGTTTACGGATTGGGTTATATAGGAGATTTGGTAATTAGAGATTTGTTAAAGTCTTCAATAAATATAAAATACGGAATAGATATGGACACATATAAAGCAGGAAAATATAAAAAATATAATCTGGAAGTTGTTCCCCCTAAAAATGTATCTGAAAGCGTAGATATGATAATTGTGACAGTAGAATATGGTTTAGATATAATCAGCGAAGAACTGAGAAAAGTTACCAGGGCAAGTATCATTTCATTTAGAGAATTGCTACTGGAAATACAAAAGGGTTAAATATCTATACGAATACATTGGATAGTTTTAAGGAAGGTATAAACAGGTGAATCTATATGAAGAAGATGATCACATTAACAATGATAAAAAATGAAGCAGATATTGTTGAGACTTTTGTACGATATACAATGAATTATGCATACAAAATGGTGATTGTTGACAATGGTTGCACGGATGGTAGCAGAGAGATACTTGAGAAGCTTATAGAGGAAGGGTTTAATATAGAGATTTTTACAGAGGCGAATGTTTTTTATGAACAGATGTTTTTGGAAAATAAATATATCAGAAAGATAAATGCAACGGAAGAATTTGATTATCTTGTTCCTGTGGATGTAGATGAATTTTTGTATCCGCAAAATGGTAACTGGTCTATATTTGAAGGCTTGCCGCAGAATCAGATTTCTATTATTGAGTGGAAGACATATTGTTTAGATGAAGAAAAGTCAATTCAAAATATTTTCGAGGATATTGATTATGTTAGATATGGGGTAAAGGAATTTACAAAGGTTATTATTCCGAAATCTTTAATAAGAGAAGGCTTTTTCGTTACGATGGGACATCATGATGTTGCGGGAATAAAAGAAAATGAAAGAAATATATGTGACGCAATTTGGATGGCACATTTTCCTGTAAGAAGCAGAAAGCAGATTCAGTTCAAAGTATATCAGGGGATTTTAGCACAGCTTATGAGCAGCTATCATAGTGTGGTAGCTTTTCATTGGAAAGACATGTTTATTAAGCTGAAAAAAAATGAATTTGATGTAGTAGATTATTCTCAGAAGTATGCGTTAAAGGCAAATGATATTGAACCAGTTTATAAGACAGAAAAATTTGATATTTCGTGGTGTCAAAAGAGTGTGGAGCCGCAATATAATGAGATGATAAACGGCAATATGGAACAATTAATATTCTCTTTGGCAGAGGCGATTGTTTTGCGGTACATTACAGATGGAGAAAACAATAAAAGACAGAAGCTGTTGATTTATGGAACCGGTGGATCGGCAAAGAATTTGTTTTCGTATTTCAGGCCAACAGATTATGAAATCGTCGCGTATGTTGATTCAGACGTAGCTAAGGAATATCACAAGTTCAATGATCGAATCATAATAGGACCGGATAAAATAAAATATTTGGATTTTGATCATATAGTGATTGCGAGTAATTATAGAGATGAAATATATGCTAAATTAGCACAATGCAATGTTCCAAAGGAAAAAATATGGGATAAATATGATTTGCTTGAGAAGTATGTAAATATGGGAGGCGAAAATGCTTAAGATATTTATTTGGGGAACCGGCGAAATTGCCCGAAAGTTAACACAAAATTGTATGACACTGGATATGTATGATATTTTAGGCTATATTGATAACCGCATTGAAAAGCAAGGCAAAATATTTGAAGGAAATAAGATATATAATCCGGAAATTTTAAATGAAATTGTCCCAGATAAGATAGTGGTGATGACGAACGCATACGAGGAAATATATAATCAGATTTGCAAATATTTTCCACATTGCAAAAATATCGTTGAAAATAAAAATTTTTTCTACAAGCAAAGTATTATTGCAAGATACAAGGAGTCAACAGATCCAGAAATATGTGAAGTACTTGATCACATAAAACAAAATGGATTAGAGGTATTTAATTATCCGTTTACATCAAAGTATAAAGATATGGATGTGCAGGTATTTTGGGATAATGCATGTAATCTTTTTTATGTGAATTATAAAGGGCATAAAATGTATATGTCTAGAAAATTTAAAAACGAAAAGGAAGTTGCAGCTTATTACAAGTCCGTGTTGATGGAGCAAGACGAGGATTCTCCGCACAAATATCTGACAAAGGATTTCAATGTTGAAAATAGTGATGTAGTTGTGGATGTCGGTGTGGCAGAAGGAAATTTCTCGTTGGATATTATAGACAGAGTAAAAAAAATATACCTGATAGAGACAGATGATGACTGGTTGGAAGCGTTAAAGATGACATTTCGGGAATATGAAGATAAGGTGCAGATTGTAAAAGGATATGTATCTTCTGTAGAAGAAGGTCCGTTTGTCACATTGGATTCGATCATATCAGAGCCGGTTAACTTTATAAAAATGGATATCGAAGGAAATGAGTGGGACGCTTTGCAAGGAGCTGCGAAGCTGATACAGAAATCAGAGAATATAAGATGTGCAATCTGTTCTTATCATAGTGATTTTGATCAGACATTGATAGAGGCCTTTTTTGATGGCATGGATATAAAACATAATACGAGCGATGGTTATATGTGGTTTCCGTGGAAAGTGCGACAGAATTATGTTTCGACACGGTTGAATCGGGCTTTGGTAAGGGGAGAAAAATGAAGATTACAGTTATAATGCCATCTCTAAATGTAGCACCATACATAGAAAAATGTATTCAAAGTGTGGTTAATCAGACACTTCAGGATATCGAAATCTTATGTATTGATGCAGGCTCTACAGATGGAACATTGGAGATATTAGAACAATTTAAAAGAGAAGATTCTCGAATCAGAATCATCCACTCGGATAAAAAAAGTTATGGATATCAGGTAAACATGGGTATTGACATGGCGAAAGGGAAATATATTGGGATTGTTGAGACAGATGATTTCATCGCAAGTGATATGTATGAAAAGCTTTATGATATCGCCGAGAGTCATAATTTGGATTATGCAAAAGGAACTTACGATAATTTTATATCTTTGGATGAGAACCATGTTTCTTCCTGGGGGATACAGCCGCTGGGAAATTATTCGCAATATAGAGACAGAGTGATAGAGGCATGTAACATTCCGCAAATATATGCATATGATGCAAATATTTGGAGCGGAATTTATAACCGGAATTTTTTGCTGAAAAATTATATTCGACTGAATGAATCACTGGGAGCTGCATATCAGGACATTGGTTTTTTACAACAGACGATTGGATATGCACAGCGGGCATGGTATAGTAGCCAATCTTTTTACAGATATCGAATTGATCGGGATGAGTCTTCGGTGAAATCACCAAAGGGGTTGAATTTCTCCAAAGGTGAATTTGAAAGATTGGTATCGGACAAAAGACTGTTTGACGGGATAGCTTGTAAACAAGGACTTTATTCTAGAATGTTACTTTCGTTTCTTGCAGAATTAAAACGGATTCTTCCGTTGGTTTCTTATGATATGAGTTCTGAATATGTGAAAGACAGTTTTTTATGGTTTAAGAATTCTTTGAAAGGGCATTATCAGGGAAGTATATGCACAGCGGATAAAGAAGAATTTGAGGCTGTCTTAAGAGATGAGAACGGATATGTACAAAGCTTAAAAAGAAAAAATATAGATAAACAAAATAGGCGGGATAAGATATGCCAGGATATAGAATTAATGCCGGTTGTAATATTTGGTGCTGGAATACGAGGAGGAAGTGCACTTTGTTTTCTGTTATCAAATCAAAAAAATGTCGTTGCGTTTTGTGATAATGATAAAGAAAAACAGACAGATCCTGATGTGTGTATGCCGGTTTTGTCAATCGATATATGCATGAAAAAATATCCGGGGGCAGTGTATGTGATTGCCAACAAATATCACGCAGGAGATATACAATTACAACTGTTAGATATGGGTGTGGAAGCAAGCAGAATTATGGTATTTGACAGATAAGAAGTAGCATAAACGGGAATGTGAGAGAGGAATAAATTCATGACTGATACACAGACATTGATTCGGGAATTTCCAAAGGGATTGCTGAAGTGGTTTCCGTTTTCCAAGGAAGAGAAAATTATATACATAGGTTCTGCATCGGATGCATATTATGAAGCGCTCGTGGAACTGGGACATGATGTAATATGTGTGAGTTTGGAAGAGTCTGTTCAACCGGAATGGAATGGTAAATACAGATATTTTTTTGATTGTCTTGTTTCGGTTGCGGAATTGGAGAAAGCGGCGAATCCTGATAGAGTACTTGGTATATGGAAATTACTGCTTATAAAAAATGGTCGATTATTGCTGGGGATGAATAACCGGTTTGGTATTCGCTATTTTTGCGGAGACAGAGATCCATATACGGATCGTAATTTTGATGGTATCGAAAATTATCGAAGTTACTTCGTGAAAAAAGAAGATGTTCTTACAGGGCGGGAATATAACCGAGCAGAGTTAGAAATGTTATTGGATGCTGCAGGATGGACAAATAGAAAGTTTTATTCAGTTTTTCCTGATTTGGATGCGCCATCCTTTATATTTGCTGAGGAATATATTCCAAACGAAGAATTGAATACGCGTTGTTTTCCAAGGTACCATTATCCTGATACCGTTTTTTTGGAAGAGGAATTTTTATACTCAGATTTGATAAAAAACGGTATGTTTCATAAAATGGCAAATGCTTTTTTGATTGAGTGTTATAAAGATGAAATATGCGAGTGTTCAGATATCGAACATGTTACGATGTCACTGGATCGTGGACAAAAAGATGCATTATTTACCATTATTCACAATAATGGAATTGTTGAAAAAAGAGCGGCATATGAAGAAGGAATGCACCGATTGGATGAAATGCTCAAAAATTCAGAAGATTTAAAAGCACATGGTGTGGAGGTTGTGCAGGCGAATATAGATGGCAAATCTTATAAAATGCCATTTGTAGAATCTGAAACAGCACTTATTTATTTGCAGAATTTAGCACATACAGATGTGAATAAGTTTGTTCGGGAGATGGATGGTTTTAGAACTATAATTTTGAAGTCTTCAGAGCATGTCATAATAAAGCAATGGAATAAAGATGTTGAATGTTTAAAAAAAGGATATATAGATCTTGTGCCGATTAATTGTTTTGCGGTAGACGGTGAATATTTGTTTTATGATCAGGAATTTTGTATAGAGAACTGCCCGATAGATACGATTGTTATGCGTCTTATAGATTTTGTTTATGGAGATATTGGAATTGAATCTATATTGCCAAGACAATTTTTTTATACGAGATATGGGATTGAGGAGAATAAGATACGCGATTTAAGATGGGTTGCAAATAATTTCTTGATAAAATTGCGTAAAGAAACAGAATTAGCAACTTATTATGAAACGTACCGCCGCAACCCGGAAGTCGTCAATGCGAACCGACAGCGCATGAACTACTCCGAGGAGGAATACCAGCGCAAATTTGTTGATATCTTCCGCAATCTGGGAGACCGAAAACTGATCCTTTTTGGATCTGGTGCATTTACGAAGCGGTTTATTGCTATGTATGGGAAATCTTATGAGATTGCATGCATTTTGGACAACAATGAGGATCGCTTGGGGCAGCGGTTGGATGGCTATGAAATCAAATCTCCGGAATATCTAAATGAACTTTCGAAAGAAGACTATAAGGTTTTAATCTGTATTAAGAGCTATGTATCCGTAGCGAAGCAGTTGGAATCAATGGGGATTACGGATTATGGAATCTTTGATACAAGCCGCTCTTATGCAAAGCCAGCATATAGGCAGGAAGGGATTGATTCAAGGACCGCTTTGCCTGCAAGGGCCGCGCGACCGCAGCAAGCACAGGAGTCCGGCACGGAAATGAAGAAGAAATACCATATCGGATATGTTGCAGGTGTATTTGACATGTTCCATACAGGACATGTGCGTCTGCTGCAGAGAGCTAAGAAGTTGTGTGATTATCTGATTGTCGGGGTTGTGTCGGATGAAGATTGTTACCGGCAGAAGAACAAGTATCCGGTGATTTCCTGTGAAGATCGTGTCGAGGTTGTCAAGGCATGCCGGTATGTGGATCAGGTGGAAGCACTTCCAACAGGCTTTGGCGGAATCCGGGATGCGTATAAGATGTTTCAGTTCGATGTGCAGTTTTCGGGTGATGATCATGGCGATGATGGAAGCTGGCTTGCAGAGAAGGAATATTTGAACAAGCATGGCGCAGATCTCGTATTTTTTGATTATACGAAGGGAATCAGTTCGACGGAGATTCGTGAGAGGCTATAGCAATCGGTTTGGAAAGTAATGTATGAACGGATGAAATGACCGAAATCTTAGAAGTGGAGATTATAACATGAAGATAGTATGTTCACCAAAAGGAATTGTAGATAAGGATCGTCCAAGACAGGGTATTATGGATATTGCGGATGCCGGATTCCTGGATCAGGGCGTAATCTGCGGACTTTGTGAGGATGAGACGGATGTATGGGGCGATGCGGCATGTGAGTATCGGATTGTCGAACCAATCGTGGAGGACGTAGAAAAAGATGCATTATGGACGGTCAACCGCGAATATTATCTGTCCTTGCTCGATGAAGCGAGATTGCGGAATGTGAAGATCCTACTGAAAAACATGTGCCGGAATGTCGGTGGACATCTGATACGGGGTGTATGCTCGGATGCAGCGGAAGCTGTGGCGTGGGTCGACGCATTGAATACGGAAGCGGGAGAAGCGCGCTTTGGATTCTGCGTGGATATGGGAGTCTGCAATGTATGCGGACAGGATCTGAATGAATATATTACGCCGCTTGGGAATCGGGTGAAAGCGGTGATCTTGCAGGATGGAAATGGAAGCGAAGCGCAGGCACTGCTTCCGTTTACAGCAGCGGATAAGAAAGCTTCGCGGACGGACTGGCTCGGGTTGATCCGTGGGTTGAGGAAGATTGCTTTTGATGGGATTTTGATTCTGAATCTGGAGGATACCGCTTCTGCTACATCACCATTACTTCGCCCTGCGTTGCTGCGGTACGCAAGGCAGGTGGCAGATTATCTGTGCTGGCAGATCGAGATCGAGACGACGCTTGCCCGATATGAGAACCGTGTGCTGTTCGGAGCAGGCAATATGTGCCGGAATTATCTGAAATGTTATGGTGAGAAGTACCCGCCGCTCTATACCTGTGACAATAACCCGCATTTATGGGGAAGCAGACTGGATGGGGTGGAGATTCATAATCCGGAGGATTTGAAGAAACTGGACAAGGATACCGCAGTCTTTATCTGTAATATCTATTACCGCGAGATTGAGCAGCAGCTTCGAAAGATGGGACTACTGAATCCGATCGTTTATTTCAATGATGAGTATCTGCCGCAGTTTCATTTCGAGCGGTTGACGGATGAAGGGAGAAAATAATGCTTGAGATTGGTGTACAAAGCAGGAATATCGTGGAGGATCCGTGTCCGGAGAAAGGATTCCGGATGCTGAAGGATGCTGGATTTTCCTGTACAGATTTTAGTTTGAACAGTTATCTGACGAACAAGGATTTATATGAGGGAAAGGTAAATGCTTTTTTTAGTCAGTCAATCCAGGAACTAGAGCAGTTTTTCTCGGCGCATAAGGAAGGCGCGAAGAAGGCAGGAATCCGGATCAATCAGATGCACATGCCATATCCGGTATATATACCGAATGGCAGGAAAGAAATCAATGATTTTCTGCAGAAGGAAATGGCGGTGAAAAGCATGCATATCTGCCATTTCTTAGAATGTAAAAATATTGTCGTGCATGGGTTTAAATTAGCGCGGTTCCTTGGCTCGGAAGAAGCGGAATGGGACTATACCGAACATTTCCTGGATACGATTGCCCCTCTGGCAAAGGAGATGGGAATCACAATCTGTATCGAGAATCTGTATGGTGGAATCGGTGGACATCTGGTAGAAGGCCCTTGCTGTGACGCCAGGAAGGCGGCTGCGCGGATCGACCGGATGAATGAGCGGTATCAGGCGGAGGTGTTAGGCTTTTGCTTTGATACCGGACATGCCAATCTGGTTGGACTTGATTTTGAAGATTTTCTGACGACGCTCGGTTCAAGGCTTAAAGTTCTGCATATCCATGACAATGATGGAGTGGCGGATCTGCACCAGATACCTTTTACATTCACGAAAGCGCGTGAGAATGTGACTTCCACAGACTGGGAAGGGTTTATCCGGGGATTGCGTAAGATTGGATTTGACCAGGTGCTTAGCTTTGAGACTGCGCCCGTCCTGACGGCATTTCCGCAGGAACTAAAGGCGCAGGCACTCACGTTGATTGCACAGATTGGGGCGTATTTTGCAAAAAAAATAGAAAACTAAAATATTTTTTTATAGAAAAATATTCAAAATGGGGATTTTTTCGATAGTTATGTTACGAAAGCATCCCTTCTTGCAGGATTGTATCCTCTTTGACATCAACAGCCATAGTTCTTCCGATGATTTCATTCATCTTTTCAGGTGGGATTCCCGTGCCGGGACGCTTGTAGGTAAGCATCTCCGGCGTGAGAATTGCACCTTTTTTGATGTCGCAGGTGGTGACGATCGAACGTCTGGCGTTGGAGCGGGCAGATGCCTCGGAGTCCAGACATTTCAGATCATAGCTGCCACGCAGGGTGTCGATGAATGCAATCCCCTTTAGGATATTTTTTGCATCATCCGGGTCCATGGCGTGATAGTGGTCGTTGCCCTTCAATGTTTTATCCAATGTAAAATGCTTCTCCACGATGACAGCTCCAAGATTATATGCAGTTTTGATCACATCGGCGCAGGTATCCGGCTTCGTATGATCCGAATAGCCAATGAGGATTGGAGAACCATTTTTGTCAGCGTAAATTGGATCTTCTGCGTAACTTTTTTTCAAGGAAGTAATCTTGTTCAGGTTTGCGTGTTCATACGGTGTCGGATATTCCAGCACGCAGTGAAGCAGCGCGATTGGCTGGTCGTTGACACTCCGAACCAGAGACAGGGTACGGGTAATCTCGTCCTCGTTGGAAGCTCCGACAGAGATCAGCATCGGCTTTCCTTTTCGTGCCTGATATTCGACGAATGGCAGGTTATTCAGATCGGACGAAGAAATCTTGTAGACGTCCATCATAGAATCTAAGTAGTCTGCGGAAGCAAGGTCAAAAGCAGTTGACAAAAACTCGATACCGAGCATATCGCAGAAGTCCTTTAATTCGCGGTATTCTGCTTCGCCGAAGTGGTCGAATTTCTGAAAAAGCTCATATTGGGAGGTGGTTGGTTCTTCCGTGGTATCCCAATAAGATGGGGAGGCTTTTGCAGCCAGTGTGCCAGCCTTATAGCTCTGAAATTTTACAGCATGGATACCGGCATCTTTCGCTTCCTTAATCATCAGCTTTGCTGCGTCCATCAATGAAATGTCAAATTTTGTTGCGATGTCATAATAATTTACTCCGATTTCTGCGATCAGGACGAACTTGCCTGCCAGCGCGCGGTCAATAATTGTACTCATATAGCATCCTTTCTGTGCATTGCACCATGCGGTTGTACTCTTCGTGTTTATCTGATAAAATTATAGCAAGGTATAGATATTTTCGCAATCGAAAGTAGCGTGATTCAGGTGGGTGAGAGCTGTGTAGATGATATATATGCCGCACAGTGATGTGTATGGTATATAGAAGAACGGAAACTCAGACACTTGCAGATGAAAAATAAGGAGGCAGGAAATGGTACTCGCAGTTATTCCCGCACGTGGCGGGTCCAAAGGAATTCCAAGAAAAAACGTACGGCTGATGCACGGAAAACCTTTGATTTATTATTCGATTCAAAATGCACTTGCGTGCTCTTATATTGATGATGTGGTGGTGTCTTCCGATGATGAAGAAATCTTAAGCATCGCTGCGATGTATGGCGCAAAAGCCATGAACCGTAATAGTGCACTGGCGCAGGATGCGGTGACACTGGATCCGGTGATTTATGATGCCGTGCTCCGGATGGAACAGGAGGCCGGAAAGAAGTACGATGTGGTCGTAACACTGCAGGCGACCTCCCCGCTTCTGACAGTGGAGACGTTGGATGGAGCATTGAAATCATTTTTGGAAAGCGATTATGACACCTACATCAGCGCGGTAAACAAACCACATCTCTCATGGACGACGAAGGATGGCAAATGTGTTCCAAATTATGAGAAACGTCTGAACCGACAGCAGCTTCCGCCAAATTTCCTGGAGGCGGGTGCATTTCTGATTACAAGACGGGAGTGTATGTCGGAGAATAACCGGATTGGAGTAAAGGCGTCTGTCTATGAAATGCCGGAGAAAGAGGCAATTGATATTGACAGTTATGCAGATTGGATCGTATGTGAGCAGGAGCTGTCGAAGAAACGTATCTTATTCCGCGTCGATGGATATCGGGAACTGGGCATGGGACATATCTATCGCTGCTTGACACTTGCGTACAGTCTGACGGGACATGAGATCTTGTTTGTGACGCGGGAAGACCGGAAAGAGGGATATCAGAAATTACTGGATTCCCATATGCGTGTCCAGTCGGTTGGCAATGATGAGGAATTTTATGCACTTGCAGGAAAGTGGCATCCGGATGTGATCGTCTATGACTGTCTGAACACCGAGCGGGAATATATATTAAAGTTAAAACAGCTTGCAAAGCGTGTTGTGACGTTGGAGGATATTGGCTCAGGCGCGGATGTGGCAGATGCAACGATCAACGCATTGTATGAGGACGACAGCAAAGGTGAAAATTACTACTGGGGTGAAAAATATGTCTGCCTGAAGGATGAATTCCTGATTGCGCCATGTGCAGAGTACCATGAGCAGGTAAAGAAGGTGGTTGTGTTATTCGGCGGCAGTGATCCTTCGGATTTCACCTGTCGTGCGTATAATCTGGCGAAGAAAATGCATGCGGATTTCCCTCAGATCAGCTTCCAGTTCGTACTTGGCGCCGGCTATGACAACCGCATACATAAGCTGGCGAATGATGAAGCCTGTAAAATTAAGGTGGTAACGGATAGCAAGCGCGTGAGTGATGCCCTGTCCGATGCGGATCTGGCGATTACTTCACAGGGAAGAACGGTGTATGAGCTTGCAGCTATGGGGGTGCCTGCGATTGTCCTGGCGCAGAACGAGCGTGAGACGAAGCATACATTTGCCCAGATGCACAATGGTTTCTTAAATCTTGGTATGGGAAATCAGGTGAGTGATGAAACATTGGAGAAGACCTTCCGGTTTGTCGTAGAGACTCCGCAGATCCGTGCGGAGATGCGGAATCTCATGTTATCGCATGATCTGCGCAAAGGAATTGAGCGTGTGAAACAGCTGATCTTAGCAGATGAGTAATGGAATATTTATGCAGTTATGTCTGACTGATTCAGGATAAAGTCAGTCAGATATAACTGTATTTAGAATCTCGGTCAGGCGTGTGTCATAGGTATGATAGCGCTTGACTTTTTCATAGCCATTTTTGGCAATCTGTAATCGTTCCTCTTCGTGGGATAAATAATAATCAATCTTCTGAATCAGATCATCGACACTGTCATAGAGTACCAAATCCTCCCCGGGTATGAAATATTCTGCAAGCTCCGGCTGATAGTTGGACAGGAGGAACCCGCCGCATCCCATGATGTCAAACGCTCGCTGTGGAATACCGGATTTGATGGAGCGAAGTGTCATATTTAAATTGATTTTGCTGCATTTAAAGATCTTCGGCATCACACGTTCAGAATCTGCGATACCACAGTTTTGGACATGTGGGAGCATCGAAGAATCGCTTTGCGTATACAGATCAACATGAAAATGCCTGCTCACAGCATCTAGTGTATGCTTCCGTTCTAATTCCGTGCACCGGCAGTTAAGATAGGTGTCTGCGACAATTCCTTTTAAATCTGTCTCGTAATCATCCGGGAGCGGATCAAAGCCAACAGAAGAAACAAAGTCGGACACCCATTGATCCGTGAGTGCATCTTCAATGAAATTATAGCCATAGACATTTTGCTGGGCGGAGCAAAGTCCCTCCACATATCCACGCATATAAGCAGGAAGCTTATTGGAGATGTTATCATAGCTGTTTTTCTCAGAGTACAGAGAACCAACAAAGGAAACATCTGTGCCATACTTTTTCATATCCGCGTCAGATACTGTAACGTTGTCAAAATGCTCGATATCACATGCAAGCAGTGTGTGAAAACAATTTCCCGGATTTCGGTGCCTGAATTTATCAAGCTGCAGCTTGTCAAACAGGAACAGACGGTTGTGAGGATATTCCATTGTCTTTGAGTAAAGGGTAGAGCAAGGGCTATCCACGGTATAGGAAATATATGGAATACCAAAAGGCTTGCTTGCGCGTGCGATAATCGGTGAAAAACAGACAGAAAGAATGGCACATACATCTGTAGTTTGCTGAATGAGAGTGGCTAGACGGATCATGTAATCCTTGTCGTAGTCCTGTGGCTCCCGGTCATTCATAAATTCAATGACATCATGACCAAGCCGGGGCAGACTTTTTAATATGCCCGGTTCGCATATGCTATGATGTCTGCAAAAAATGATTTTCATGTCGTAGATACTCCTCTGCAATTTTTGTGAATTTTATATTGTATTCAGGTTTATTTAAGGGATTACACTTGTTTACATCGTTCAATTCCGGCAAGAGCAGGTGCATAGTCCCCCGCCTTCTCATAATAGGAGATGGCGTTCGCTTTGTCTCCCAGACATTCCAGAATCACGCCGACATTGTAAAAGGCAGAATACGAATTGACTCCGTCTACCACACTGGTTGGAAGTTTGGTGGCTGCGAGAAAACTCTCGACTGCTTTCGAAAACTGTGCATTGTTCATATAGATTAAACCAAGGACAAACAGGTAATCTGCGTCCCCTTTGAAATCGTCATAGACCGCTTCTAACATCAGGGCATCTGCAAACCGTTTCGTGTTGATCAGGCAGTAGCCGTAGAGGTTGATGATGCTGTGAACATAGCTAAGCTTCGTGTCAAGTGGCAGTTCCATCGCCCGTTCAAAATAAGGAATCGCCTGCGCATACTGCTTGGAATAAAAATAAGAATTGCCAATCTGGTAAAGCGTGTAAGAGTCATCCGGCTGTGCTTCTAATTCCCGAAGCAAAAGCTTGAGATTCCGATCCGCCTTTTCGGCGCGGTATGCGTCATTCCCCTGATAGCCGACATGGGTGACATAGATTGGAGCATCAAAATAATCCGGCTCTGTGGATGTATCGAGTGGGACAATCTGCTCGTGGATCCGTCCTTCAAAATGATATAGCTTGCGGGAGAAGAGACGTGCAATCGGTTCCGTACTGCTCATCATCTGCCCATCGCTTTCGTACAGACTCTTGATATGGATATGGCCGATGGAAGCAGGCATGGTCTGCATCTGTTCCAGCAGTTTCGGCATGTCGAACATATCGACAAATTCATCGGAATCCAAGAATAAAATCCAGTCGTTGCCGGCCTTTTGCACCGCGTAATTCCGGGCGGCAGAAAAATCATCACACCATGCAAACTCATACACACATGGGGTAATGGCGGATGCAATCTTCCTGGAGTCATCCGTAGAACCGGTGTCCACGACCACGATCTCGCATCCGAGATCTTTGATTCGGTCTAAGCATATTTTTAAATTTTCGCATTCATTTTTCGTAATGATGCATATGGATAGATTTGGCATGTTTTGTACGCTCCGTTTTCTGATAGTTCCATTATGGATGGGATTGCAGGAGGTGTCAAGCACAACCATGATTCGGCGGCGATTTTGCTGTTAGATTTCAGGTTTTAATTGACATTCTGCTAGTATACAGATAAAGTGAAAGAAGATGAATGAACGCAATTTGACAGGAAACGGATAAAAGACAGGAGGGATATGTGACAGAACATGGGGACGCAGGAAGAACTGAATTTTGATAAAGGCTCGGAAGCTTATGCAAAGCTTCTGGCGCAGGAAGAGCGGGAATGGCATGAGCAATACGATGCCCTGATAGATAGAAAGATAGAGATCTTTGATAAGCTTCTGCAGATGCATAGTGCGGAAAGTTACGCACTGATTGAAAAGCTTGTCGATGATGCAATGACAGAAAATGCTGCAAAATGGAATACATCGTATGCATGGATCATCATTTTCACACAGATTTATCAGGCAGAGAAGAATGCTGGCGAAGTGTGGACATTGTTTGATCTTGCAGATGATTTGGAGAATCTGATAGCGATTGTACAACAGGTGAAATTCCTTTTGTGGGAAATTGTATTTTTGCAGGAGAAAGAGTCAGAAGAACTGCTTCGAAGCTTCGTAGCACAATATGATATGCAGCCGGAGCTGTTACGGAATCTGGTTCGTATTTCTTGCCTGGAACCGGAAACCGTGATAGACAGATTAAGAAAGGATATAGGCTTAAATCTGTAGATGGAGACAATGAAACAGGTCTGTTTGATTCGTGGCAAATATGTGGATTGCAAGAGGGTAAGAGATGAACGAGAAAAAGATATGCTTCATCATGTGTACAAATAATGCACAATATGAGGCAGAAGCAATGCATTTTATAAGTAAATTACATGTGCCGCAAGGGTATGAGATTGATGCGATCAGCATCAGGGATGCGAAAAGTCTGACTTCCGGGTACAACGAGGGAATGCGCGCCAGTGATGCAAAATACAAGGTGTATCTGCATCAGGATGTGATGATTGTGGAACCGGATTTTATTGCAAGACTGTTACATATATTTGAAGACCCGGAGATTGGTATGGTGGGCATGGTCGGAACCCCTCACTTACCGGAGAATAAAATCCCCTGGTGGGCATGTGATATGTACCCAGAATTCTGGACACATATTTATGAACTAGGTTGAACACATGGA
>ERZ791601.1031-NODE-1031-length-16253-cov-4.909557_pt1 | contig 16253 bp, 13 predicted proteins | sample MGYA00509967_ERZ791601 | MGnify/ENA primary metagenome ERZ791601 (study PRJEB30046, sample SAMN00791930) | human gut metagenome | study: EMG produced TPA metagenomics assembly of the A metagenome-wide association study of gut microbiota in type 2...
TACTTTTCAATCAAATTTGCCAGCAAAGCGGCAAAGCCGCTCCATTCATCTACCATAGGCAGTCTCCCTCCCTTTCTCCGTTCCGTGCGTATATGCCGCCAGCACTTCCTTCGGAATACGATCCAGCACGGCGACGGCATCCTCATAATCCCGGTGCAGCTTGGCATCGGCCAGCTTTTTCAAGGTACTTTCCTGCGTAGCCTTGTCCAGCGACTGCTCCAACTGCTCCGTTTTCTTTTTCAGTTTTTTGTTCTCGGCGGTCGTGGCGGTAAACGCCGTATTGTACTTTTTCAGCGTTGTGTGCATCTGCTCCACGGCCGGGATATACTTGTCCAAAAATGCACCGATCTCTGCTGCTTTTACCTTGGCATTGAACGCATTGACGCCTGCAAGCAATTCTTCCAGCTTGGCCTTCTGCTTGGTCAGACGGGTCATCTCCTTGAACACCCTCGGCGGAATATGGTCGCGCCCGGTTTCACTGGCGCTTTCGCCGCGCTCCAGATTGGGATATTTCTTGACCATGTGCTTCCAGAATTCGTCCTGCCACCATGTCAGCTTTTTCTTGTTGCCGACAATCTCTTTGGCACTGAGCCGTCCGTCCTCCGTCAGCGGGACAAAAGAAAGGTGCATATGGGGCGTTTTCTCGTCCATATGCACCACGGCGGATATAATCGTTTTCGGGTCTTGGTGTTCCCGAATGAAGTCCAACGCCTCCTGAAAATAGGCTTTGATCTCGTCCTTTTTCTTGCCCTTGAAGAACTCCGGCGTTGCGGTCACAAGGGCTTCCACCACACGGACGCTGTCCGAGCGTGTACGGCATCCGGTCTCCTTGATCTGTCGCTCTGCTTCTGCCCGGTATTTGCGCTCCGGCATAATCAGATGAAAATTCAAGTGGCTGCGGGATGTGTCCACATCGGGATTGCTGGCGTATTTTTCCTTGGTGCGCTCGTTGTGCGCCTCAATATTGGAAATCTCCGGCCCTTTGTACTTAGCAAAGCGGAGAATGGCAAACTGCGGCTTGCTCATTTATCTCTCCCTCCGTTTCTGCCATACGAGGTCATACCCCAGCACATCAGCCAGTTCCATGACTTCTTTGTAGCGGATGCTCTCCCTTTGCAGCTTGGCAGACAGGTTGGAAACGCTGTCGGACCAACCATATTCGTCATGAAGAAGATCAACAACCTCCTGCATGGTAAAACCGGCGCGGACGATCTGCGCCTTGATTTCGTTGCGTACATTCATATTCAAAAATCCTCCCAAATTCAGATCATGAAAAAGCGATGCCAGCACGCCATTCGGCGCATCCGCTTCGCTGTCTGGTGTAAAAATCTGTTCTGCTCAAATCCGCTAAAAACGCGGCGGTCGATGCCCTCTTCATAGGTGAGGGGTATCGACTTTACGAAGCCGTATGGCATTTCATAAAACCGTGCAGATGCACACTTTTTCGTAATACCGGTACGCTGTTCCGAGAAGCGCGATTCCGTGAAGCTATTTCTGTCAACGATAAAATTCTTTGCGGATTTCACTTGTCTTGATTCACGCCCCCAAATATAGGCTCTACCGGTCAGTATTCTTCCTATATAGCGGTATTTGGGGCAAAACGCTGCGTACATACGTACACGGCGCAGCGGGCAAAATCAATCCTGCCATTCGTCCGGTACGTACGTATGCTCCGAAACATCGGAAAACCCGTTTATATTGGGTCTGGCAACCGCTTCAATCCCGAAGAAGCCCCAGACCCGTCGACCGGCGGCATTCGTGATCTTGTTGCAGTATTCCAGATTGTACTTGCTCTGGTTGGCAATCACGTTATCGCTGAAGCTGCGGCGTTTCAGCGGCGTCAGATTGTTTTCCTCGCACCACATCCGGTAAATCTCGTACAAATCCTTGGAGCTGATGGTGCTGTCCGCTTTCAGCCGAATATAGCCTTCGGATTCCAGAAAATCAAAGACATTGTTGTTATCCCGCTTGACCGCCTCACGGTTATCCCGCGTGCGCTGGCTTTCTGTGAATTTGAAGTTGTTGGCAACAAGCCGCCGCAAGCCCTCAAACGCCCACAGGAAGATACCCTCGACCTCCGCCTTCATTTTTTCGGCAAGGTCAGGATCATCTATCCGTCCCGCAGGCTTTTCCCTGGTGGTCAACACAAGCTGTCTGCGATAAAATCCGTCACTGCGGTCATACAGGGCTTGCAGATCGCCGTTGCTGAATGCCAGCAATCGGGCAAACATCCAGCCCTGATAGCTCTGCTTGCCTTTGCGTTCCAGATCCATCTTACCTTGGGCGGTTACGATGGACTTGACATAGTTGGTCTGCCGCAGCGCTTCCATCCGCATATCATCATCCACGCACAGCAGAATGTGTTCCAGATCGGCACGTGCAAAACGGTTTTCAGAAATCTTCCCGATACTGCCGTCCTTCATATTGCTGCCGAGAAGCGCACTCAGTACAGCGCCGATCTGCGATTTTCCTTCGCCGCCGTTTCCCTTCATCACCATCATGCGCTGCCCTTTGTTGCTGGGAATCAGACAATAACCAATAAACTCCTGCAAGGTGGGGATGTCCTCCGCATACAAAAGCCCATCCAGAAAAGAAAGCCAGAGGGCAGGTGCTGAGGCATCCGGGCGGTATGCTACCGGCAGTCTGCTCCGCACAATATCAGGTCTGCCCTCGGTGAAGTTACCATCCAATGTCAATGTGCCGTTTGCTAGATGAATTTTGTCCGTCTCCGGCACGAAATCATCTACATGAGCCGCCAGCTTCATTACTTCCAGAATGTTGGTGATTTTGCGGGGGATGTTGTTCACGGCGCAGCATTTCAGCTCCTCGTAGATTTCACCGCGAAGCGGCAGATCGTCGGTCACTCTGCCGTCCGGCGTGAAAAACGCGCCGTTGGCAAAGATGATTTTCCGGCTGCTCAGAAATTCATCACAGAACAGCGCCTCATTGATATTGGTACCGTCAAACCAGATGGGCGCATCTAAATTAGCCGATTTCCGTTTCGTCACGGGCATCCACCTCCTTTGCCGTCCGTTTCAGGCGTTCTTCCAGTCGGTCGATCATGCCGTCCTTTTGAAGCATATCCACAGTTTTCACACGAGCCTCCAACTCCGCAAAGGTTAAAATATCTGTCAGATCCTCGATATAATCGAGCATCTGGCAGGCTTCCACAAAACGGTCATCAAGAGTATCCTCCGGTGTTTCGGGTGCGCACTGCACCTTCCAGTTTTCCAGAAGGTGCAGATAATCGCATAATACCCGCCGACAGTGCAGTTCCTCTCTCTGAAACGCCTTTGCCAGCGGGTATTGCGGCTTCCGCAGCGCTGCCGCAGTCGGGGGCTTGTCCGGGTCAATCCCAAAGTCATACGCCAGCTTCTTCGCCGCATCATAGCTGCTCAGGTTGAACAGCCTCGCCGCAAGGTCGATCACGTCACCAGTTGCCCCGCAACCGAAGCAGTAGAAGTAATCCTCGTTCAGCTTCATGCTGGGCGTGCGGTCGGCGTGGAAGGGGCAGCAGACCATGCTGCCACGGTTTACTTCCAATCCGTAGTATTCGACAGCCTCTTTCACGGAAACTGCCATCTTGATTTGTGTAAATAAATCCATACCTGTTTTCTCCTGTAAAATAATTGAACTTCGCCGTTCTACCCGATGCCGTTCCTGCCCGAGTCCTTACCCCGGCGTTGGCTCTTCCTTGGTACGCGGAATGCGGTACTTCTCCGGAAGGCATATCCTCATCGGACGGTCATGAAATTTTCAAGGTTCTGCGTGGTTTATGTCTAAATTTTAGTAAGAAAACAGGCTCTTTCCCGTATATCCAAGAGGTAGGAAAAGTGGGGTAGAAGTTGAAATTTTCCACGCTTTGAGACACAAAACGGAAAAGCATGATATAATACAGGAAAATGGAAACGGAGGCTGCTGTATGCAAGTCAAGCTGACAATCGGAGAGCGGTTGAAAGATTTACGAGTAGAGCGAAAGCTGACCTTGGAACAGCTTTCCAACGAAGTGGGTATCTCGAAATCCGCACTTGGCAAATATGAATCAGATAACGGCAAGGACATCAGCCCGTACAGCATTCTGTTGCTGGCGGACTATTACGGCGTTTCCTGCGACTATCTGATGGGGCGGACGGAAACAAAAAATCACCCAAACACAGCTCTGCATGAGCTGCATTTGAGTGATGCTTCGATTGATGTATTAAGAACAGGCAAGTTCAACCACCGGCTGCTGTCGGAGTTGATCTGCCATAAGGATTTCCAGCGGCTTATGCTAGATGCGGAAATTTACGTTGACCGGATCGCAGATATGCGGATCAAGGATATGAATACGGTTCTGGAAGCTACCCGCCAGATGGTTCTGATGGAGCATGGCGAGGAAGCTAACGATCTGTACCTCCATACTCTGAAAGCGGCGCAGATACAAGAGGAAGAATATTTCGGGCATCTCGTTGCGGACGATCTGAGCAGCATCCTGCGGGACATCCGGGAGGAACACAGGACAGATGCTCTGACCGCGGACGATGACCTGTCTGCCGCCGCTGTGCAGAAGCAGTTGATGGAGGCCGTACATTTTGAGGGCAGCTCCGAGGAAAAGAAAATCCCACGAATGTTTCTGAACCATGCGGGCGCTCACGAAAGAAGAGTTTGTTTCTCTGATTGGAATCCTCAAGAAGTCCAAGCACATGAAAAGTCCCATTAGCCAGCGCGGGAAAACGACCATGACCCACGGCAAGGGAAAACGGAAGAAACGCTGAAACAGGAGCGTCGCTGCGGCGGGACGGGGGCTGTATATACCTCTGCTTTCTTCTCCGGCCAGTCGGATTTTGCTTCTCAAAAATCCTGCATTTGTGTCACCTTGGTGTCACAAAATCCGCCTGTCCTACTGCCGCAGAAAAGTGTCTGTCAACCGCTATCTGCCCGTAAAGCAGATGGCGAAGCCAGCCCCTTTCCCGCGTCAGCCGGAAGCAAAGGTATAACACACTAGACTTTGCAGAGCAAAATCGTGTGCCAACAGGGGTGCTACCCGCCCCTATTGGAAACCCAGAGCCAAAGGGGCTATGCCCCTCTGGACACCCCGCCCGTCCATGCAGTGGCTATCCATCCTGCTCCTGCACGCTGGATACGCTCCTGCCCGAACAGGTAAAACAGGCACAGAGATTTGCCCGGGTGGCGGGCAGATTTCTGTGCCTGTTTTTGTTCAGCGGCGGCTGAGCAAAGCATACGTGGAAGCCTTGCAGAACCCTCAATCTTGGTTGGAGATTTTCGTATTGGAGTGCGAAAACCGATTGCCACAAACCCCTATATCTGGTATAATAGAATAGTCGAATTCTCTGACCGGAGGTACCCATATGGCCATCTCTTACAATAAGCTCTGGAAATTACTCATTGATCGGAAAATGAGCAAGGCAGACTTACGCCGAGCAGCGGGAATCGCTCCCAATACCATGACAAAGCTAAACCGCGATGAAGAAGTAACCCTAGAAACGCTGGGGAAAATCTGTGCCGTATTGGGTGTCAATATTGGGGATATTATCGATTTACTTCCCCAGGTATAAGTATATTTATCGCATAGGAGATTTCTTAAGATGTTTGATATGAATCAAAAAATAGATTTTCAAGCGCAAGAAAATGCCACCAAGATGATAGGGTACGTAAAAAGGGCCGCGGAAATAACTCATACAGTCATCATGGCGGATAAAAAAGCATCAAAGGCCGTTTCTGCAATTCAAACACAAGATAAGAGCAGAAAATGGACAGTTTTGCAGGAATATCTGAAAGAATACAGTTTATTTATTAATAACACAACCTTTCTTACCGGAGTTTGCGTCTACCAAGTAAATGCGGAGTTCTATGCTGAGGTTAATTTGCAGGAGCTTGACCGGCAGCTTCAAATTATGGTTGGAATCGTATACCTGAAAGAGGCAGTTCGTGCCGCAGTCAGTGAGACATATAAAGAGTACCTGAAAAAGTTGCTGAGGAAAAGTGGAATATTCACCGAGGCACAGCTAAATCTTTTGTAAATCGAATGGAGAGCCAATATGCCAACACTTGAATGGATTGGAAAAGATAAAGTGGTAAACCACCACCAGGAGGTGCCTTACCGGGTGCTGGAGCGCCAGTACAGCTATGATGAAGCCGGACAGCACGCCGAGGACAATGGCAGCGAAAACATGATTATCCACGGTGACAATCTGGAGGCACTGAAAGCCCTGCTGCCCCGGTACGAGGGCAAGGTAAAGTGCATCTACATTGACCCGCCTTATAATACCGGTAATGAGAAATGGGTATACAACGACAATGTCAATGACCCCAAGATTAAAAAGTGGTTGGGAGAAGTGGTTGGCAAAGAGGGCGAGGACCTCTCCCGGCATGACAAATGGCTGTGTATGATGTACCCCCGTTTGAAGCTGTTGCAGCGGCTGTTGGCCGAAGATGGATTTATTTTTGTGAGCATTGATGTTTTTGAATATGCAAATCTCAAATGTATAATGGATGAAATATTTGGGGTTGCAAATTTTAGAAATTGTATTTCTGTACGTCGAGGTATAAAAAATGTTCAGGCGCAGTTTGAAACTGTGCAGGCATTGTCATTAGGGCATGAGTATATTTACTTATATTCCAAGAATCCTCAAGCTAAACTTCCCAAACTTTCCAAAGACTTTGAGATTGAAAAAGCGGGGAAGTGGGACACGTTTTGGCGTGGAACAGATAGACCTACTATGCGATATGAAATTTTCGGATACTGCCCGGAAAAAGGTCAATGGAGATGGGAAAAAACAAGAGCTAGCAAAGCAACTAGAAATTATGAAAAATTTCTTTCTAAATATGCAGATAAGATGTCCATTGATGACTATTATATTGAGCATCTGATGGCAACCAATGAAAAACTAGACTTTGTCCGAATGAATGAAACGGGTACGATCCAGTATTATGTTCCACCACAATCAGGAAAACTGTTGAGCGACAACTGGATGGACATTCTTTTGTCTGGCTCATATGCTGGATTTGATACAGAAAAAAGCGTTTTGTTACTTGATAGAATCGTAAAATGGATAGCTTCAGATAATGATATTGTTCTCGACTCCTTTGCCGGTTCCGGCACTACCGCCCACGCTGTACTCGACATGAACAAAACCGATGGCGGAAATCGAAAATTCATTCTGGTAGAAATGATGGACTACGCCGAAAGCATCACCGCTGAGCGTGTCAAACGGGTAATTGACGGCTATGGAGAGGACAAAGAAGCGGTGGAAGGCACCGGCGGTAATTTCAGCTACTACGAACCGGGGCCTGCGCTTCTGCTGCCGGACGGCAGCCTCAACGAAGAAGTAGGCCCGCAAAAAATCCGGGAATACGTCTACTATATGGAGACCAAAGAGCCCCTGCCCGCTGAACATTCCGAGGATGAGCCCTATTTCATGGGCCTGTGCCGCCACACCGCCTACTACTTCTACTATGAGCGGGAACGTGTCACTACGCTGGACCATGCCTTTTTAGCTACCGTTCAGACAAAAGCTGAGGGCTACACCATCTATGCCGACCTGTGCGCCATCTCGCAGGAGACGCTACGCCGCCACAACATCGCCTTTAAGAAAATCCCTCGGGACATTGCCCGGCTGTAAAGGAGCGTGAAGAAATGGAACTGAAATCTTATCAGAAAGAAGTCATTGCCGATCTTGCACGCTACCTGGAGCTGGTGGTGGAACTGCAAAGCCCGGCAAAGGCGTATCAGGCCATCTGGAACGAAAAGAATGTTCTGGTGGGCTTCGGCGGTATGCCGAATTATGTGAATGTACTTCCCGGTGTGCCCCATGTGTGTGCCAAGGTGCCCACCGGCGGCGGCAAGACCTATATCGCCGCCAGTTCTCTGCGGACAATTTTTGACGCCATGCCCCAGCGCCGGGCCAAGGCCGTTGTGTGGCTGGTGCCCTCCGAGGCTATTCTGACCCAGACCCGCAAGACGCTGGAAAATCCCGACCATCCCTATCGCCAGCGGCTGGATGTGGATTTTGGCGGGCGGGTACAGGTGTACTCTAAGGAACAGGCTCTCATGGGGCAGAACTTCACCCCCTCTGCTGTGACAGAACAGCTCTCTTTGTTTGTCCTCAGCTATGATTCCTTCCGTACCAGCAAAAAGGAAGGCCGCAAAGCCTATCAGGAGAATGGTTATTTGGCTGAGTTTGCCAAGTGGATGGATGATCCGTCCGTTCTGCTGGCCGATACCGATGAGACGGCGCTGATCCAGGTGATCCGCTATCTGAATCCGGTGGTCATCGTGGACGAAAGCCACCATGCCACCTCAGATTTGAGCGTGGAAATGCTGCAAAACTTCAATCCCAGCTTTGTGTTTGACCTGACCGCCACCCCCAAAAAGAAAAGCAACATCATCTCTTTTGTGGACGCCGCACGGCTGAAAAAGGCCAACATGGTCAAGCTGCCGGTCATCGTCTATAACCGCAAGTCTCAGGCCGATGTGTATGGGGATGCTATCGCCATTCGCGCCAAGCTGGAGGCACAGGCCAAACGGGAGAAGGAAACCAGCGGACGCTATATTCGTCCCATCGTTCTATTTCAGGCGCAACCCCGCAACAATGCGGACAGCACCACATACGAAAAAATCAAGAAGACGCTGGTGGACGGAGGTATTCCCGAAAAGGAAATTGCCATCAAAACCGGCGATAAGGACGAGCTGAAAAATGTGGACTTGCTGTCTCCAGACTGCCCCATCCGGTACATTATCACCGTGAATGCCCTGAAAGAGGGCTGGGACTGCCCATTTGCCTATGTGCTGGCTACGGTGGCAAACCGCACTTCTACCGTGGATGTGGAGCAGATTTTGGGACGTGTGCTTCGGCTGCCCTACACGCAGAAAAACAGCAGCGAAGTGCTGAATCTCTCCTATGTCATCACATCTTCCGCAGACTTCCACCAGACGTTGGAGAAGGTCGTGGCCGGGCTGAATAGCGCCGGTTTCAGCAGCCGTGACTACCGGGCACAGGATGTGGATGTTCCCGTTATGGCACCTCCCACCGCAGAAACAGAGCAGCTTCCCATTGTAACCCCTCCCGCTGACGAACCAGATCTGCCGGAGGTCGACGGCTCGGATTTGAAGGCGCGTTTTGAAGCGGCAACGCATGAGGCGGAGCAATCCGTGCAGGATGGAACGATGCAGTCCGACCCCATGCTGTCACAGGCTCTGCAACAGAATAAAACCTATGAGGACGAGATCAACCAGGCCGATAACACTGCTTTGAGCCAGGCTCCATCGGAGGTGCGCGACAAAATGAATCAGTTCCGAATGAATGAGGAATTTGCAGACGAAGCCGCTGCCTTGCGCTTCCCCCAATTTATGCTGGAGACTGGCCCAAGTCTGTTTTCGGAAGCTCATGAAACCCTGGAACTGGAACATTTAGAGGGTGGTTTCTCTCTGAGGGACAAAGACGCTCATGTGGATTTCACTACCGTCAACGCTGAGATGGCGCGGGTGGATGTAGACGATAGCAAAGACAGCACCGCAAAGGCGTGGCGGCTGTCCGGCGGCGACAGTGCCTTTTTCCGGGAGTGGTTCAACACCCAGCCCTCGGAAAAGCGGCTTTCTGTGTGTAAGAGCATTATCAAGCAAAAGCTGTCCAAGATGAACTGCGTCAACGACCGGGAGCTGGATGAGTACATCGACCGGGTGATCGGCACCATGAGCGAAGATCAGCTCTCCGAGCTGGAGCAGTCGCCGTATCCTTATGTCGTAAAAATCCAGGGGAAAGTGAAGGAGCTGATTGCCCAGCATCGCTCCAGCGTCTTTGATACCTGGCTGGAGCAGGACAAGATTTCCTGCCTGCCCAACTATGCGCTGCCTGCGGTGATCTCCCCAACGGCATTTACCTCGATGGTACCGAAATCGCTCTATACCGCCGAAGAAGATATGAACGAGTACGAGTTCAAGGTGGTGTGGGCACTGTCGGAGCTGGGCAACGTCAAGTGGTGGCACCGGAATATTTCCAGACTAGGCTTCCAGATTAACGGGCCCGTTCACGCCTATCCCGACATCATCGTGATGCTCCACAGTGGGAAGATTTTGATGGTAGAGACCAAGGGCGACCACCTGGACAACGATGAATCTAAGGAAAAAGCCAAAATCGGCGACCAGTGGGCGAAGCTGGCCGGAAAACAGTACAAGTATTACATGGTGTTTGAGACCAAGCAGCCGGACTATCCGGGAGCGTATTCCCTGGAGCGGTTTATGGAGATCGTGAATGGATTATAATTTTCCAGATATATTTGGAGGAACACATGAACACTAGAATCGAAATTTGTACAAAGGAAGATGAATCCACAACTGTTAAAGGCGGTATTTTAGAGCGGTTGGTGGCGCAAATATTGACGGTTCAGCAGTTTGAAGTTACCCAAACAGTGCGTGTAACCGGGATGGAAATAGATGTATATGCAAAACACAAAATCACAAATCAAGTGATTCTTGTTGAGTGTAAGGCTCATGAGAATGCTTTACCAGCGGATGTCATCACTAAATTGTTAGGAAACATAATGCTGCGCAAAGCTGATGCTTGTTGGCTCGTTACGACAGGGCCCCTGTCTAAGGATGCAGAAGGCACACGAATTGAATGGGAGCAAGAATCAAATAGCGAAAGAGGAAAACTGTCTTTTTACACACAGGACAGAATTCTAGATTTATTAGTTGGATCTAGGCAAATTCAGCCATTGGACAAGATTCTTGGGTTAATTTCAAGTGAATTTGTACCTGGAGATGATGCAATGTTAATGTGCACATCCTCCGGTATGTTCTGGATTATTCCGATTGTTGATCCTGCTCTGGGAATTTCTTCAACAGTTCTTGCATTTGATGCTGTTCATGGCCAAAGAGTAACATCAACCGAGCAGCTTAACAATCTGAAGGCCCATAGAAATAGTTTTAGTAGTTTTCAGTGGCTAGGGAGCGAAAGTATCGACTCTAAGCAAACAGAACTGCTTGCCGAAGAATATAGGAATATTGTTCCGGTAATAAGTGGTGATGATTGGAGCGATTATCGCCCAGCTAGACCAGAGGATTTTGTCGGTAGGAAGAAGATCTTATCGGATATACTGGATTTTTTAGAAAGTGTTAACAATGGAAATTCAAGAACGAGGTTGTTTTCCATAAAGGCACCATCTGGTATGGGAAAAAGTTCTGTTGTATTGAAGTTGGCTTCTCAGGTGACAACAAGCCGAAAGTATTCCAAAAAATTTTTTGTGTATGCGGTAGATGTTCGTACCGCTATGTCAGCGCGATATGCAGAGATGGCAATTAGATCTTGCTTTTCTGAAGCTGATTCACAAGGATTTACAGATGTTACAACGAGGGACATCAATTCAACTACTGTAAGTCAGTGCCTAAATGATAGTTCAATTCAAAAGACATTAGAATATTTAAAACAACAAGGTAAAACTATAGTAATTGTATTTGATCAATTTGAAGAGCTGTTCTCTCAAAAGGGGTTGTATCCACTCTTTGATAATGTGCGTGTCCTTTGCAATGAGATAGATGCGCTACAAGGTCCACTAGTTTTAGGATTTGCATGGAAAACAGATTTAACGATTCCTGCTGATCATCCGGCATACTATATGTGGTCGAATTTGGCAGATAGGCGTAAAGAATTTGAATTGTCGCAATTTAAGGCGACAGAAATTAAAAACGCTATTAAGCTTTTTGGTAGGCATTTGCAAGAGCCTGTTAATCCGATTTTAAACAATTACTTGACCAAACAATGTCAAGGATACCCTTGGTTGTTAAAAAAGTTGTGCATTCATGTTTTCAAGTTGATACACGACGGAAATAGCCAGGACTATGTTATTGGTCAAAGGCTTAATATAGTAGACTTATTTGAAAGAGATATTTCTGAACTAACGCCAGACCAGCACGCTTGCGTAATAGAAATTGCTAAATCTTCGCCGGCAGATTATTTTTCAATTACAGAAACATATGGTAGCGATATGGTGCAAACTCTGATAAACGGAAGAATTGTAATCCGACGCGCATCAAAGTTGACATTGTACTGGGATATTTTCCGAGATTATGTTTTAAATAAGACTGTTCCAGAACTTATGCTGGATTATATCCCTCAGCAGCAATTTAGAACAGATATGCGAGCATTTGCGTGCCTAATAGACAAAGGAGATTTGGCATCTTCGGAATTGGGAAAAGAATTATCTGTAAGTACGGCTACAATCGATAATATAATGATTGACGCAGTTATGTTTGGTGTTGCACAAAGAAATTCAAATACCATACATATAATTCCGGACTCTAAAGAGGCGCTTATTTCCACTCTCCAAGCTATTTTTAAGAAGCATACTGTATATGTGGAAATAAAAAAGTTGGGACTTGAATATTTTAATTATTCACATTTTGCGAAAATATTTCATACGATTTATACCGATAACAACATCAATGGCAAAACAAAGGCAACATATTGTAGCAAACTGTATAATTGGTTTGTTTGCTTAGGTTTGTTTGAAGAGGTTCAAGGCCAGACACATCTAATTAGCGCGCCAAGTGCTAAATCTGCTGCATTTAACTTGGATACAAGAAGCCGCAGAGGCCGTTATCAAAGCGGCGGGCAAAACCTGTTTTGGGGGCAAACTTCTCCTGAAAAAATGATTTGTGCATACAATTTGATTGATTCTGGGCGAACAAATTACAATGAGCTAAAATCAGATGGCTATAGAAATGCGATAGAAGCTTTAGTAGCAGCTCGTGCAATAAGAAAAAGTGGCGACGAGGTCCATACTATTTGTAGCCTCCCCCAAGCATTTGCTAATATTGAACAATCGGATACAATTGTGTTTGCAAAGTCTTTGCTTGAGAACAATCCATCCATGAAAAGTGACGAAATGGGGATTAAACTGGAAGAGAAGTTTACTAAAAAATGGAAAAGCGGATCAAGAATACGGTATGGCAATGCGGTGATTGTATGGGTCAAATATTTAGCAGCTAATGATCACAACTAATTACAACGAATTTTCAATAATTAATTGATGCAGTATAGTGAAGGTGTAATATTATAAAATAGCCAGGCCCGTACTACTTTTATAAGTAGAGAACGGACCTGGCTATTTTGTGCAATCAAACCCTAATTTGAAACCACAACTTTTACGAAATCATCTGGAAATGTTTTAGAGCTTCTATGATTGCTGCTTCCTTTTCCGGCGGGCACTGTGGCACTTTTGCATCTTCCTTCTTTGGCAGGTTATAATTCTGTCCCACATCCAGCCCGCACTTCCGCTTGACTTGGGATATATACAGGCTGGACACCTTCAAACCGTACTTCTCCAGCACGTAGGCTTTGATCTCGTCATAGGTAGCCTTGCTCTCCGCAGCCGTTAAATCCAGTTCATCCATGCTTAGATCAATCTCGATATGTTGCTTTGCGTGAAGTTTGGACAAAAGACATACCGTCTCGACGTGTTCCGTGTGGGGGAACATATCCACGGGCTGGATTTTTAATGCTTTCCATCCGCGGCGGGTCAAGTGGGTCAAATCACGGGCAAGAGTTTCGGGGTTGCAGCTGACGTAAACCACGCGTTTGGGTTTCATGGCAGCCACTGCATCAATGCAGGCGGGGGTACTGCCCTCCCGCGGGGGGTCCAGGAATACAACATCGGGGTGCGGCAAGCCAGAGTTGGGCTGTGCCGCAGCGCGCATCCAATCGGTTGCATCGGCACAGATGAACCGCGCGTTGTTGATCTTATTGGCTGCGGCGTTGGCGCAGGCATTGCGCACCGCGTCCGGGTTGCGCTCCACGCCAATGACCTGCTTTGCCCTGCCTGCCGCGCACAGGCCGATAGTGCCAATGCCGCAGTAGGCATCGATCACTGTTTCTTTGCCGGTCAGGGCAGCGAACTCAATGGCCTTGGCGTACAGCACTTCAGTTTGTTCCGGGTTGACTTGGTAAAAGCTGCGGGGCGAAATGGCGAATTGCAGCCCGCACAGCGTATCGGTAATTTTGCCGGGGCCATACAGGGTACGCACATCGCTGCCCAGCACCGCGCTGGTGCGGCGGGGATTGCAGTTCTGCACCACGCTGGTCACCCAGGGGGCCTTTTCCCGCAGGGCTTTCACAAAATTGCGGCTGCCGGGCAGGTTTTCCTGCGCGGTCACCAGCACCACCAGCACCTGACCGCTGGTTTTACCGCGGCGCACCAGCACATGGCGCAGCAGACCGGTGCCGCGATCCTCCTCAAAAGCAGGCCAGCGGCAGACGCGGGCGGCTTCCAGCACAGCGGCAATGGTCTGGTTAATGACGGTATCCTGCAGCAAGCAGTCCGTATACGGCAGCACGCGGTGGGTGCCCGCTGCATAAATGCCGCATGTCAGTCGTCCACGCGGCCCGGTGGCAAAGGTGGCGATGGCCTTGTTACGGTAATGCCAAGGTTCTGCCTGCCCCAGCACGGGGGATACCGGGGCAAACCGCCCCAGCAGGCGTTGTTCCAACTGCTGCTTGTGCTTGAGCTGGTCGGGGTAGGGCTGGTTCAGCAGCGGGCAGCCGCCGCATTTCAATTTATAATTGGTGCAGGTTACAGGCATGGTGTTTGACCTTCTTCCCTTTCAGGGTTTTCAACATTTCTTTGGGTGTGCTATAATATAGTTTATACAGGGGGATCGGCGGTTCCGGGTATGAGCACCCCGGTGCACCAACTTTCCCCGCAGCAAAAGCTTTTTTCTCAAAACGGAGGCATAACGATTATGAACGTACTTCTTATCAACGGCAGCCCGCACGCACATGGCTGTACAGACGCTGCTTTGCAGGAGATTGCCAAGGCTTTGAACGCTGACGGCATCGAAACCACCATCTACCACATTGGCGCTGTCCCGGTAGGCGGCTGTGTGGGCTGCGGCGGCTGCGCCAAAGCCGGACACTGCGTATTCGGCGGGCCAGTCGTTGATGTTCTGCCGCTGGTGGAAAAGGCCGACGGCATTGTGTTTGGTGCTCCGGTACATTATTCCACCGCCGCTGCCAGCATGCTGGGCTTCATGCACCGGCTGGGCTACAGCGCAGGCCGCCTGTTGGCACAAAAGCCCGCCGCTATTGTTACCAGCGCCCGCCGCGCCGGCACCACCAGCGCACTGGAAGCCCTGGAAAAGGTTCCCCAGTTCTGCCAGATGCCGCTGATCAGCTCCACCTACTGGCCGATGGTACACGGCAGCAACGCCGAACAGGCCGCCCTGGACGAAGAGGGCATGCAGATCATGCGCAACCTGGGCCACAACATGGCCTGGATCTTGAAGTGCATTGCCGCAGGCAAAGCCGCAGGGATTGAGCCGCCTAAGGCAGAAAATACCATCCGCACCAATTTCATCCGCTGATTTTGTAGTGGCAGTAGGGCGGGGTGCCCTCACCCCGCCACAGCCTCGTCCTGTTGCGTATTACAAAACTTGTGCCGAACCCCATTTATAGGGGCTTTGCCAGATATTTCACCCCGGAACACGGCATATTTTTCCTTTACAAGCCAACCTTTCCCACCCGCAGCAGCCCGCAAAAGGCTGCTGCTTTTTATTCTGCCGTTTCCGGCGTGTGACCGGTGGGGTACACGTTTTGCAGCAGCGCCACGATCTGGTCATAGCTGGCAGAGCGGGATGCTGCCGATACATGCAGCGTAACGCCGCAGTCATAGTTCACTTCGGCCAGGATCATCTGGTAAGTGCCGCAGTCATACCGGACGGACTCAGTTTCTGCATCGGGGATGGTCAAATCAAAGTCATACCGCACGGTCTGGGCTTCCTCGTTCAATTCCGCGGCGGATTCTTCCAAAAAGTCCGTGTAAACATCCGATACCTGCAGCAGTACTGCCGTATAGCTCAGCTTGTTGCCAGTGGTAATGCCAATGGTATCCTTCTGCGACATGCTGGGTTCGTTCCAGATATTGGCATCATAGGTTACACTGATGCCGTTTTCGCCGTCATAGGTCTGGTAGTCCTCGCCTTCCTCTTTGGTAAAGCTGTCACCACCGTACAGGTACAGCATCACATCGTTAAAGCTGCACCCGCTCAGGGGCAGGGCCAGTATTGCGGCAGCTGCCACAGCAGCAATTATTTTTTTGTATTGTTTCACAGTTATCATCCTCATGTCATAAAAGGAAGCCGATCACAGCCGCCCCAGCGCCAAAGGCCAGGCCAGCCAGTACGTCGCTGGGGTAATGCACCCCTGTCAGCACGCGGGTCACAGCCACAACCGCCGCCAGCAGGCAGGCGGCCACGCCAAGCG
>ERZ791601.1039-NODE-1039-length-16156-cov-3.380101_pt1 | contig 16156 bp, 10 predicted proteins | sample MGYA00509967_ERZ791601 | MGnify/ENA primary metagenome ERZ791601 (study PRJEB30046, sample SAMN00791930) | human gut metagenome | study: EMG produced TPA metagenomics assembly of the A metagenome-wide association study of gut microbiota in type 2...
TGCGGGCCTGGGTCAGGCTCAGCTGGTCTTTGGCCATGAGCGCCTCGCTTTCGTACCGGGCCGATTCCGGCTGTTTGCCGGCGGCGACCAGTTCGCGACTCTGCGTGGCCTGCAGGGTGCTCAGGGCGAGCTGGCGTTCGGCAACGTCGGTGAGTTCCTTGTTGTAAAGTACCTCCAGGTAGAGTGTCATGACGTTGATCGACACGTCTTCGCGGGCACGTTCCAGATCCTGCATGGCTGCGGCCAGGTCGAGTTTGCCGCCTTTGACCTGGCGGTTGATGCGCATGCCCTGGAATACGGGGAGGCTGGTCGAGATGTTGAGCGAACCCGAGGTCTGGTTGTTGTCCTTGTAAGTATTGTCGCTCGAGAGTACGCGGCCGAACGATGCGTCGCCTCCGATCGAGGCGTTCAGGTCGGGCAGGCGGCTGTATTTGGTCGTCGAGAGTTCCACCTCGTTCTGTTCGACCTGCAGGGCGCGTTGCTGCACGTCGATGTTGTTGGCCAGGGCATAACCGATGCAGTCGTCGAGCGACCAGGGCATGCCGGGTGCCGGTGCTGCGGCGGCTTGAGGTGCAGCCGGTGCGGTCTGGGCCTTCGCGGACATTGCGCAGAGAGCGGCGAATAGGGTGCTGGTTTTCATGCTGCGGTGCATTTGGGGTTATTTCTTCTTGTCTTCCTTCGCGCCGCGGACTTTGTCGTCGGCGGTCACGCCTTCGGTAAGTTCGATGTTGATGCCGTCCGAAAGGCCTATCTTGACCTCGCGTTTATCGAAGGTCTGCTCTGCGATGTCCTCGGCGCTGGTGAGCAGGTAGACATACGTTTTCTCACCCTCGAATTCGACGGTGCTCTCGGGAAGCGTGAGCACGCCTTCGCGGCTTTCGATCACGATGCTGGCGTTGGCACTGTACCCGGCGCGCACGAAGACGTCGGCGGGAATCTTCACGGCAGCCTTCACTTCGAACATGATGACGCCGTTATCCTCGGTCGCTTTGGGCGAAACGTACTCCAGGTTGGCATCCAGTTCGACGTTCTGCAGGGCGCCGATCGTCAGTTTCACGGGCATGCCTTCGTGCAACTTGCCGACGTCCGTTTCGTCGACGTTGCCCCGGAAGAGCATGTTCGACATGTCGGCTACGGAGGCGATGGTCGTACCGTCGTTGAACGTGTTGGCCTGGATCACCGAGTTTCCGACCTTGATCGGCACGTCGAGGATCATACCATCGATCGTCGATCGGATCTGAGTGTTGCTGAGCTCCTTGTAGCGGCTGGTGATGCCGTTTTTGACGATCTCCAGGTTCTCCTTGGCGTTCTGCAGTTCCTCCTCGGCTTTCTGGAGGTCGGTGCGCCCCTGTTCGAACTCCTCGTCCGAGACGACGCCCTTGTCGTGCAGTGTTTCCGTGCGGCCGAATTCGCGGCGGGTCTGCGCCAGCGATATTTCGGCTACCGAAACGCGCGATTCGGCGCTCGAAAGCTGTCCCATCTCCGGGACGACTTTAACCGTGGCGATTACCTCGCCCTTGCGCACCATCTGGCCGGCCTCCTTGTAGACGTCGGAAACGATACCCGAAATCTGGGGTTTGATGAGTACCTCGTCGCGGGGTTCGACCTTGCCGGTGGCGACCACGAATTGTTTGAGCGTGTCGAGTTTGGGTTGTACGATCGTGTAGACTACCTTTACCGGACGGGTCTTCTGCCACAGGAACACGAACGTTCCGAGCAACAGCGCCGCAAAGAGCACACCCAGAAAGATTTTCAGAAATTTTTTCATAGCCGTAATCTATTGAATTTGATAGTTATTCTTCACGTATTGCATCCACAGCCTTGATGCTCAGGGCCCGGTAGGCGGGGATGACGCCCGCCAGCAGGCTGCCCGCGACGAGGATGAAAAGCGCCAGCATGCCTGTCCCGAACGAGATCTGCCACGAGATTTCGGCCCCCTCCTGGGCCACGGTCACCGCCTGATAATAGATCGAGTCGGCCACCGACAGTACGCCCACCGCGGCCGTGAGGCCGACCACCCCGGCGATGAAGGTGAGGATGAAACTTTCGGAGAGTATCTGTGAGATGATGGCCGTGGGCGGTGCGCCCAGGGCGCGGCGGATGCCGATCTCCTGCGTGCGCTCCTTGACCAGCACCAGCATGATGTTGCTCACGCCGACGATGCCGGCCAGCAGTGTCCCCAGGCCCACGATCCATGTCAGGAACCCGATGCCCCAGAAGAGGCTCATCACCTTGTCGAACATTTCGGCCGTGGCCATGCACCAGGCGGCTTTCTCGTCGTCCGGCGAGATCAGGTGCTTGGCGAAGATCACCGACTTGCAGGCGGTTTCGACCTCTTTGCTCGGGGTGTCCTCCCGGCCGGCGATGGCCAGCATGTGGATCGAGTTGCCCCCGCCGTACATCTGCTGCGCGAGCGAGATCGGGGCTACGACCGTGCGTTCGACGTTGCTGAACGACATGGCCGTGCTCTGGCGCCGCATGACGCCGATAATGGTGAAATAGCTGTTGTTGACTTTGATGACCTTGCCGGTCGGGTCTTCCATTCCCGGAAACAGGTCTTTCTGTATCTGGGTGCCGATGACGCAGACCTTGCGCTTCTGCGCCATGTCGACGTCGTTGATGAAGCGGCCGTAGATGATCTTCTGCGGGTTGATCTGCTGGTAGTCGGGCATGTAGCCCATCAGCGAATAGTCGCCCTTGCGTTCGTTGTAGCTGCAATGGATCTCCCCGCCCCAGTAGACGCCCGAGGCGTACTGCACCTCCTTGAGCCCCCGGACGTTTTCCACGTCGTCGTTGTTCATGCGCCACCAGCGGTTCTTGGGCATGCCCTTGTAGGGGAGAGAGGTCTGCGAAGGCTGTATGAGCAGCGTGTTGGTCGACATGTCGCCCAGCTGTGCCCGGAACAGACGTCCCAGCCCCATGCCGGCACCCAGCAGTACGGTAAGCATGAAGATGCCCCAGAAGACGCCCAGTGCCGTCATGATGCTGCGCTTGCGGTTGCGGGAGATCGTCTGCCATATCTCGTTCCAGCGGTCTGTATCGAAAAATCCCATGGCTTCTACTTGTTATAACGCAGGGCGTCGATTGTCTTGAGTTGTGCGGCCCGGTAGGCTGGGACGTAGCCTGCGATCAGGCCGGCGATGACCAGCACGACCGTCGCGCTGACCGCAACGCCCAGATCGAGCGTCGGGTTGAGGAAGATCGACGGCGCATGGCCGCCGCCCGTCTGCGGCGTCTGGTTGAGCATGTAGTTGACCCCTTCCATCATCGCCACGCCGAATACCATACCCAGGTAACCGAATACGGCGGTTATCATCACCGACTCGGTAAGGATCAGCCTGATGATCGACACGGGCTTGGCGCCCAGCGCCTTGCGTATGCCGAATTCGGAGGTGCGCTCCGTGACCGTCACGAGCATGATGTTGCTTACGCCGACGATGCCGGCCAGCAGCGTCCCCAGGCCGATGATCCAGACGAAGATGTTGATGCCTGCGAAAACCATCATGAAATTCTTGTAGGTTTCCATCGTATTGTCGAGCCAGATGGCGCTTTCGTCGTCGGGGGCGAAGTGGTGTTCGGCGGAAAGGCGCCGGATGACGCGCTTTTCGAACTCCTTCATCGCCTCGGTGGTGTGGACGCCCTTGATGGTGATGATGGCATTGTTCACTTCGGGGCTGTTGGCGTTGTAGAGCAGCTGCCCGGTGGTCAGCGGGATGTAACACGACGAACTGCTGCGCTGGGCGTCGCCCTTGTAGACGCCGACCACGGTGAATACCGTGCTGTCGAGCTTGATCCTTGCCCCCAGCGGATCGGCGCCCTTGAATAGCAGGGACTGCATGGCCTGGTCGATGACCAGCGACTTGCGGTATTCGCGGATGTCGGCGTCGTTGACGAAGCGCCCCTTTACGATCTCCACGCCCTCGATCTGTTCGATCTTGGGCAGCGAGCCGCGCAGCCAGACCTTGGTGTATTCGTTCCCGTAGGTTGCCGTATGGTTGTCGAACCACGAGTTGGCAGCCACTTCGTCTACCTCGGGGAATTCCCGGGCGAGGATTTCGAGGTCGCTGTTCCACAGGCGGATGCGGCGCCCCTTCTGGTAGCCCATGTAGGGCTTCGAAGTACGGCCGCCGTAGAGGTCGATCGAGTTGGTGGCGTAGTTGCCGAAATTGGAGGTTACGCCGTTCTTGAGCCCGTTGCCCGAGCCCAGCAGGATGACGAGCATGAAAATGCCCCACGCGACCGAGAAGCCCGTGAGGAACGTGCGCAGCTTGTTGCGGCGCACCGATGTCCAGATCTCCAGCAGCAGTTCCCTCATCGCTTTCCGAGTCCGGTTTCGGTGATACTGCTGATGACGCCGTCCGTAAGACGGATGATCTTGTCCGTCTGGTCGGCGATCGACTGTTCGTGCGTGACGCAGATGATGGTCATGCCCATATCAACGTTCACGCTGCGCAGCAGGTTCATCACTTCCTGCGAGGTGGCGCTGTCCAGTGCGCCCGTGGGTTCGTCGGCAAGGATGATCTGGGGCTTGTTGATAAGCGCCCGGGCGATGGCCACGCGCTGTTTCTGGCCGCCGGACATTTCGTTGGGCATGTGGTCGGCCCACTCCCTGAGCCCCAGCATGTCGAGGTATTCGAGTGCCAGGGCGTTGCGTTTGCGGCGCGAGACGCCCTGGTAGTAGAGCGGCAGGGCGACGTTTTCGACGGCGTTCTTGTAATTGATCAGGTTGAAGGACTGGAAAATATAGCCGATCATGTTGTTGCGCGCAGCGGCGGCCTGCGTTTCGCTGAGGTTCTTGATCAGCCGTCCGGCCAGGTAGTAACTGCCGCTGTCGTAGTCGTCGAGAATCCCGAGGATGTTCAGCAGGGTGGATTTTCCCGAACCCGAGGCGCCCATGATCGAGACCAGTTCGCCCTTTTCTACATCGAGGTCGATGCCTTTGAGCACGTGCAGGGGTGACCCATTATTATAGGTCTTGTTGATGTTTTCCAGCTTTATCATATTCAGTCTGCCGTTATAAAGCGGTTTGCGATGTTGAGGGTTACAATCTGTAAGCGGTGTGTGAGGCGCTTGGGACAAAGGTAATAATATAATCTTGAAAAACAATTTATTTTTATCGAAAATCAATAAAAAATTACCAAACACCAATAAATGTGGTTATAATATCGGCAAATGTAAGCAAAAAATACATACTATGCAATACAGAGTACTAAAAATCATATATTAATCTTTCCGACCTATATAATATAAAGGTGGGAAAACCCCGTTTTATGCGCATATCCCGGTAGGGTGTCCGGTGAAAATCCCCATAAATGGCGATTGCCGCCTGAGGCCCGAATCGCTATTTTTGCAGGCAAAAATTACGTTATATGTTAAAAAAATAACATAAACGGTTTATGGGTAATGCTTTTTCGTTATATTTGTTGCGTTAGGTCAAGCATATGAGGAAACTTTTACTACTGTTTTTATGCACGATTGTCCCGGCTGTCGTGTCGGCGCAGCGTCTCGACGTTACGGGACGGGTGCTTGTAAAGGATACCGGCAAGCCGATCGGACAAGCAGTCGTCGAATTGCCGCAGTCCGGATTGTGGGCCGTGGCCGATGCCGACGGAAACTTCACGGTGAAGGGAGTCCCGGCCGGGGAAACGCGTTTTGTCGTTTCCTGCCTGGGGTTCGTTACCACCGAAGCCGAGGTCGACGTGCGTACGGGGATGGGGCCGGTCAGGCTTTATGCCCCCGAGGATAACCTGAAACTGGAGAGCGTCGTGGTGACGGCCAAGGAGGCTCCCAACGCCATGGCTACGTCGCGTACGATCGGCGGCAATGCCATCGACCATCTGCAAATGGTCAATGCGTCGGACATCTCGGCACTGCTGCCGGGCGGCAAGACGGTCAACCCCGACCTGATGAAGGACAATGTCTTCTCGCTGCGCAGCGGCGGGAGCACGGCCGGCAATGCGGCGTTCGGTACGGCCGTCGAAGTCGACGGCGTACGCCTTTCCACCAATGCTTCGCTGGGCGACCCGACGGGTGCCAGCACACGCAACCTGTCGGCGACCAACATCGAGTCGGTCGAGGTGGTGACCGGAGTACCTTCGGCCGAATACGGCGACATTTCGTCGGGTGTGGTGAAAATCTCGACCCGCAAGGGCAAGACGCCCTATACGGTGACGCTCTCCACCAATCCGCGCACCAAACAGATCGCCGCCTCGAAGGGCTTCGACCTGGGGCGGAACCACGGGGTGCTGAACAGCAACGTCGAGTATACGCGGGCCACGAAGAACCCCACGTCGCCCTACACCTCCTATTCCCGCACGGGGCTGGCGCTCAACTACCAGAATACCTTCGCCAAGGTTCTGCGTTTCAATTTCGGCGTAACGGCCAATATCGGCGGTATGAATACCGAGGACGACCCCGATGCCCAGAAAGGCGAGTGGGAGAAGGTGCGTGACAATGTGCTGCGTGCCAACACCTCGCTCAAATGGCTGCTGAACAGGTCGTGGATCACGAGCCTGGACTTCGACGCGTCGCTCAACTATACCGACAACCTTGCACGCAAGCGCACCTATAACCTCAATTCGACCTCCCTTCCGGCCGTCCATGCCGAACAGGAAGGGTATTACATCGCCGAGATGCTCCCTCCGGTCTATTATTCGACCAAATACGTCGATTCCAAGCAGCTCGACTATGCGGCCAACCTCAAGGCCACGTGGGTGCGCAGCTGGGGCGACGTGCACAGCAATGCCAAGGTCGGCGCTTCGTGGCGGGCCAACGGTAATGTCGGGGACGGGGAGTACTATGCGACTCCCTCCCTCGCGCCTAACGGTTACCGCCCCCGTCCGTATACGGACATCCCCTATATGCATAACCTCGCGGCCTACGTGGAGGAGACGCTGACTGTGCCGCTGGGGGCGACCACGCTGCAACTGATGGCGGGCCTGCGTGCCGAAAAGACCTTTATCAAGAATACGCAATACGAGAATACGTCGAGCCTCTCGCCACGCTTCAATCTGAAATTCCGCATCAACGACCATCTGACTGTCCGCGGAGGCTGGGGCATCACCGAGAAGCTGCCGTCGTTCAACGTGCTTTATCCGCTGCCCGAATACCGCGATACGCCCGTGTTCGCAACCACCTATGGCTCGGGGCAGAGCGCCTATGTTTATCACACGCAGCCTTACCAGATACTCTACAACGACAACCTGAAGTGGCAGCGCAACCGCAATTCAGAGGTCGGCGTCGACCTGCGTATCGGGGGCACCTCGGTCTCGCTGGTCGGCTATTTCAATCGCACGAAATATCCCTACAAGCTGAGCGCCTCCTTCGAGCCGTTCTCCTATAACATGATGGGCGTGCCGTCCACGCTGCCCGACGGGACGGCCTACACGATGCCGGCGAACCCGGCATTCCGCGTCGACAGCCAGACAGGCGAAATCTTCGTCCGCGACAAGGACAACCCTTCGGCCGGCTGGATCGCCATGCAGACCACTTCCACCAAGCGGACGTTCGTCAAGAATACCTACCAGAACAACGGTTCGCTCGTGGATCGCATGGGGCTGGAGTTCGTCGTGGAGTTCCCGCAGATCAACCCCATCCGCACGCAGCTGCGGCTCGATGGGGCTTACGGCTATACCAAATACGTCAACGAGGGTGAGGCATGTTACTATCCCTCGACCTCGACCGGCGGCGAGTTCTACCCCTATGTGGGGGTTTATCTCGATAACGGGGGCAGCTCCAACGTCACCTACAACGGCCGGAAGCTGCATGCGCTGGATATGAATCTCACGGCCACGACGCACGTGCCCTCGATCCGCATGGTCATCTCGCTGCGGCTCGAAGCCTCGCTCGTGAAGCGCTCGCAGAACCTTTCGGAGTACAAGGGACGCGAGTATGCCTTCAACGTCGACGAAGACCGTAACCCCACCGGCGGGAGCATCTACGACGGCGACAGCTATACGGCGATCTGGCCTGTGGCCTACATCGACCTCGACGGCAACCGTCATCCCTTTACCGATGCCGAGAAGAACGACCCGGCCTTCTCCTCCCTGCTGTTGCGTTCGGGCAACGCCTACTCTTTCAACGGCGACGGTTACGACCCCTATTTTTCGGCTAACCTGAGCATCACGAAGGAGATCGGCGACCATGTCTCCGTCTCGTTCTACGCCAACAACTTCACCAATTCGCGGCCCTTCGTCGCGTCGTACGCCACGGGTGTCAAGGCGGTCTTCACACCCGATTTCTATTACGGACTTACGGTACGCCTTAAATTCTGAAAACGATGAGAAAGATATTTTGCATATTGTCCTGTCTGCTGGTGGCCGGTTGCACGTCGTTCGACAGGAACCCTTACGACGGTGCGCTGCGCGAACTCCGTGTGACGGCCGTGTATCCCGAGGGATACGCCGGCTATCTGCGCGAAGGCGTCGCGGTGAAACTCTCCGACCGCAATACGGGCAATGTCTATACCGCCCTGACCGATGCGCAGGGCCACGCCGGGTTCCGCGTCGCTGCCGGGCATTACCGGCTCTCGGTGCTCGACCTGCCCGACGATTCGGCGGTTTTCAACGGTACGATCGAGCAGGTCGACCTTGTCGGCGGGGACAAGGACGTCGACGTGGCGCTGAAATTTTCCAAGCCGGGTACGATCCTCATCAAGGAGATCTACTCGGGCGGCTGCATGCAGGATCCGCCGGCGACGGGGACTTATGCCGACGACAAATATATCGTCCTGCACAACAACAGTTTCGAAACCTATTACCTCGACGGCCTGTGCCTGGCGATGGTCGCCCCCTACAACTCGAACGCCAACAATCCGTGGACGAGCACCGACCCTTCGGGCAATATCGTTTTCCGCGATTACGCCGCCATCCCCGATTGTATCTGGATGTTCCCGGGATCGGGGACGGATTTTCCGCTGGAACCCGGCGAGGATGCCGTGGTGGCCTACTACGGCGTCGACCATACGCAGACCTATTCCCAGTCGGTGAACCTCAACCGCAAGGGTTATTTCGTGCTCTACGATATGGTGCACTATCCCGGCAACAAGTTGCACCCCACGCCTGTTCCGGGCGACCAGATCGACCAGGCGCATTACATGAAGGTGCTGAAAAAGACCGGGACGAATTCGGCCGTTGTCTATGTGATTTCGCAGAATTCGCCCGCCATGATCCTCTTCCGGGCGCCCGAGGAGTTCGATATGGATGCCTACCTGGCCGACGACCTTCAGTCGACGGTTCAGAACGGCAGCATCACCTATTCGAAGATACCGTGGGACAACGACTGGATCGTGGACGGCGTCGAGGTATGCAACATGACCGAGGCGACCAAGAACAAACGCCTGCACACCGATGTGGATGCCGGGTATATCGGTTTCTCGGCCAAGGCGCAGGGGCATACCCTGCACCGGAAGCTGGATGAAGAGGCCACGGCTGCTGCCGGCTTCGAAAGGTACGTGGATACCAATAACTCGTCGAACGATTTTTATGAGCGTGAGACACAATCTTTGCGTGATTAGCCTATGAGACGGATTTTAACGATACTGATGCTGGTTGCCGTCTCTGCTGCCGCGGCACAGGAGCGTTTCGACCATATCTTCCGCCGCAATCCCTGGAACGGCGGCCTGAACGCTGCGGGTATCCGGCAGGACTCCCTGAGCCGTTCTTATGCCGAGATCTATTTCACCAAGGAGAACGGCGGGCTTGCGGGCCATTCCGCGTCGGACGACAGTTGGAATGCCGGGGCGAAAACCGAGTCGGTGCGCCACCTGAAGAAGGTCTCGTTCTCGGGCGGTTTCGGCTACGACTATTTCGACGGCCGCAACATGTGCGGCTCGATGTTCACCGAGCCGGGGTATTACCCGGTGGACATCCTCGAATTTACGCCGGGGCGCAAGGTGCGCGAGGATTACACGTTCACGGGCGGCGTATCGGCCGTGCTGGACAACCGGTGGACGGGCGGCCTACGCGTGGAGTTCGAAGCCCGCAACTATGCCAAGCGCAAAGACCTGCGCCACAAGAACACGCGGCTGGATTTCGAATTTTCGCCCGGCGTGATGTACCATGCGGGACGCTTTGCCGTAGGGGCGGTCTATATCGTGGGTACGAACAGCGAGAAGGTCGACGCGGAAGGCGTGGGCCCCGGTGCCGACCTGTACGAGGCATTCTTCGACCGGGGATTGCTCTACGGGTCGCTGGAGAAGTGGGGGAGCACCGACATACACCTCTCGACCAACGGCGTTTCGGGATTCCCCGTCCGGGAGAATACGCAGGGGGCGGGTGTCCAACTGCAATACGGGCCGTTCTATGCCGACGTCGCCTACCGCAACAGGCAGGGCGAGACGGGCGAGAGCCGGATTATCTGGCACCTGTTCGAAACGCACCAGGTGACGGCCAATGCCGCCCTGTCGCTGGGGACGGCACTGCGCAGGCATTTCGTGCGCGTGAACCTCGACTGGCAGACGCTCGGCACCGACGAGAACATCATCACTACCGAGACCATCAACGGCGTGCAAATCATCACTATACACGGTTCGACGCCAACTTTCGGGCGCAAGGGACTTGACCTGGGAGGCGAATACGAGTTCGTGGCACCGCATACGGATTTGCGCGCCGGGGTCGGTTATTCGCAGCTCAACCGCGAATCGACGCTGATGTACCCCTATGTCAAGGGGCAGAAGCTCCACTTTACGAAGATATATGCCTCGCTGATCCGCACGTTCGGCCTCTGGGAGCTGACCCTTGCGGCGGATTATCGCCTGGGCGGTTTCACGGAGCGCGAAAAGCGGTTCGAGACCCCCGGCGTGCAGCCGGGCGAGTATCCCGGACAGCTGACCGCTTATTACGATTACGAAAACGAATACCTCACGGCCAAACGGCTGGGGGCGGCGCTCGGGCTGCGGCGCAATATCAAACGCTTCTATATCGACGTATTCGCGCGTTACGAACACGGCTTCGGTCTGGAATACGTCGCGCAGCCCAACCGGGTCGCGGCGACGCTGAGTGTAGGATATAATTTTTAATTTAAAGGATAGGATTATGAAAAGGATTTTGACATTGACGGCAGTCGCGGCGATGGTTTTCACCGCCTGCTCGAAGGAGGAAAGCACCGGGACGGGCGACAAGCAGGTGCGCATCACCCCGACGATCGCCAATCCGGCGCTGACGCCGGCAAGCATGTCGTCCGGTACGCGTGCGACGGACACCGATTTCGAGCTGAACGATAAGGTCGGCCTCACGATCACGATGACGGCGGACGGTTCGGCGTTCGTGGCGAACAAGGAGATGTCGTTCGACGGAACGGATTTCAAGACCGAGGGTTTCCTCTGGTACGAAGATGTCGACGCCACTTCGACGCTTTTTGCCTATTATCCCTACCAGGCCGGTGCCGCGGCGCCCGCGGAATTCTCGGTGAAGGCGGATCAGAGCGGCGCGAATTACACGGCCTCCGACCTGATCGTGGCCGTGAAGACGGGGGTCAAGCCTACGCTGTCGGCCACGCAGATGACCTTCAAGCATAAAATGTCGCGGATCGTTATCGGAGTGACGAACGAATCGGGTTTCGACATTACGGACATCGTCATCAAGGGTGCTGTCGGCACCGGGGTGCTCGATCCCGCCACGGGCGATTTTACGGCTAAGGCGGGTGTCGAAGCATCCGACGTGATTGCCAACACGGCCACTGCCGAGAAGGTTTACTACGCGCTGCTGGTGCCGCAAAACGGTGTGCAGCTCAGGGTTACGGTCACCACGGCCGATGGCAAGAAACGTACGCAGACGCTCGGCACGACCGACCTCAAGTCGGGTGAGAACCGCCGCATGGACTGCAACGTGCAGCCGGCTGACATTCAGGTGAAATTCAGCGGCCCTATCGCGGGCTGGGTCGACGGAGACGACCTGCTGCCGGACGGCGACGGCGAAGTGGAGACCCCGACCGTCGAGTGGGGCGGCGTGAAGTACAAGATCGTCACGCTCAAGGACGGCCGCACGTGGATGGCCGAGAACCTGCGCTATGTTCCCGAAGGCAAAACCATATCGAGCGATCCGAAGGACGGCAACGGGGTGTGGTACCCCTGCAACCTCTCGAAAGCCGCCGACCCGTCGTTGACTGAGACCGCGGGCCTGCTGTACAGCTATCCCGTGATGCTGGGAATGACCGGCGAGATGACGGGCACCAATTTCGACCAATACGAGGGTGCGCAGGGCATCTGCCCCGACGGGTGGCATATCCCGACGAGGGACGAGTGGCTCAAGCTGGCGGGTGTCGGCAGCGGCAGCCTGTCCGACCCGACGTCGCCCTATTTCGACAAGACGCAGAGCGGCGGTTCGATTGCCGCGCTCAACAAGGACGGTTTCAATATTGCGGGCTGCGGCTATATCAATGCGGCGAGCGCCACGGCGACCCCGGCCTATATGGCCACGGTCTCGGCTGCCGACGCTTCGGCGTTCGGCATGGGATATTTCCCCAGCTCGACGGGTTACAAGGTTACATACAATACGGCCGACGATCCGGAAAGCGGCATCAAGAACATCCAGTATTATGCCGGTATGATAACTTACAATAAGAATTATAACCGTATGACGATCGCTTACCAGGGCGGTTATTGCGCCGCCCCCGTCCGCTGTATCAAGGACAAGGAGTGACCCTCCCCCCCGGCACACACGAACACACATAACACAAACAATAGATGAAACGTAAACCTAATTATCTGAAACACCTGCTGCAATGGGGCGTACTGGCCGCCATCGTCGGCACGGTGCTTTGGGCCAAATTCAGCGACAAACCCGTCGATGTCGAGGCATATTGTCCTTTCGGCGGGTTGCAGGCCTTCGGTACCTATCTGGTGAACAATTCGCTGGCCTGTTCGATGTCGATGCTCCAGATCATGATGGGCCTCGTGCTCGCCGTGGGAGTGATTCTCTTCAGCAAACTTTTCTGCGGATACCTCTGTCCGCTGGGCACCGTCGGCGAGTGGATGGGGCGTGCCGGGAAAAAACTGCACCTGCAGGTCGATGTCCCTTCGGGGAGCGTCGTCGACAAGCTGCTGCGCGTGGTGAAGTACGTGCTGCTCTTCACGATCCTCTATTTCACGCTCTCGTCGAGCGAGCTGTTCTGCAAGAAACTCGACCCGTTCTATGCCGTGGCTACGGGTTTCAAGGGCGAAATCGTGCTTTGGATGTCGCTCACGAGCCTTACGCTGCTGCTCTTGGGCGGCTTCGTGGTAAAGATGTTCTGGTGCAAATACATCTGTCCGCTGGGAGCTGTCAGCAACATTTTCAAATTCACGCTGCTGTTCGTGATCGCCGCCCTCGGCGGCTGGGCGCTCGGTGCGCTGGGCGTTGCGAACGCGTGGGTCTGGACGATCGGCGGCGCATGTCTTGCCGCCTATATCGTCGAGATCGCCAAGATGCGCAGCTGCACCTTCCCCCTGATGTACATCAGGCGGGATTTGAACACCTGCAATAATTGCGGACTGTGCGAAAAGAAATGTCCTTACCAGCTTCCGATCCATGACTATGTGAAGGTGAAGCATGTCGACTGTACGTTGTGCGGCAACTGCATCGGTGCGTGTGCCAAGGATGCCTTGCAGGTCAACGGCCGTCGTTCGCTGCGCTGGGTGCCCGGGTTGCTGGCCGTGGTGCTCTTCTTCCTGGCCATATGGCTGGGTTCCACCATGGAACTGCCGACGATCGACGAAAAATGGGGCGACTACGAGAAGGTCGAGAACCTGCAGACGTTCGAGATGGAGGGCTTGCAGACGATCAAGTGCTTCGGTTCGTCGAAGGCTTTTTCGGCCAAGATGCAGGCCGTGCAGGGCGTATACGGCGTCAAGACCTTCGTACGCCGCCATGGCGTCGAGGTGCTTTACGACCCGGCTGCCACCGATACGCTGAAGATACAGGCTGCGATCTTTGCCCCGACGCTGCGCAAATATGCCATGCCAGGCGAGCAGGTGCCGGTGCTCGACGTGGTGAAGCTCGGCGTCGAAGGGCTTCACGACCGGATGGACATGATCTATTTCGGCATGGTGCTCCAGAAGATCGAGGGAGTCTACGGCTTCACGTCGGAATTCGCCTGTCCGGTGGATGTGACGGTCTACGTCGATCCGGCCGCCGGTATTACCGAAAAGATGTTCGGGGAGGCGATCGACGCCAAGGAGCTGATCATCCCGGCCAAGGAGGGCGAGAAGGTGATCCCGATGCATACGGTGCTCAAAACCTATGCGGTCGCCGGACAGGTTTCGCGCGAAGAGTTTGCGCAGGTCATGTTCCGCGATGTGGAGAAACTCGCGGGCAGGTTCGTTGCCAACCTGGAGAAATGGGGTGACGACGAGCAGTTCCCCAAGGCGGTCTACGAGATGGTATTCCCCGGCATCGAGAAGATGCCGATCCGCAATGCGTTCCCCTATTTCAAGAGCTTCCTTTCGTGTACGGACGGCATCGTGTCCGTGGATTTCGTCCTGCGGGATATGAAACCCGTGATGCGCATCCGCTATGTGAAGTCGATGTGGGACGACGCGAAGCTGTGGAAAGAGGTTTTCCAGGCCGAAAAATGGACGCTGCGCATGGCTGACGGCACCTTCAAGGAGGCCGACCCGCGGCTGAAGTTCACCAATCCGGGGAAAACGGTTGGAGAGTAATTGAAAAAACGGCTGCAAAAATGACTGTTTCATGCAGGATATTCGGATTGCTGTCTGTGGTTTCGTTGGCGGTTTTCGTACTTGCAGGATGTGCTCGTGCGAAAAATACGAACTGCCGCGAGCTGTTCGAAAAGTATTACGAAGTCAATGTCGCGGCATTTATGCGGACGATGCCGGCGGCAGATTCCGCCGCGGTGCGAAAAAAGGCCGAATACGCCTTGGATAAAATGTACCGGATCGACTCCACGTTCGTTTTGATGAGGGGAAAGGAATTGGACGATTTTATCAGGGTCAATTTGCCGGCCATTGTCGGAGCCGATGCTGAGGATTGAATTTTTGTTGTCGGTTTTTAAAAACAGACCGAATGTGGGGAGAACCGGGAAAAAGGTTCTTTCCCATTGGTGAAAAATGAAGAATATGAGAAGATGGATAGCCTGTCTGGCCGTTGTGCTGCTCTGTATGCAGCCTGCGATGGCCGACGAGGGCATGTGGCTGATGCACCGGCTGGCGGAGATTTATCCGCAGATGAAGGCCCGGGGACTGAAAATCAAGGATAAGGAGATTTACAACGAGAAATCGGCGGCGCTGGCCGATGCCGTGGTGGCTGTCGACGGCGGCATGGGAACGGGCAGCATGATCTCCGACCAGGGGCTGATGATTACCAACCACCATGTGGCTTACAGCGACATCTGCGCCCTGTCGACGCCCGAGTGCAACCTGCTCGAAACGGGATTCTGGGCACGCACGCGCGATGAGGAGATTCCCGTCCCCGGCAAGACCGTGTGGTTCGTGCGCAAGGTGGTCGACGTGACCGACGAGGCCAATGCGCTCAAGGAGGAGATGAAAGCCGCCGGGAAATGGGGCATGATGGCCCCGCGCCGTCTCTATGCCGAACTGGAAGGGCGCTACGGCCGGGAAACGGAGTGCGAGGTGTCGTGCTACTCGATGTGGGGTGGCAAAATGTACCTGATGTTCTACTACGACATCTACAAGGATGTGCGGCTGGTGGGTACGCCGCCTGCGTCGATCGGTGCCTTCGGCGGCGATTACGACAACTGGGGCTGGCCCCAGCACAAGGGCGATTTCGCGCTTTACCGCGTTTATGCCGACCGGGAGGGGCGCCCTGCGGCCTATTCCGCCGACAATGTGCCGCTCAAACCCCGCCGCGTGTTGCAGGTCGCCACGGGCGGCGTGCATGACGGCGATTTTGCGATGGTGATCGGATTCCCGGGGCGTACGAACCGCTATGCGTCGTCGTTCGCGGTGGCTGAGAAACAGTGTGTCCGCAACCCGATCGTCGTGGCCAACCGCCATGACCGGATGGATATTCTCAAACGCCATATGGAACGCGATCCGCGGGTGCGCATGGAGTATTCGGATGCCTATTTCGGCCTGAGCAACTACGCCGACTACGCCAAGTGGGAGAACAAATGCCTGCGCCGCTTCGATGTCGTGGCGATCCGTGAGGCCGAGGAGGAACGCCTGCAGCGCTGGATCGAGGCCGATTCGGCCCGCAAGGCC
>ERZ791601.1043-NODE-1043-length-16102-cov-12.690409_pt1 | contig 16102 bp, 12 predicted proteins | sample MGYA00509967_ERZ791601 | MGnify/ENA primary metagenome ERZ791601 (study PRJEB30046, sample SAMN00791930) | human gut metagenome | study: EMG produced TPA metagenomics assembly of the A metagenome-wide association study of gut microbiota in type 2...
GGCGCTGCCTCCACACCGGCAGAGCCGGCGGGCGCGCTGTTCTACGGCAGGCCGTTTTCGGGCAGGCCCGTGCGGATGGAGGAGCTGAACCTCGATATGTTCCGCGTGATCGTCGAGGGCAAGGTCTTCGCCGTGCAGCACCGGGAGCTGAAAAAGCGCGGGGCGTGGGTCATCTGCTTCGATATGACAGACTATACCAGCTCCGTCCGCGTGAACCAGTTCATGGAGGCCGCAAAGGCCAAGCCCATCATTGACAACGTCCAGCCAGGTATGTGGCTGCGCGTACAGGGCAAGATGAGCTTTGACCGCTATGACAACGAAATGGTGCTCCAGCCGAACGCCATGGAAAAGATCGAGGCCCCGAAGCGCCGCGATACGTATCCCGAAAAGCGCGTCGAGCTGCACCTGCATACGACCATGTCCTCCATGGACGCGCTGACCGATACCGGCGCTGCCGTCAAGCGGGCAGCCAGCTGGGGCCACCGCGCCATCGCCATCACCGACCACGGCGGCGCGCAGTCGTTCCCGGACGCGATGAAGGCCGCGTCCAAGGCCAAGGTCGCAGGGACGGACCAGAACATCAAAATCCTCTACGGCTGCGAGGGCTACTACGTCAACGACGTCGACGACCGCATCGCCGTCCACGGCGAGGAGGATCTCTCCTTTGACGGGGAATACGTCGCGTTCGATCTGGAAACGACCGGTCTGTCCTCGCTCCACGATACGATCATCGAGATCGGCGCGGCCATCATGAAGGGCAATGAAGTTCTCAGCACGTTCCAGACCTTCGTCGACCCGCACCGGCCCCTACAGCCGAAGATCGTCGATCTGACGGGCATCAACGACCAGATGCTTGCCGGGCAGCCGGATATTTCCGAGGCAATGCCGAAATTCCTGGAATACGTCGGCAGCCGCCCCCTGTGCGCGCACAACGCGGATTTTGACATCGGCTTCGTGACGGCGGCGTGCGAAAAGCTCGGCCTGCCGTTCCACCCGACGTATGTCGACACGCTCATTCTGGCGCAGAACCTGATGCCGGAGCTTGGCAAGTACAAGCTCAACATTGTCGCCGACGCGCTGAGCCTGCCGGATTTCAACCACCACCGCGCCTCCGACGACGCGATCACCTGCGGATATCTGCTCATGCGCTTTTTCAAGATGATGCAGGAGCAGGGATTGGACTCGCTGCAAAAGATCAACCCGCGCATGGAGCAGCTGCGCTCCGGCAGCAAAATTCTCGACCGTCGTGCGCGACACATCATCGTCTTTGCGAAAAACTCCATCGGCCTGCGCAATCTGTACCGGCTGATCTCCTATGGCAATCTCAAATACTTCAAGCGCGTGCCCATCATGCCGAAGTCCGAGCTGCTGCAATGGCGTGAGGGACTTATCATCGGCTCAGCCTGCGAGGCGGGCGAGCTGTTCCAGGCGATTCTGAACCACAAAAGCTGGGCGGAGCTGAAGCGTATCGCTAGCTTCTATGACTTCCTGGAGATCCAGCCCATCTGCAACAACCGCTTCATGCTCGACAAGGGTCTTGCCGAGGACGAGGAGGAGCTGCGCGGCTTCAACCGCACCATCGTCAAGCTCGGCGAGGAGCTGGGAAAGCCCGTCGTCGCGACCGGCGACGTGCACTTTCTCGACCCGGAGGATGAGATTTTCCGCCACATCCTGCTTGCCACCAAGCAGATGCCCGATGCCGACCGGCCGCTGCCGCTGTATCTGCACACGACAGATGAGATGATGGAGGAATTCTCCTATCTCGGCCCGGAAAAGGCGCATGAGGTCGTCATCGAGAACCCGAACCGCATCGTTGACTGGTGCGAGACGCTGCGGCCCGTGCCGCACAATCTGTTCGCGCCGAAGATCGAAAATTCCGTCGAGGACCTGAAGGATCTCGTCTACGGCAAGCTCCACCGGCTCTACGGCGAAACCCCGCCCGAGCTTGTGCAGAAGCGCGTCGACACGGAAATGCACGACATTATTTCCTGCCACTACGACGTCATTTATATGTCGGCGCAGAAGCTGGTGCAGAATTCGCTGGAGCACGGCTATCTTGTCGGCTCGCGAGGCTCGGTCGGCTCGTCCATCGTGGCGTTCATGTCCGGCATCACGGAGGTCAATTCCTATCCGCCGCACTACCGCTGTCCGCAGTGCAAGTTCACGACGTTTGAGGTTCCGGCCGACTGCGCCTGCGGCGCGGATCTGCCGGACGCGGTGTGCCCGAAGTGCGGCGCGAAGCTCGACAAGGACGGGTTCAATATCCCGTTTGAGACGTTTCTCGGCTTCGGCGGCGACAAGGTTCCGGATATCGACCTCAACTTCTCCGGCGAATATCAGGCCAAGGCGCACGCCTACTGTGTGCAGATGTTCGGCAAGACCCATGTCTTCCGCGCAGGCACCATCGGCACCGTCGCGGAAAAAACGGCCTACGGCTACGCGAAAAAATACCTGTCGGAGCGCAATAAGACCGTCCCCAAGGCGGAGGAGAACCGGCTGGCGCTCGGCTGCGTCAACGTCAAGCGCACGACCGGCCAGCACCCCGGCGGCCTCGTCGTCATTCCGCAGGAGAACGAGATCTGGGACTTCTGCCCCGTGCAGCACCCGGCGGACGACAAGGACTCCGAATGGATCACGACGCATTTTGAATATCACTCCATGGAGGAAAACCTCCTGAAGCTCGATATGCTGGGCCACGATGACCCGACCATGATCCGTATGCTGGAGGACATGACCGGCGTCGACGCGCAGAAAATCCCGCTCGACGATCAGGATACCATGTCGATCTTCACGTCCAGCAAGGTGCTGGGCTATGAAAACGACCCCATTCTGGGGCCGGTCGGCTCCGTCGCTATCCCGGAATTCGGCACGGGCTTCACGCGCGGGATGCTGCAGGAGACGCAGCCGACAAAATTCGACACGCTCATCCGCCTGTCCGGCTTCTCCCACGGCACGGACGTGTGGCTGGGCAACGCGCGCGATCTGATCCTGTCCAAGACCGCCTCCGTCAACGACGCCATCGGCTGCCGCGACGATATCATGCTGTACCTCATCAAATGCGGGATGCCCGAAAAGCGATCGTTCAAGATCATGGAGGCCGTCCGAAAGGGCAGAGGTCTGCCCGACGGCGCGGAGGAGGAGATGAAGGCCGCAGGCGTGCCGGAATGGTACATCGGCTCCTGCAAGAAGATCAAGTATCTTTTCCCGAAGGCCCACGCGACGGCGTATGTCATGATGGCCTTCCGCATCGCGTGGTTCAAGGTGCACGAGCCGCTTGCGTTCTATGCGGCCTATTTCTACCGCCGCAGCCAGAAGGGCGGCTTCGACGAGGGCATGATGTGCCACGGCATCGAGCTTGTCAAGAAAAAGCTGCAGGAGATCAAGGAGGACGAGGATTCCAGCGCCAAGGACGACGATCTGTTCACGACGCTTGAGGTCTGCTATGAATTCTATCTGCGCGGCTTTACCTTCGCGCCGATCGATATCTATCATTCCCACGCGACGAAGTTCCAGATCGAGGACGGGCAGCTGCGTCCGCCGTTCGTGGCCGTGGCCGGTCTTGGTGAAACGGCGGCCTGGGACCTTATGAACGCCCGCGAGGGCCGGGAGTTCTTGTCCGTCGAGGAATTCGCCGATGCCTGCCCGAAGGTGTCCAAGACGCTCATCGACCAGCTCCAATCCGCCGGCGCCTTCGGCGACCTCCCCCTCACCAGCCAGCTGACGCTGTTCTGACCCCGCCCCAAGGCTCCCCTTGGGTAACCGATGATTCAATCGGCAAGCGTTGTCAGCGAGAGATTTTGCCGCAGTGGTCAACGATACAACTGTCAATGTAAGAACCTATATTAGAAATCAGCGGCTGCGGTACAACTTTTTCGAACTTTTTCTTTTGCTTCTCCAAAAGCAAAAGTTGCAAAAAGAAAACGAGCCCCTTGTCATGCAGTTCCATGCGCATGACAAGGGGCGGCTTTCGTGCAGGCTGTTTATGAGAAAAGATTCACGCTCAGAGCCGCTGCAGACCGGCTTCGATCTCGCCGATCATGTAAAGCGACCCGTAGCAGAGGACGACGCCGTCCTTTCCCGCGTGCTCCACGGCCAGACGGACGCCGTCTGCGACTGCGTCGCAGGCCGTGACGGGTTTGCCGAACTGGGACAGGTACTGCGCCAGATCGTGCGCGTTCAGCGCGCGGGGATTGCCCGGCGTGACGGTGATGAATTCCTTCGCGTAGGGCTCGACGTTCCGGTACATACAGTTATAATCCTTATCGGCCAGAACGCCGGTCAGGATGGTCAGCGGCCGGCCGGCCAGATAGTCCTGAATGTTCTTGACGAGCGCCTGAATGCACTGCGGGTTGTGTCCGCCGTCGATGATAAACAGCGGGTCCTTGCGCCGTACGTCGAACCGGCCCGGCCAGCGGACGTCCGCAAGTCCTTCGCGAATCTGTTCGTCCGTGATGTGCCAGCCGCGCTGCTGCATGACGGTCGCCGCGGTGAGGGCGACGGCAGCGTTGTGCAGCTGATGATTGCCCAGCAGCGGCAGCTTCAGCGCGTGGAAGCGCTCCCAGTCGAAGACCTGACCGGTCAGATCGTGGGAAATGAGCCGGATGTCGGCAAAGTCCGCCTTGTGGAGCTTTGCACCGACCGCTTTGCACCGCGCCTCAATCACGGCCTCGACCGACGGCGTTTCGCGGTAAATGACCGCGTCGCAGCCGGGCTTGATGATGCCGGACTTCGTCGCGGCGATCTTTTCCAGCGTATCGCCCAGCACCTCCGTGTGGTCAAGGCCGATGTTGCAGATGATCGCCGCTTCCGGCGGCAGAATGACGTTCGTGGCGTCAAATTCGCCGCCCATGCCGACCTCGCAGACGACAAGATCACAGTTATGGCGGGCAAAATATTCAAAGCCCAACGCCGTGACCATTTCAAACTCGGTCGGCTGCTCGAAGATCGAATCCGCGAGAGGCTTGATATATTCCGTGATCTCGCAGATCTCTTCGTCCGGGATCTGTACGCCGTCAATTTGGATGCGCTCATTGAACCGGATGAGATAGGGGCTGGTGTACAGGCCCGTTTTGTATCCGGCCTTTGTGAACATACTGGCCAGCATCGCGCAGGTCGAGCCCTTGCCGTTTGTACCGGTCACGTGGATGAACTTTAATTTGCGTTCGGGGTGGCCCATCTTGTCCAGCAGCGCGCTGATGCGCTCCAGGCCGGGGACACTGCCCTTCCAGCAGACGGAATGGATATAATGCAGCGCTTCGTCAAGCGTCATGTCAATTACCTTCTTTTGATTTCGATTCGTATTTCACCGGCGGCCAGAGCTTGGCGGCGGTAAACACCTTGGATTTATAAAGCAGCCATACCACCAGCACGTCAATGACGAGCGTCACGCCGAACTGCACCGAACGGGTCGCGAGCTTTGTCAGGAAAAACGCCGTTTTCGCGTCGCCGCCGTAGACAAAGGCGAGGGAGAAGCTCTGATAGAGGATCGAGCCGAGCGCGATGGCAGGCAGGAACGACAGGGCGATGGTCAAAATCGACGTTTTCTTCACCAGCAGCGGCTGGAACAGGCCTGCGCAGAGCCCGTAGAGAATGGGCGGTACGCAGAACATCGGGTTATAGCCGTAGCCGGAGAACAGACAGCCGACAAAATCGGCCACAAAGCCGACCAGCGCGCCGGGCAAGGGCCCAAAAAGCATACCGGCCAGGAAAATGGGCACGGCTTCGAGGGAGAAACGGGTCGTTTCGTTGGGCATCGGGATAATGAACCGGGCCAGCACGACGGAAACGGCAGCCAGCAGCGCGCAGGACACGAGCGTGCGCACATTCTGCAGCCCATGACGCGGCGCAGTCTGCGCGGCAGACATATTTTTCGTAAAATTAGACATAAAAAAGCCTCCTATTTTGTCAATGGGAGGAGGTTTGGTGATATGGACTTTCAAACAAGAAAGAAACTGCTGTACAATTTCAGTTTGCTATAGCGGATGCGAAATGACACCGCGGAGAGACTCCTTCGCCCGGCGGCAACCTCCCATCCAACCGGTACTTGACGCGTCATTTCTACTCATGCAACGTTCGGGTACGCATGCTCTGTGTGTTAAATTGACAGGCTCACATCTTCCTGTCCTTCCTGTTCTCCTTCGTGCCTATTGTATTGTGTACGGAGGAAAAAATCAAGCGGAAATCAATATTTTTTATTGATTCCCGCGATTTTTTCGTGTCTGTCCAGAAACGTGGAAAACGCGGCTTCGAATCTGTTGTCCATCATACAGCTGTCCCTCCAAATTTCGAGACTTTATTTGACATCCTAACATAAAAGTTTCCGGATGTCTATGATAATAGACATGATTTTTCGCTTTTTCTCCTACACTAGGGTGTATCTGAAAACTCATGATGTGACCGGCAGCGAGGGATTTTTGCGTTGCGCAAGACATTTTTTCGCAGGAATACTGACGTATTTCAAGGAAAAATGACGCGGCGCACCGCAAAAAGGCCCGCTGTCCGGGTGCGTTGGGAGGTTTCAGATACACCCTAAGCAGGAAAAGAGGCTTCGCGAACAGCGGAGACTCGTTCCGTCGAGGCCGTTTCCGACGAGCCTCCGGCGGCCCCTTCTTTTCCGCCTTGCCGGAAAAGAAGGGGGAGAAAAGGGGCGCTGGGGTACGGTTTGGTGCGTGCTGCGGGTGCAGTTCAGGGAAGCACCTGTTTTATAGCCGTTACGAACACACGGACTCACCCTACGGGCGCTATCGTACGCGCCGCCTGTTACGGTACAACTAGAATTGCAAATAGTTGCGTTTGAATGGGTGCGGTAAATCAGCTTTGCAGTCGTAATTTGCAGGGCAGTACGGATTCGCCGGAGTTCTGTAGGGGCCGGCGGCTCTGCCGGTCCGTTGGGAAGCTGCGAATTCGCCGAAGCGTTCCGTAAAAAACGGTGCATCCTGCCGGGCGCAGCAGCGCTCCGTCCCTGCCAACAATATCCAGCCTTCGCCGCTTTGCCCAAAACGGGCGGTGGATTTTTTGTAAAACGCAGAATTTGCGTGCGCGGCTTGACAACGGCGCGGGGCTGCCCTATGCTTCAAGCAGAATCATGAGAGAGAAAGGATCTTTACCGCATGGATATTGATACAAATGAACAGTTGATCGCGTTTTGTCAGGAGGCGCTGCGCATTCCCAGCTATTCCGGACAGGAGCAGGGCGTGGCGGAGCTGATGAAGCGGAAAATGGAGGAATACGGCTTCGACGAGGTCATTATCGACCGCTTCGGCAGCGTCCTCGGCACCATCAATGGCAAGCGATCCGGCAAGACCGTCCTGATGGACGGCCATATCGACACCGTGGACGTGATCGACGCGCCGCAGTGGGAGCATGACCCGTTCGGCGGCGAGATCGCGGACGGGAAAATTTACGGCCGCGGCGCGTCCGACATGAAGGGCAGCGACTGCGCCATGATCACGGCCGCAGCGCGCTTTGCTGAAAAGACCGGCAGGGACTTCGCGGGCCGTGTCTGCGTGTCGTGCACGGTGCATGAGGAGCGGTTCGAGGGCGTGTCCTCCCGCGAAATTACGCGGCTGGCAAAGCCCGATCTTGTCATCATCGGCGAGGCCACGAGCACGACCGTCAAGCGCGGCCAGCGCGGCCGGGCGGAGGTCGTCGTCGAAACGGAGGGCATCAGCTGCCATTCCTCCAATCCGGAAAAGGGCGTCAACGCCGTGTATGCCATGACGGCGGTGATCGACGAGATCCGGAAGATCGTCCCGAACGAGCATCCGCTGCTCGGCAAAGGCATTCTGGAGTTGACGGATATTATCTCCCAGCCGTATCCCGGCGCGTCGGTCGTGCCGTCTCTTTGCCGCGCGACGTTTGACCGCCGGACGCTTGTGGGCGAGGATGAGGCCGTCATTCTCGGGCAGGTGAACGAAGCCATTGCCCGCGCGCAGGAAACGCACCCCGGCCTCAAGGCCCGGTGCTATCTGGCCGAGGGCGAAGAAAAGTGCTGGACGGGCGACACCATCCGCGCCAAGCGCTATTTCCCGGCCTGGGTCACGGAAGAGGACTGCGAGCTGGTGCAGGCCGCGCTGAAGGGCCTGAAGGACGCGGGCATCGAGGCGCCGCTGTCGCACTTCTCGTTCTGCACCAACGGCAGCAGCTTCTGCGGCGAGGCCGGTATCCCGACCATCGGCTACGGCCCGTCGCTCGAAAGCCTTGCGCACGTGCGCGACGAGTACATTGAAATCGACCAGCTGCTCAAGTCCTGCAAGGGCTTCGAGTCCATTCTCACGCAGCTGACGCGGTAATTTCGCGAAAAGAGCAACAAAATTTTTGTTAGCCTAAAAATATTTTTGAAAATTCCTTGCAATCTGCTTCTGATACTGGTATGATAGCTTTAGACTTCATTCGGGTATTAAATTTGGAGGTGATAGCAGATTGGACGCAAAATTACTGGAACTGCTTGAGCAGATCGCAAAGGCGATCGCGGCGCAGTTCGGCAGCAACTGCGAGGTCGTGCTTCATGAGCTTTCCGGCAAAAGCGCCTATTCCTCGATCGTGGCGATCGAAAACGGACACGTGACCGGCCGCAAGGTCGGCGACGGGCCTTCCCACGTCGTACTGGAGCAGCTGGGCCATGAGGACGACAATGCGGAGGATCAGCTTGGCTATCTGACGCGCACAAAGGACGGGAAGATCCTGAAATCCTCTTCGGTGTACATCCGGGACGAGAACGGAAAAGTCACGGGGATCCTTGGGATCAACTATGACATTTCCATGATGCAGCTGTTTGAAAACTCCCTGCACGACTTCATTTCTGCCGACCAGCAAGCCAGCCGCGAGCCGGAGCGCATCACACTCAATGTGGCCGATCTGCTGGACGATCTCATCCGGCAGGCGGACGAGCTTGTCGGCAAGCCTGTCGCGCTCATGACCAAGGACGACAAGGTCAAGGCCATCCGCTATCTCAGTAATTCCGGCGCACTTCTGATCACTAAATCCGGCGATAAGATCGCCAAGCATTTCGGCATCTCCAAGTACACGCTCTATTCATACTTAGACAACAGTAAAACAGGAGGAACAAACGAACTATGAGCAAGATCGATCTGACCATCAACAAAGAAGGCCTGCTGCATAACATCCAGAAGGCCAAGGAAAACAACATCATCATCCCGACCATTGCCCAGATGCAGAACCCCGATCTGATCCCCGAGAAGATCAAGGAAAAGCTGACGCACACCGGCCTGTGGGACGTTGACCCCGTCAACCTGTTCCGCATCAGCTGGCACAATGAGGCCAAGGAGTCCGGCGGCCTGTACCAGAAGACCCCGAACTATGTTGAGATCCCGTCCTCCGTTTCCGGCGTTCCGTGCCGCATTCTGGCCATGTCCGGCAAGTGGTTCCCGACCGGCTGCCATAAGGTCGGCGCTTCCTTCGGCTGCCTGGCTCCGCGTCTTGTGACCGGCCAGTTCGACGCCACCTATCATCATGCTGTATGGCCCTCCACCGGCAACTACTGCCGCGGCGGCGCGTTCAACTCCAAGCTGCTGGCCTGCGACTCCGTCGCCATCCTGCCGCAGGATATGTCCAAGGAACGCTTTGACTGGCTGAAGACCATCGCCGGCCAGATCATCGCCACCCCGGGCTGCGAGTCCAACGTCAAGGAGATCTTCGACAAGACCTGGGAGCTCAAGCAGGATCCTTCCATGATGATCTTCAACCAGTTCGCCGAGATGGGCAACCCCCTGTGGCACTACAATGTCACCGGCTACGCTCTGAGCGACCTGTTTGAGAACGTGAAGAAGCCCGGCCAGAGACTGGCTGGCGCCTGCTTCACCTCCGGCTCCGCCGGCACGATGTCCGCGGGCGACCTCCTCAAGGAGCGCTATCCGGGCATGAAGCTGGCAGTTGGCGAAGCGCTGCAGTGCCCGACCATCCTGGACAATGGCTTCGGCGGCCACCGCATCGAAGGCATCGGCGACAAGCACATCCCTTGGGTTCACAATGTCAAGAACACCGATATGGTCATCGATATTGACGACGAAGATTCCCAGAGACTGCTCCGCCTGTTCAACTGCAAGGAAGGCCAGGCGTACCTCAAGACCCTCGGCCTCAGCGACGAGCAGATCGAAAAGTTCACCTGGATGGGCATTTCCGGCATCGCAAACGTTCTTTGCTGCATCAAGTTTGCCAAGTTCTATGAGCTGACCGAGGATGACGTTGTCGTCACCGTCCTGACCGACTCCGCCGTCATGTACAAATCCCGTGTCGAAGAGCTGAACGAGATGTACGGCGCATACTCCGCACAGGCTGCCGAGCTGGATCACAACCTGCATATGCTGAACCTCAAGACCGACAGTATGCTGGAGCTGACCTATCCGGAGCGCAAGAGAGTCCACAACCTGAAGTATTACACCTGGGTCGAGCAGCAGGGCATGAGCGTCGAAGACCTCAACGCCCAGTGGTACGACACCAAGAACACCTGGGATGCCGTCCATGCACAGGCCAAGGAGCTCGACGAGCTCATCAACGCATTCAACGACGAGGTTGGTCTGCTGAAGGCGCTGTAAGCCGAAATTAAGCCAATATAGAACCAAAATGGGGTGGGGGAATGACCCCACCCCGTTTATTCATCCTTTGCGACAAACGCTTCCTCGGCGGCCTGTTCGCCGTCGATCAGAATTTGTTTCGCAAGCCCGTAATTTTGCTGTTCCAGCGCTTGAATCGCCTGTTCTGCGGCCTGAAATAAAATGGTGTAATATTCAGGAATTTCATTCATAATACATGCGCCTCCTTTGTTGCACATTTGTGCTACGTTTATATTGCAATGTTCGGCGCATAATTGCAATACAATTTGCATTACGAAACATAATGCGAGGTGCATTGCGATGAAGAAATTCCGAATCCCGAATATTCCGCCCACGACAAACAAGAGCATCCGCTTCCCCAATGACGTGATCGATGAAATTGAGGACGCCATCAAGGGAACGGACTGCACATTTTCTGCGTTCGTGGTCGAGGCTGTGCGTGTCGCGCTGGAAAATCTGAAGGAGGATTCTGAATGAAAAACGTCAAATGTGCGCGCTGCGTGCGCTGCGGCAAGGAATATGAGGCTGTCCCGAATCTGACCAACTGCTCCTGCGGCGGGATTCTGGATATCGTGTATGATTATGATTACATCAAGGCGCATTTCACCAAGGAAACGCTGAAAAACCGCGTGAACCCGACCATGTGGCGCTATCGTGAGCTGCTGCCGGTCGAGGACACCACACCCGACACGCCGCTGCGCGTGGGCTGGAGCCCGCTGTATGAGGAGCCGAAGCTGGCAGAAATGCTGGGTCTTGGCCGTCTGTGGGTCAAGGACGACGGCATCAACCCGACCGCTTCTCTGAAAGACCGTGCCTCCGCCATGGCCGTCGCCAAGGCGCATGAGGCGGGCGCGAAGATCATCGCCTGCTCGTCCACGGGCAACGCGGCCTCTTCCCTCGCGGGCAACGCCGCTGCCGCAGGCTTCAAGACCTACATCTTCGTTCCGGAACGTGCCCCGAAGGGCAAGGTCGCGCAGCTGATGATTTTCGGTGCGAACGTCATTTCCGTCAAGGGCAACTATGAGGAAACGTTCAAGATGTCCGCCGAAGCCATTGAAAAATGGGGCTGGTACAACCGCAACGCAGCCATCAACCCGTATCTGTCCGAGGGCAAGAAGACTGTTTCCCTCGAGATCGCGGAGCAGCTGAACTGGGAAATGCCCGACTATCTGGCCATCTCCGTCGGGGACGGCTGCACCATCGCGGGCGTGTGGAAGGGCCTGAAAGACCTGTACGCCATCGGCTTCATCGACAAGCTGCCGCGCCTGATCTCCGCGCAGTCGACCGGCTGCTACCCCATCAACCGCGCCATCCAGGAAAACAAGCCCTGGGAGCCGATGGAGGAGAATACCATCGCCGACTCCATCTCCGTCGGCGTGCCGCGCAATGCCGATAAGGCCCTCATGGCCATCCGCGAGTCCAATGGCATCGCCATCAACGTGACCGACGAGGAAATTCTCGCCGCGCAGAAGCTTCTCGGCCGCACCTGCGGCGTCTTTGGCGAGCCCGCCGGCGTCACCGGCACTGCCGCCGTCAAGAAGGTCTGCGAGCTGGGCCTGATCGAAAAGGGCGCGACGGTCGTCTCCGTCGTGACCGGCAACGGCCTGAAGGACGTGGCGAACGCCATCAAGTCCGCAGGCGAACCCATCAACATCAAGCCCGACCTCGACCTCATGGTTGAAGAATTCGCCAAGAGAGGCGTCACGGTCGAATAAGCCCAATGCAAAACGAACCCCCGGACTGCTGTCCGGGGGTGTTCTTTTTGTCCGGCGGTTTATTCCGCGTTTCCGTCGATGTGCCGTTGGATGCGGTTGATGATCATTTCGAGGGCGATGAGGTTCTTGCCGCCCTCCGGGACGATCAGATTCGCGTTTTTCTTGCTCGGCTCGACATAGAGCTCGTGCATGGGCTTGACGGTGGTCAGATACTGGTCAATGACGGAATCGATGCTGCGGCCGCGCTTTTTGACGTCGCGGCGGATGCGGCGGCACAGGCGCACGTCGGCGTCGGCGTCGACGAAGATGCGGATGTTCATCTCATCGCACAGCGTCTTGTCGACGAAGATCATGATGCCCTCGACGACAATGACCCTGCGCGGCTCGACGTGCAGCACCTCGTCGGCGCGGTTGTGGATGGTGTAGTCATACGTCGGGCAGTCGATGGCCTGGCCGTTTTTGAGCATACGCAGATGCTCGATCATCATATCGGTGTCGAACGCGTCCGGGCAGTCGTAATTGAGGTGGGTCCGCTCCTCATAGCTCATCTCGTCGTGCCGCTTGTAATAGTTGTCGTGGCTGAGGACGCTGATATTGTCGCCAAAGCGGTTCATCAGCGCCTTGACGAGCGTGGTTTTTCCGCTGCCGGTTCCGCCGGCAACACCGATGACGATCACATCTGACATATCTCTATCTCTCCTCTTTTTACTTTACGATCCCGTAGATCAGCGGCTGCGCCTCCGGCGCATCGGTTCCCCAGCGGATGGCTTCCAAAAAGACGCGCTCCGCGTCGGCAAGCGTCTCCGGCCGGTTCGTGTGCAGCACGGCCAGCGTCTGGCCCTGCTCGACCTTCGCGCCGGTCTTTTCCTTCAGGACAATGCCGGCGGCGAAGTCAATGGTGTCGTCCTTCGTCTTGCGGCCCGCGCCGAGAATGGCGGAGCTTTCGCCGATCTTCTGCGCGTCCATATGGTGGATATAGCCCGCCTGCGGCGCTTTCAGCTCATACTGCACCGCTGCCTGCGGCAGCAGACTCACATCGTCCAGCACGCGTGCGTCGCCGCCCTGCGCGGCGATCCAGCGCTTCATCTGCTCAAAGGCCTTGCCGGAGTTAATGGCTTCTTCCGCCTGCTTCGTGGCCTCTTCAATGGGCCAGCCGTTGCACAGGTGCAGCATATTGGCCGCCAGCGTGATGCACACGCCGGTCAGGTCCGGGCAGCCATGGCCGCGCAGGACCTCGACCGCCTCGCGCACCTCAAGCGCATTGCCGATATAGAAGCCGAGCGGAATATCCATATTGGACATGACTGCCACAACGTTCCGGCCGCAGGCCTTGCCGATGCGCACCATGCTCTCGGCAAGCTTCTGCCCGTCTTCGAGCGTTTTCATAAACGCGCCAGAGCCGATCTTGACGTCCAGCACGATGGAATGCGCGCCTGCGGCGAGCTTTTTGGACATGATGGACGACGTGATGAGCGGCAGAGAATCGATCGTCGCGGTCACGTCACGCAGCGCGTAGAGCTTTTTATCGGCAGGCGTCAGATTGCCGGACTGGCCGATGACGGCTACGCCGACATCCTCGACCTGCTGCATGAAGGCCTCTGCCGAAAGCGTCGTCTGGTAGCCGGGGATGGATTCCAGCTTATCGACCGTGCCGCCCGTGTGGCCGAGGCCGCGGCCGGACATCTTGGCCATCTTGCCGCCGAGGCTCGACACGATCGGCGCGACGATCAGCGTCGTCTTGTCGCCGACGCCGCCAGTGGAGTGCTTGTCGACGGATTTATCGCCGAACCGGCTCAAGTCCACCGTATCGCCCGAGCGCATCATCGCATCGGTCAGGACGGCAGTCTCATGGTCGGTCATACCCTTGTAGAACACCGTCATGGCAAAGGCGGACATCTGGTAATCGGGGATGGAGCCGTCCGTAAAGCCCTTGATGATAAAGCGGATCTCGTCGTCGGTCAGAACGCCGCCGTCCCGCTTTTTTTCAATGAGATCAACCATTCGCATAGAAATCAAATCCTCCTGAGCTTGAAATGAAGGCTCCGGCAAGTCCGTATGAACCTGCCGGAGACAGAAACCGGGTACAGCTTAACGCATACCCTTGTCGTAGGGGATACCCTCGGCCTTCGGCGCGCGGGAATTCTTGGACGTAAAGGCAAGCACGATAAGCGAAATGATGTACGGCAGCATATTGTACAGAGAGCTCGGCAGGTTCATCGCCTTGAGGAAGCTGAAGCCCGTGTAGACGTTGCCGAGCGCGCGGAAGAAGCCGAACAGCAGCGCGGCCAGCGCGATGCGCTGCGGCTTCCACTGGCCGAAGATCATAACGGCGAGGGACAGGAAGCCGAAGCCCGCCACGCCATATTCGAACCGCCACTCCGAAACGCCTGCGGTGATGAAGACGATGCCGCCGATGCCGCCGAGGACGCCGGAGATGAGCACGCCCGCCCAGCGCATCTTATAGACGTTGATGCCGACGCTGGCAGCCGCCTGCGGATGCTCGCCGCAGGCCATCAGGCGCAGGCCGAAGCGGGTCTTGTACAGCGTCACATAGGCAGTGACGAGCGCGATGAACGCCACGAGCATGAACCAGTTGAATTCAAACGAGCCGATGGGCGCCAGAAGCGCATTCTTTGCGCTGCCGTACTGCACGATGGACGAAACGTCGTCGGGGTTGGCAGCGGTGTTGATGGCCTTGACAATGACCGTCGCACCGGCGGTGCCGAGCAGGTTCAGCGCCGTGCCGACGAGCGTCTGGTCGGCCTTGAAGTTGATGCTCGCCACGGCAAGCAGGCAGGAATAGACCATGCCGACCAGCGCGGAGACAAGGATGACCGCGAGGATCATCACGATCGCCGGGGCTGTATTCGGCACATAGCGCATTGTCAGCGCGCCGCCGAGCGCACCCATGATCATAATGCCTTCGAGGCCGAGGTTGATAACGCCGGAATGCTCCGCGAAGCAGCCGCCGAGGGCGACCAGGATCAGAACCGACGCGAAGATCAGCGTATACTGAAGCAGCAGGATCATTCCGTCTCGCCTCCTTTCTTGGCTTCCGCCAGGGCCCTGGCCTTTGCAATGGCCTTTTCCTCCCGGCGGGCGGCAACGGAGCTCATCACGTTCTTCATGAACAGAACGAAGCCGCACAGGTAGATGATGAGCGCGGAGATCAGATCGGAGATCTGCGCGCAGTACATACTCTTATCGACATACGCACCGCCTGCGGTGATATGCTGGATAAAGAACGAGGCGAAGATCGAGCCGATGGGGTTCAGGCCGCCGAGGAAGGCAGCCGCGATGCCGTTGAAGCCCATGGCCGGGACGGAGGAGGAGGAGCACTGCCACTGCTCGTAGCTGGTGAGGTACAGCATCGCCGCGCCCATACCGGCCAGAGCGCCGGAGATCATCAGGCTCAGGATGATGTTGCGCTTTTCCGCCATGCCGCAGTATTTCGCCGCGTTTTTGTTAAGACCCGTGGCCTTCAGCTCATAGCCGAACTTCGTCTTGTCGAGCACGATCCACACGATGACTGCCATCACGACGGCCAGCGGGATCGCAAGGCCGACGTACTGGTTCTTGTTGAACAGCGCGCCGAGGCCGAGCGACGGCAGCACAGCGGAGGCGTTGGTATTGGCCAGGACCTTGGTATAGGGGCTGGCATCCTCTTTTACGAGCGTAAGGAGCATATTGGTCAGATACAGCACGATCCAGTTGAGCATGATGCCGGAAATGACCTCGTTGACGTTGCAGTAGGACTTGAGAAGGCCCGAGATCCCGGCCAGCAGCGCACCGCCGAGGATCGCCGCCAGCATACAC
>ERZ791601.1048-NODE-1048-length-16002-cov-2.255847_pt1 | contig 16002 bp, 9 predicted proteins | sample MGYA00509967_ERZ791601 | MGnify/ENA primary metagenome ERZ791601 (study PRJEB30046, sample SAMN00791930) | human gut metagenome | study: EMG produced TPA metagenomics assembly of the A metagenome-wide association study of gut microbiota in type 2...
CACATAGGGGCCGGTACCGGCCACGATGCCCTTGCGACTGTCGATCTGACCGGTGGCCGAAACGCCGATGCCCGCAAGGCTTTCCGCCGGGACGCTCTGCGCGGCAAGGAAAGCTTGTGCAGCCTTCAGCACCGTGGTCAGGATGGGGGTGCGGTAGCCGTCAAAGCTTACGCTCTCTTCGGCTTTCGCCAGCACTGCACCGGCTTCGTCCACGATGCCCAGCTTGACGGCAGTGCCGCCGATATCAATGCCAAAATACTGTTTCATCCGGCACACTCCATTTTACTTTTTTGCGGCGTTGATGGCACCGGTAAAGCGGGCCGTGATCTCTGCCGGGCGGGTGATGGCACCGCCCACCACCAGCGCAAAGGCACCGACTTCCAGCGCCTTGACCGCCTGCTCCGGGTAGTGGATGTGGCCCTCGGCAATGATCTTTGCCGGGCACTCTGCGGACAGCTTGCGGATGAAGTCAAAGTCGATATCATCAATGCCGGTGGTCTCCGGGGTGTAGCCGCGCATGGTGGTGCCCACAAAATCAGCACCGGCCTCGGCCAAATAGCGGAAGCCTTCTGCATCTACAACGTTGCCAGCGCCCACTTTTACTGTATCTCCATAATGCTCGCGAACCCAATCCAAAGTCAATTTCTGCCATTCAGAATAACCCTCTGAAGAATCAATGCAAAGCACATCGGCACCGGCATTAACCAAAGCCGGTACACGTTCAGCATAGTCGCGGGTATTAATGCCCGCCCCTACTACGTGACGTTTTTTACTGTCCAAAAGCTCTAAAGGATACTCTTTATGAGTAGCATAATCTTTACGGAAAACCATATACAATAAACGGCCTTCATCATCAATAATAGGCAATGTATTCAGTTTATTATCCCAAATGATATCATTTGCTTCCTGCAGCGAAGTCTCTTTGCCGCCAACAATCATTTCATTGATTGGCGTCATAAAAGTACTGACCTTCGTATTCAAATCCATACGGCTGACACGATAATCACGACTGGTAACAATGCCTTCCAATTTGCCGTTCACAGTGCCGTCAGAAGTAACCGCTACCGTAGAATGACCTGTTTTTTCTTTCAGAGCAACGATATCTGCCAAAGTGCTGTCTGGTCGGATATTAGAATCACTGCTGACAAAACCGGCACGATGTGTTTTTACACGCGCCACCATAGCAGCTTCATTTTCAATAGTCTGTGAACCATAAATAAAGGATATACCACCCTCTTTGGAAAGCGCTATCGCCATTTTATCATCAGAAACAGACTGCATGATAGCAGAAACAAGAGGAATATTCAATGTAATCGCTGATTCTTCACCTTTTTTAAATTTTACTAAAGGAGTACGTAAATCAACGTTCGTCGGTACACATTCTTTTGAGGAATAACCAGGAACAAGCAGGTATTCACTAAAAGTATGAGCGGGTTCATCATAATAAAATGCCATTGTATTCATCTTCCTTTTCTCTAAATTTTATCTGGAGCTTGTAGGCTTTTTAAGCTGATTTAAGTTATACAAAACGTCCCAGTGCCAAAGCATTGGGACGTCATTATTATTTTTTTAATGCGCGCCAGGCAATATCCTTACGATAATGGGCATCAGCAAAGCTGATTTTTCCCGCAGCTTCATAAGCCTTATCTTTCGCCTCACGGATATTTTTCCCAACGGCTGTGACACCAAGCACACGACCGCCAGCAGTAACTATTTGGCCATCAGCACATTTAGTTCCTGCATGGAAAACAACAACGTCTTCCCTTGCAGCAGTCTCTTCCAAGCCACTGATAGGCAAGCCTTGTTTATAGCTTCCAGGGTAACCACCTGAAGCCATAACAACACATACAGCAGCTTTATCATCCCAGCCGATATCAGCCTGAGCTAAAGTACCTGTAGCGCAGCACAGCATTATTTCTGCCAAATCACCATCAAGAAGCGGCATAATAACCTGTGTTTCAGGATCTCCAAAACGGCAGTTAAATTCAACTACTTTAATGTCGTCGCCGTTAATCATCAAACCTGCATATAAACAACCCTGATACGGTCTTCCCTCTGCCTTCATTGCTGCAATAGTCGGCTTTAAAACCTTTTCCACAGCCTTCAGCCGCAGAATATCAGTCATAACAGGAGCAGGAGCATATGTTCCCATACCACCAGTATTTGGCCCTTCATCATTATCGTTTATCCTTTTATGGTCCTGTGCTGCAATCATGGAAACGATAGTATCACCGTCAGTAAACGCCAGTAAGGATGCCTCTTCGCCTTCCATAAACTCTTCTAAAACCACACGTGCGCCGGCACCGCCAAATTTAAGGTCTCCCATCATATCGTCAACAGCAGCAAATGCTTCTGCTTCAGTCATAGCAACAACTACGCCTTTACCTGCTGCCAAACCATCCGCCTTAACAACAATCGGAGCGCCTTTTTCTTTGATATAAGCCTTGGCTGTTTCTATATCCTCGCATACTTTAAAAAAAGCTGTAGGGATCCCGTATTTTTCCATCAGCTGTTTAGAAAAAGCTTTAGAACCTTCCAGCTCTGCAGCCGCCTTACTGGGCCCAAACAATGCCAGACCTCTTGCCTTAAAAACATCGGCAATACCTTCAACAAGACTTGCTTCCGGACCAACAACTGTTAAATCAATACAGTTAGCCTCAGCATAATCAGCAAGTTTTTCTAATTCCTGCAATGGTAAATCAATACATTCACATTTATCAAGCAAAGCGATACCAGGATTTCCCGGTGCCGCATAAATCGTTTCCACCTGAGGGCTTTGCGCCAACTTCCAGGCCAGAGCATGTTCACGTCCGCCGCCGCCGATTAATAATAAACGCATTATTTCATCAACCTTTTCATCTTATTTACCTTCAACCAACTGCTTGGTCAGGTATTCACAGATCATAGCATCATATTCGGAAGTATGGTTAAAGGCTTCTTTGGCCAATGTTTTGCGTGTTTTGATGTCTGCGTCCCCATACTGCTGCAGCATAGCAATCAGGCTGGTATAACGGGCTGGGTTAGTAACAATAATTACATCACGGAAATTTTTAGCAGAGGCACGCACCATTGCCGGACCGCCAATATCAATATTTTCTATCGCTTCTGCCTCTGTAACGTTTGGTTTAGCAATTGTTTCTTTAAATGGATACAAATTGACAACCACTAGATCTATCGGTTTTATATCATGTTTTTCCAAAGCTGCCATATGCTCGGGATTACTGCGTACAGCCAAAATACCACCGTGGATCTTAGGATTCAAAGTTTTAACACGACCATCCATAATTTCAGGGAAACCAGTCACATCGCTGACATAAGTTACAGGTATTCCGGCTTCTCTGATAGCAGTCATCGTTCCGCCGGTTGAAATAATCTCTACTCCAATGTCATGTAGAAATTGGGCCAGCTTCACAATACCGGTTTTATCAGATACACTCAATAACGCTCTTTTGATTCTCATTATTTATCACCTCATCTCAAGGATGCACGATAACGCGCCTTCCCTGTATTTCCAGCTTGCCTAACGCCCACAAACGTAAAGCCTCCGGCATCGCCTTATGTTCTTCAACTAAAATTCGTGCTGCTAAAGATTCCTCTGTATCGTCATTTAAAACAGGCACAGGTTTCTGTAATATAATCGGACCACTATCTGTTCCTTCATCGACAAAATGTACAGTACAGCCAGCAATCTTCACACCGTATTCCAAAGCCTGCCCCTGGGCATCAAGGCCTGGAAAGCTTGGCAAAAGTGCCGGATGGATATTTATGATTTTCTGTGTCCATTTATTAACAAAATTACCGCTCAATATCCGCATAAAACCGGCTAAAACAACAAGTTCTGCACCATGAGCGCGCAAAGCTGCATCAATCTTGCCTTCAAACTCTTCCTTAGAAACACATTCTTTACGTGGAATTGCTACAGCAGCTATTCCAGCTTTCTCAGCACGTTCCAAAGCATATGCATCAGCCTTATCACTGATAACAACAGCAATTTCCAAAGGTAAATAGCCGTCGGCTATCCTGTCCAAGACGGATTGCAGATTGCTGCCGCGACCGCTGACCAAGACGCCAATTTTACGGCTACTCACTGAAAACGCCGCCTTTCATAATTGCTTTTTTATTACCGGCAACAACATTTCCTAATTCATAGAAAGGTTCACCTGCAGAAGTAAGATGACTACGCACGGCATCCGCTTCTTCAGGAGCAACTACTAAAACCATACCTACCCCCATATTGAACGTACGGTACATTTCTGCCCAGGGCACATTGCCCCACTCCTGCAATTTTTTGAAAACCACAGGTATTTCCCAAGCTGCGGCATTGATTTCCGCATCACATTTTTCTGGCAGGATACGTGGAATATTATCGTAGAAACCGCCACCAGTAATATGCACCATACCGTGAAGATCAAATTTTTCGATCAGAGGCAGACAGGATTTAGGATAGAGCCGTGTTGGTGTCAGCAGTTTTTCACCTAAACTGCAGCCAAATTCCGGAATCTCAGTACTCATATCATAATTCATCACTTCGAAACAAATTTTACGAACCAAAGAAAAACCATTGGAATGCACGCCACTGGAAGGCAATCCTAAAAGTACATCACCAGGAGCAACTTTATCCCCGGTAATCATTTTACTTTTTTCAACAACACCTACACAAAAACCCGCAATATCATATTCGCCTTGGGAATAAAAACCCGCCATTTCAGCAGTTTCACCGCCAATCAAAGCGCAACCCGATTCTTGACAGGCTTTGGCGACACCCTGCACTATATTTGCAACTTTCTCCGCATCAACTTTATCGACAGCAATATAATCAAGGAAAAACAGAGGTTCAGCACCTTGCACTAAAATATCATTAACACACATTGCAACGGCATCTTGACCGATAGTATTATGCTTATCGGCCATAAACGCCAATTTTAACTTAGTGCCAACACCATCAGTCCCGGAAACAAGAATCGGTTCCTGATATTTTCCAGAATTCAGTGCAAACAAACCGCCAAACCCGCCCAAATCTCCGATAACCTCAGGACGATAAGTCGCACGAACACTTTCTTTCATTAATTCAACAGCACGATTACCAGCATCAATATCAACACCCGCATCGGCATAAGTCATTTGCTTTTTGCTTTGCTCGCTCATGGGGACCTCCTAATTATTTGTTCTCAAAAATATATTTCGAACCTTGACGGATAGTTTCTTCCGCATTATCGGGATAACCTGCATTGAAGCAAGCATAACACATACCTTCAGGATCCATACTGCTCAAAGAACGTTTTAATCCTTCCAGCGAAATATAGTGTAGAGAATCAGCACCGATATACTGGCAGATTTCATCTTCTGTATGCGTAGAAGCAATCAATTCCTTTCGCACAGAAGTATCAATGCCATAATAGCAGGGGTCCGTTACAGGAGGAGAACTGATGCAGACATGCACTTCTTTTGCACCGGCATCCTTAAGTAATTTGACGATCTTACCACTGGTAGTACCGCGAACGATAGAATCATCAACCATAACAACGGACTTGCCTGCAACAACACTCTTTACCGGATTTAATTTTAACCGAACAGCATTTAAACGCTGCTTTTGCGTTGGCTGAATAAAAGTACGGCCAACATAACGATTTTTCGTTAACCCTTCCATAAAAGGTACACCTGACTCTAAGCTATAACCAACAGCTGCCGCAGTACCGGAGTCAGGTACAGAAATAACAATATCCGGATGGATCTCTTTAGTTTCTTTTGCCAGCTCACGCCCCATATTGATTCGTGCCTGATAAACACATTGTTTATCAATAACGCTGTCCGTACGGGCAAAATAAACATATTCAAAAATACAGTGCGCACATTTAGACGGCATCTCTTTGGACCACATCATACTCTTAGGTTCGGCATAGTCATCTTCAAAAACCAGCATTTCACCCGGTTTGACATCACGAATAAATTCTGCGCCAACCAAATCAAAAGCACATGATTCAGAAGCCACTACCCAACCGCCATCAAGCTTACCCAAACATAATGGCCTGAATCCGTAAGGATCACGCACTGCAATCAATTTATGATCAGTCATGATCAAAATGGCAAAAGCACCTTTGATTTCATTAACTGCTTCAGCAACACGGTCTTCAACTTTCTCTTTCCGCGAGCGGGCAATCAGGCTTAAAACAACCTCTGTGTCAACAGTAGTCTGAAAAACCACACCATCTCTGGTCAAGCGAGACCGCAATTCGGCAGCATTAGTCAAATTACCGTTATGCGATAAAGCCAAGTTACCGCCGTCAAAATAAACGCGCAGCGGTTGAGTATTGTATGCCATACTGGAACCAGTTGTTGAATAGCGTACATGTCCGATAGCTATGTGTCCAGTAAGATCACCGACACCGTCTTTATAAACGTCAGCTACCAGACCCATGCCTTTTTTGACCTGCATATTGCTGCCATCAGTAGTAACAATACCGGTACTTTCCTGCCCACGATGCTGCAATGCATACAATCCCCAATAAGTATTGAGTGCAACATCGTCTTTATGCGAATAAATACCAAAAACACCGCATTCTTCATGTAATTTGTCTAATTCAAAGTCAATACCAGGCACAGTTAATTCTCCTTTTTCAACCATTTCTTACTTACCCTCAGCACGCATTTTTGCGAGCTTCTCACCTTTGGCTTTTACCTCTTCCTGCATCTGCAAACGATTTTCTGCTAATTTAGTAACCAGTTCAGGGTATTTTACAGACAGTATCTGTACTGCAAACAAAGCAGCATTTTTAGCGCCATTAATAGCCATCGTCGCTACAGGAATACCTGCAGGCATTTGCACAAAGCTTAAAAGCGCATCCATACCATTCAAGGGTGTGGCATTGATGGGAATACCGATTACAGGCACTGTAGTGTAAGCAGCAATAACACCGCCTAAATGGGCAGCAGCACCGGCAGCGGCAATAATAGCCTCTACGCCGCGATTGCGTGCGCCAGCAGCAAATTCATGTACCACATCCGGAGTACGGTGTGCCGAAGCAACTATCACCTCTACCTCTACTCCAAATTCTTTCAGAGTTTTTTCTGCCGGCTCAAGAATAGGCCAGTCAGAATTACTTCCCATAATAATAGCAACTTTCATGCTTCTGCCTCCTAAAGTATCTGTGAGAAAAAATAAAACCCAAGTCGAAATCTTTCAACTGCTATATGCGCAACTAAAAATCCTTCTCGGGTCATCTCTACCATCTTATTTATTATTATAATTTTACCAATAGCTTCCCTATGTGTCAATTATAATGTGAACTTTTTAACAAAAAATCATCCTATCGTTCGCTTTTTTCAAAAATTAATGAAATTCTGTTGTTTAAATTTGATAAAAACCTCTACTCCTTTATGATAAGGAGTAGAGGTTTTACTTAAAAGTCTGTAATTTTACTGTTGGTCGCTATTAGTAGTATTATATTTGATTTTGATATCACGATAACGATTCATACCGGTACCAGCCGGAATAAGTTTACCAATGATAACATTTTCTTTAAGTCCTAAAAGCGGATCAACTTTGCCTTTGATTGCGGCATCTGTCAGCACGCGTGTAGTTTCCTGGAAGGATGCAGCAGACAGGAAAGAATCAGTAGCCAGAGATGCTTTGGTAATACCAAGCAGCACCGGACGTCCTTCTGCAGGCTGTAAGCCTTTTTCCAGCATTTCCGCATTCTGTGCTTCAAATTCTGCAACATCGATATATTCACCCGGCAGCATATAAGTATCGCCAGCTTCTTCAATGCGGATTTTACGCATCATTTGGCGAACCATAACTTCGATATGCTTATCGTTAATCTCAACACCCTGAGATTTATAAACTCCCAATACCTGTTGAACCAGATAACGCTGAGTAGCACGCACACCACTGATACGCAAAATATCATGCGGATTGAGTGACCCTTCAGTCAGACGATCGCCGACAGCAATTACCATGCCCTCGGTAACAGCGAGTTTAGACCCATAAGGAATAGTATAAATCGGCTCCCCATCTTCACTGGTAACAGTTACTTTACGGATGCCGTTTTCTTCACCAATGTGTACAGTACCAGCATTTTCAGTAAGTAAACCAGGATGTTTCGGTTTACGGGCTTCAAACAGCTCTTCAACACGGGGTAAGCCCTGAGTGATATCGTCACCTGCTACGCCACCGGTGTGGAACGTACGCATAGTGAGCTGAGTACCAGGTTCACCAATGGATTGAGCAGCAATAGTACCAACAGCTTCGCCAACTTCAACTTTTCTACCTGTAGCCAGATTACGGCCATAACATTTACGGCAAACGCCGACTTTGGCTTTGCAATTGAGTACGGAACGGATTTTTACTTTTTCACGCAACGAAGAAATCTGATCCGCCATATCTTCAGTAACATAATCATTGATATGGTAACAGATATTACCATCATTATCCAAAATATCTTCAGCAAGATAACGTCCTACGATACGGTCGCGCAAAGATTCAATAACAGTTTGTTTATTTTTACCTTCGGTAATTGATTCAATCTCAATACCTTCGATTGCATTATTGCGAACTTTAACATCGCGGACAGTACCGTTAGCCAAAATAGCGTCGATAATTGCTTCGTCATAAGTCGCACCGGCTTCGATCAGCACTGTACCATCAGCTGCCACAACATCTTCAGCAACTTCTCGGCCATCAAAATGATGCATCATTGCTTCTTTCAACACAGCATTAGATTGTTCATCGCTGATATTAATCTGAATTGTCTCGGTCTCTTCTCCGCTCATATCGTCAGTAGCATATAAAACTACTTCCATGACCTTTGCTGCAGCTAATTTGTTATACAAATCTTCTGTCACAATCGTATCAGCTTCGACAATTAACTCACCTGTAGCAGGATCAGTAATACCAGCTGCCAAATTACGTCCAATAACAATCTCGCGCAGTTTATTCTGACTGGAACCCAAGGTTGCTTTGCAAAGACGTCCGCGCTCTTTTACAAGATTGATACCAACGATATCACAGTCATCTTCACGTACGATCACATCCTGAGCAACGTCAACCAAACGACGGGTCAGATAACCGGAGTCAGCAGTACGCAATGCTGTATCAGCCAAACCTTTACGAGCACCATGAGTTGAAATAAAGTATTCCAAAACAGTCAGGCCTTCACGGAAATTAGCCTTGATCGGTCGGTCAATGATACGACCGGAAGGATCTGCCATCAAACCACGCATACCAGCCAGCTGACGGATCTGCTGCGTATTACCGCGGGCACCAGAATTAGCCATCATATACACAGAGTTAAACGGATCCATTGTGGACGACATAAGCTTATTGGTTACATCATCAGTAGCCTTGCCCCAAAGTTCGATAACCTTGCGATAACGTTCGTCCTCACTCATCAAACCACGACGGAACATACGCTCAGTTTTATCGATTTCTTTTTCCGTAGCAGCCAAAATCTCTGCCTTTTCAGGCGGAATTTTGATATCGGAAACAGCAATGGAAATACCTGCTTTACAAGCATTGTCATAACCCATTTTCTTAACAACGTCAAGGATTTCAGCCGTACGCAAATTGCCATACAATTTATGTGCCTTAGCAACAAGACGTCCCAATTCTTTTTTATCAAGCAGTTTATTCAAATGCCATACTTTAACTTTTTTACCGGCTTCGTTTACTTCATCTTCTAAATGGAAGTACCGCATTTCAACCGGCAGTTCTTCATTAAGTATCGCATTGCCGACAGTAGTCGTTACCAGACTTACCCCTTCGCTGGAAGGTTCTTCATAAATATCCTTGTTCGGGATATAAATCTTAATACGTGCCTGCAGTTCAACTTCACCGTGGAAATAAGCCAGCAAAGCTTCATTAAAGCTGCTGAAACGCATCCCTTCGCCTTTAGCGCCTTCTTTGATGATTGTCAGGTAATATGAACCTAAAACCATATCCTGCGAAGGTACAGCAACAGGTTTTCCGTCTTTCGGGGCCAGAATATTATTAACCGAGAGCATCAGCATCCTGGCCTCGGCCTGTGCTTCAGCAGACAGCGGCAGATGGACTGCCATTTGATCACCGTCAAAGTCGGCATTGTATGCAGTACATACCAGAGGATGCAGTTTGATTGCACGCCCTTCAGACAAGATCGGCTCAAAAGCCTGGATACCAAGCCTATGCAAAGTCGGTGCACGGTTCAAAAGTACAGGATGTTCTTTGATTACATCTTCCAAAACATCCCAAACAGCAGTAGTAGCACGTTCTACCATGCGTTTTGCACTTTTGATATTAGTAGCCTGACCGCTGTTAACCAAGCGTTTCATGACAAAAGGCTTAAACAATTCCAGCGCCATTTCTTTAGGCAGACCACATTGATGCATTTTCAATTCAGGCCCTACTACAATAACAGAACGACCGGAATAGTCAACACGTTTACCTAACAGGTTCTGACGGAAACGACCTTGTTTACCTTTCAGCATATCAGAAAGAGATTTTAAAGGACGATTACCAGGACCTGTTACTGGACGGCCACGGCGTCCGTTGTCAATCAAAGCATCAACAGCTTCCTGAAGCATACGTTTTTCATTACGTACGATGATATCAGGAGCATTGAGTTCAAGCAATCTTTTTAACCGATTATTACGGTTGATGACACGACGATACAAATCATTAAGGTCAGAAGTCGCAAAACGTCCGCCGTCTAATTGTACCATCGGACGCAGTTCCGGAGGAATTACAGGAACAACATCCAAAATCATCCATTCAGGGCGATTGCCTGATTTAAGGAAAGCTTCACAGACTTCTAAACGGCGTACGGCACGAATTTTTCTTTGTCCGCTTACCTCTTTCAATTCAGCACGCAGTTCCGCAGTTAATGCAGATAAATCGATCTCTTCCAGCAGTGCTTTGATAGCAGTAGCGCCCATACCAACTTTAAAACCGCTGCCATATTTGTCGCGGGCTTCGATATATTCGCCTTCGCTCAACAACTGTTTTTTCACCAAAGGAGTATCGCCGGCATCAAGTACGATGTAATTAGCAAAATACAGTACTTTTTCCAGCGACCTGGGCGAAATATCAAGAATCAATCCCATCCGGCTCGGGATACCCTTAAAGTACCAGATATGAGAAACAGGTGCAGCCAGTTCGATATGACCCATACGGTCACGACGAACTTTGGAGCGGGTAACTTCAACGCCGCACTTATCGCAGACGATACCTTTATAACGAATTCTTTTGTATTTACCGCAATGGCATTCCCAGTCTTTGGTAGGTCCAAATATTCTTTCGCAGAACAAACCGTCGCGTTCCGGTTTCAAAGTTCTGTAGTTAATAGTTTCCGGTTTCTTTACTTCGCCATAGGACCAAGTTCTGATTTGTTCCGGTGAAGCCAGACCGATACGCATAGACTCAAAATTATTTACATCCAACAAGAATCGATCGCTCCCTTCTATTCAATATCGTCGGAGTTATTTACATCTCCGTCCAACTCATCTTTAGCTTCCATGTTAAAGTTGCCAATATCTGCAACTAAATCAAATTCCGCATCTTCAACGCTATTTTCATCAACAGTATATTCATCTGTTTCAACAGCAGCAACAGCCGGAATCTCGCCGTCGATGTTCAAATCGAGGTCACGTGCAGTTTCAGTGACATCATCATCACTGTCGCGCATGGAAATCTCTTCTTCGTCTTCATTGAGCACCTTAATATCGAGACCGATACTTTGCAGCTCTTTGATAAGAACTTTAAAGGATTCGGGCACACCAGGTTCAGGAACGTTCTCACCCTTAACAATAGCTTCATAAGTTTTTACACGGCCCACAACGTCGTCAGATTTGACTGTGAGAATTTCCTGCAGAGTATAAGCGGCACCATAAGCTTCCAGGGCCCAAACCTCCATCTCACCAAAACGTTGCCCGCCAAACTGAGCTTTACCACCAAGAGGCTGTTGGGTAACCAAAGAGTACGGACCGGTAGAACGGGCATGTATCTTGTCGTCAACCAAGTGATGCAACTTAAGCATATATACGCAGCCAACTGTAACCTTGTTATCAAAAGGTTCACCTGTACGGCCGTCATACAACCTTGTTTTACCACTCGGATCTACTCCAGCCAAATCAAGAGTAGCATTCATATCTTCTTCATGAGCACCGTCAAAAACAGGTACGGACATCTTCATTGCTTTGATGCTTTCTTCACCGAACTTATCGATTTCTACAGTTTCAGGCATTCCATATTTTTCAACATCATAACCGGCTTTCTCAAAACGATCAGCCAAACCTTCAGCACCGGCTTCAATCTGCATGCCTAGAGCGCGTGCAGCCCAGCCTAAATGAGTTTCCAAAATCTGTCCGATATTCATACGGGAAGGTACGCCCAAAGGATTCAATACGATTTGAACCGGCTCTCCGCTTGGCAGAAACGGCATATCTTCACGCGGCATGATACGGGAAACTACACCCTTATTACCATGGCGGCCTGCCATCTTATCGCCTTCAGAAATCTTACGTTTTTGCGCGATATGCACACGAACTTGTTCATTTACACCAGGCGGCAGCTCATCGCCGTTTTCACGGGTAAATACTTTAACGCTGACAATTTTACCAGCTTCGCCATGTGGCACACGCAGCGAGCTATCACGAACTTCGCGGGCTTTTTCACCAAAGATGGCTCTCAGCAAACGTTCTTCTGCAGTCAGCTCAGTTTCGCCTTTCGGCGTAACCTTACCAACAAGGATATCGCCAGGACGTACTTCTGCGCCGATACGGATAATCCCGCGTTCATCAAGATCTTTCAATGCTTCTTCGGAAACGTTGGGAATATCACGGGTAATTTCTTCCTGGCCAAGCTTAGTATCACGGGCATCACAATCATATTCTTCGATATGGATAGATGTAAAGATATCCGCTTTGACCAGATCTTCGCTCAGCAAAATAGCATCCTCGTAGTTATAGCCTTCCCACGGCATATAAGCAACAATTACATTGTGTCCAAGCGCCAATTCACCATGATCAGTCGCCGGTCCATCTGCCAGCACCTGCTTCTCAACTACTTTATCGCCTTTATTGACGATAGGACGCTGATTGACACAAGTTCCCTGATTAGAACGCTTAAATTTTAAAAGTTCATAAACATCAACACTGCCATCTTCTGCACGTACACGGATTTCATTGCCAACAACACGCTCAACAATACCCGCACGTTTAGCAAGTACGCATACGCCAGAGTCAACGGCAACCTTATATTCCATACCGGTACCAACAACAGGCGACTGCGTACACAAAAGCGGCACAGCCTGACGCTGCATATTAGCACCCATCAATGCGCGGTTCGCATCGTCGTTTTCCAAGAACGGTATCAGCGCCGTAGCAATAGATACAACCTGTTTCGGAGAAACGTCCATATAGTCAACCTGATTCGGAGGCAAAGACAAAACTTCATTCAGATAACGTGCCGTAACACGTTCACCCAAGAAATAACCGTTTTCATCAAGCGGTTCATTGGCCTGGGCACAAATATATTCGTCCTCTTCATCAGCCGTCAGATAAACGATTTCGTCAGTAACACGTCCCTCTTCTTTATCAACCTTACGATATGGAGTTTCCATAAAACCATATTTATTGATAATAGCAAAGGTAGACAAAGAACCTATAAGTCCGATATTAGGACCTTCAGGCGTTTCAATAGGACACATACGACCATAATGAGAATGATGTACGTCACGTACTTCATAACCGGCGCGTTCGCGGCTCAAACCACCAGGGCCAAGTGCAGACAGACGCCTTTTATGTGTTAACTCAGCTAACGGGTTATTCTGATCCATAAACTGAGACAACTGACTGCTGCCAAAGAATTCTTTAATTGCCGCAACAACAGGACGAATATTAATCAAAGCCTGCGGTGTGATTACATCTACGTCTTGGATAGTCATGCGCTCTTTAACAACACGTTCCATACGGGCTAAACCGATCCGGAATTGATTTTGTAATAATTCTCCGACACTACGTACACGACGGTTACCCAAATGGTCAATATCGTCGCCTGTACCTAAACCATCCATCAGGTTGAGCAGATAACCAAAAGATGCCAAAACGTCTTCTACGGTTACAGTACGGTGTTTTTCGGGAATATCAGCAGTACAGATTAATTTCAGTACTTGTTCTTTTACGCGGATGAAAACCTCTTTCAATCCTACGCCGCTGAAAATTTCACTTTGCTCGATGATATCGATAGCTTTATCATCAATTCTAGTACCTGCCGGCAGAATAATTTCTCCGGTAGAAGTATCAACAAGCGGTGCGTCAAGAACCTTATCCAGCAAACGACGGCGCCAGCCCAATTTTTTATTGAGTTTATAACGACCTACACTGGCAAGATCATAGCGCTTATTATCAAAAAATGTAGCTTCAATCAACTGCGTAGAATTTTCCAAAGTAGGCGGTTCGCCTGGACGCAGTTTCTTATAAATCTCAATTAAAGCTTCTTCGCGATTGGTAGTTGCATCACGTTCCAAAGTTGCCAAAACGGAAGGATGCTCACCGAACAATGCCAAAATCTCAGCATTGCTGGATAAACCCAAAGCACGCAGTAAAACCGTAGCAGGTAATTTCCTGGTGCGATCTACACGAGCATAAATAACATCATTAACATCTGTTTCAAATTCAATCCAGGCACCACGGTTTGGAATAACAGTAGTACCATACATTTTTTTACCACTGGGATCCATGGATACATTGTAGTATACGCCTGGAGAACGAACCAACTGGCTGACAATAACACGTTCAGCACCGTTGATAATAAAAGTACCGGTTTCAGTCATCAGTGGAAAATCACCCATGAAAACTTTAGATTCTTTGATCTCGCCGGTGTCTTTGTAAAGCAAGCGAACGTTTACGTTTAATGGTGCCGAGTAAGAAGCATCACGCTCTTTACATTCTTCAACGCTATATTTAGGATCCCCTAACGTAAAGCCCTCAAACGAAAGTTCTAAATTACCTGTAAAATCCTTGATCGGAGAAATGTCATGAAAAATTTCGCAAAGACCTTCTCGCATGAACCACTCATACGATTTTCTTTGGATGTCAATCAAATGAGGCATTGGTAATACTTCATTGATTCTGGCATAACTGTACCGAGTCCTATCGCCTACGGGAACCGGTTTAAACATGTAATCCCTCACCCCTTCATATTTTGTCAGGCAGGCCAAACTCAGCCCGTTTCACGAATGACAAAAAAAGCAAGGTTCCAGATTGTCTCAAGGACCTTGCGTATTGTCTTCGATGAACGAACTTCATCTTTACCGTATGAGCAGTACACGATTCCCAACCACTGAGCCATCGTGACCGTTATCAAAATACCTGCAATTCATTTATTTACTGTAGTTTATTATGATATCACAAAGTTTTTCTATTGTCAATAGCAAGTAATAAAATAAAAAATAAGCTTCCTGCAAAACAGGAAGCTTATTAAAGTTATAATTGAAATTATTTCAATTCTACGGAAGCGCCAGCTTCTTCAAGTTTAGCTTTCAAAGCGTCAGCGTCAGCTTTGGAGATTTTTTCTTTAACAGCTTTAGGAGCGCCGTCAACGATTTCTTTTGCTTCTTTCAGGCCAAGACCAGTTGCTTCACGAACAACTTTGATAACGTTGATTTTGCCAGCGCCAGCGGAAGTCAAAACTACGTCAAATTCAGTTTTTTCTTCAGCAGCAGCAGCGCCGCCAGCAGGCCCGCCAGGACAGATGAAATTCTCTTTCTCATGGGTCAAGCCCTCCTGCTCAGTTGGGTTGGATGGTGCCCCGGCCCAGCAGATACGCCTGCAGCCGGATCATGTCGGTGATGGTGACCTGGCCGTCGCCGTTCAGGTCCGCCGCCTGAAGGGCAGCGCCGGTGAGGGTGTTTTTGCCCAGCAGATGGGCCTGCAGCCGGACCATATCGGTGATGGTGACCCGGCCGTCGCCGCTGAGGTCGCCGGTGACCACGGTGGTCAGGGTCTGGAGGGTCTGGCCGTCCCGGGCAT
>ERZ791601.1050-NODE-1050-length-15973-cov-3.301043_pt1 | contig 15973 bp, 10 predicted proteins | sample MGYA00509967_ERZ791601 | MGnify/ENA primary metagenome ERZ791601 (study PRJEB30046, sample SAMN00791930) | human gut metagenome | study: EMG produced TPA metagenomics assembly of the A metagenome-wide association study of gut microbiota in type 2...
GACCTACGATATTTTGCATTTCTGCAAATTCCCGTTTCATATCTTCGTTCTTTTCCAGTTCCTGAAAAAGCTCCCGTTTTTCCTCTTCGGTCGGTTCTCCGAAAAAGTATTGATTCCATTTCTCGTTCATCATATTGCGCGCTTTTAATAAGAAGACACAGCAACTTGCATTTACCACCAAAGGAAAATGAAAAAAAATCAAGGAAGGGAAGTAAAATCCAATAAGTTTAAGCTAAGAACTGTTTTGAAACGAACTTATCTGTTCGGATTTACTCTAAGATTTAATTCTTGATGCACACAGATTTAGTATTCATTATAAGCTGCAAATTAGTACTCAGCTTGACTAAAGTATATGGAATGGACTGAAGCAAAGACAATACATAGGCGATTTATCCTTATACGCTCAATAGAAGCAGCAAAGGCAGACAATGACGCAACTCTTCCCTAAGTTTTTTTAATGCGATAGCCATTTGACCTTCTACCGTATTTTGCGAAATGCCGAGTGCTCCGGCTATCTCACGGTATTTCATCCCTTTTAGTTTACTCATGACAAATATCTCCCGACAACGTTCCGGCAGTTTATCAATAGCACGATAAAGATGTTGTTCTACTTCGTCTATCGACATTTGAGAGTCATCAAGTAATTGCAGGCTATAAAGTTTCAGTTTAAACTCCTGCTCCATAATATCAGAAAGCGGCTGCCTGCGGTCTACTATAGAAAGCTGTGAACGAAGGAAGTTCAGACAACGATGCTTGACAGCGGAGAAAAGATATGCATCGGGCTGTTGCAGTTCCGGAAGTATCTCTTTACGTTCCCATAAATAGAGGAAAAAATCTTGTACTATATTCTCTGCGTCTCCCATAGCTCCTACATAAAGGGAAGCGAAACGAACCAAACGGGCATAGTAGGAAACATAAAGCTTTGAGAAAAGCTTTTGTGCCGTCAAGGGTTCGGAAGATGGAAGAGAATGTATCATAAACCTCATATTAGATGCACAAAGGTAACAAAAGAAACAGCAAAGACAAAGCCTGACTTTAAATTCCTATTGTATGACCGATACAGATCAAATCAATTAAGATTCTCTCCGTACCGGTCAATGAAAAGTATACTAAAACCTATTGAAACTACTTGGAATAAGAATATGGGAAGTCTGCCGGTTGGGTACCTCTTTGCTGATTCGGTACGCTGTCCATCGACAGATTCAGTTCTCCGCCCTGTTTCAGTTCATCATGCGTCAGATAGTTGCGTGTGAGTTCTTGTCCATTCAACAGAGCTTTCCTTATGTATGGACGGTCTGCCGCATTATCTGCTGCTGAAACGACGAAGTTTTTCCCTTCGGGAAGATGCAGAGTTACCTTTTTAAATAACGGAGAACCTACCGCATATTCAGGCATTCCCGGACAAACCGGATAGAAACCCATAGCAGAAAATACATACCAGGCAGATGTCTGCCCGTTGTCCTCGTCGCCACAGTATCCTTTACTTCCAGAATTGTAAAGTTTGTCCATAACATTACGGAGATGGTACTGTGTTTTCCAGGGCTGACCGATATAATCATACAAGTAAATGGCATGCTGCACCGGTTGGTTGCCATGCGCGTATTGTCCCATATTCAAGGCAACCATCTCAGCGATTTCGTGGATAACGAAACCATAGGTTCCATAGTTATAGGTGTTCGGAGCCACAAACATAGAGTCGAGTCGGGCTATCATCGGTTCATGTCCGCCCATCAATTCGGATAAGCCTTCCGGATCGTGAAACACACTCCAAGTCCAGTGCCAGGAACTTCCTTCTGTGAAAGGGCCGCCCCATTCCGTAGCATCAAAACGATCACGCCAGTTGCCTTTGGCATCTTTTGTCCACATAAAGCCATGTTCCGGATAATAGAGATTGCGGTAATTCTGGGCTTTCTGATAATACTGGTCTGCGATATCCTGTTTGCCCAGCGATTCCGCAAAGCGGGCGATGCACCAGTCAGCATAAGCATATTCAAGTGTTTTGGCTGTAGCTTCGGGAACTTCCGGATAAGGCACATAACCGAGCTTATCATAATACTCGAAGCCGTCACGTCCTACAGAAGCTATTTCCGCATGACGGGCTTGTGTCTGATGAATCATCGCTTCCAGAGCTTTTTCGGCATCTACCGTTTGAATCCCCTTCATCCATGCATCGACTAATAAGGAAACAGAGTTATTGCCAATCATACAACCACGATGTCCCGGGCTAGCCCATTCAGGGAAGAAACCGCTTTCCTTATATGTATTGACGAGACCTTCCTGGATTTGTTTGTTTACCGAAGGATACATCAGGTTGAGGAAAGGGAACAGGCAACGGAAAGTATCCCAGAAGCCGGTATCCGTATACATATATCCAGGTAATACCTGACCATTGTAAGGACTATAATGAACAGGATTGCCAGTTTCATCAAATTCATAAAAAGCACGGGGGAAAAGTACCGAACGATACAGACAAGAATAAAAAGTACGATACTGATCAAGATTGCCACCATCCACTTCTATTTTACCCAATACCTCATTCCAGGCATCTTGCCCTTTCTGAACCAAAGTATCAAAACTATCGTTTCCAAGCTCTTTCAAGTTTCTGTCTGCCTGCTCAAAACCGATAAAGGAAGAGGCTACACGAGCATGCACAATTTCTCCTTTACGGGTTTTAAAACCAATAATTGCACCTGCATGTCCGGCCTTCTGCTCTTTTTGATTCTCTGTCAAAACGCCATCGGCAACAGAAGCTTGATAAGTGAAAGGCTTGTCGAACTCAATGACAAAGTAGTTCTTGAAGTTATTGGGCACTCCACCACTGTTACGGGTTGTATATCCGATAATCTTATTTTGTTCAGGAATAATTTTAATATAAGATCCTTTGTCGAAAGCATCCACTACAATATATGAATGTTCATTCTCCGGAAAAGTAAAACGGAATAAAACAGCACGTTCAGTAGGAGTAAATTCTGTCACGACATCGTGCTCAGCAAGATACACCTTATAATAATGAGGCAATGCAACTTCTCCTTTATGAGAGAACCAGCTGGCACGCTTATCTTCATTAAATTCGGGTTTACCTACTATCGGCATGATAGAAAACTGACCGTAGTCATTAATCCAGGGACTGGGTTGGTGGGTCTGTTTAAAACCACGGATTTTATGGGCGGTATATACGTACTGCCAACCATCTCCCATTTTTCCTGTTTGAGGAGTCCAGAAATTCATACCCCATGGACGTGCAATAGCAGGGTATGTATTACCTGTAGATAGTTCGAAACTGGATAACGTACCCATCAGCGGGTTAACGTATTGTGTTAAATCTTTAGCCTGCGCCCAGAGAGCACAGCCCAAAAAGCACATTGATAAAAGCAGCCTTCTCATACTATTATATTTATAAGATTATATATTTCAAAAGTTTCCTTTTATTTTTTGGGAGACAAAAATACACTATTTCCTACAATTTTATATTCAATAGGAATTCCATTTGAACTTTTAATCATATGATGTATTACAGAAAATGATGTATTTCCCACTTGTGTTTGCATCTATTGGTCTTATTGCATCTATACTTGGTATTGCATTTGTACTTTTAATCAAATTCAGGATATCCTCCACAGTGTTTTTCTTCTTCAGTGTACCCGAATATGTTTTAGTAGCATCCATATCAGGCGCCAGAATAATCTTCACTCCATAAGAATTCTCTAAAGTACGGGCAATCGTAAATATATCGGCATTTTCAAAGACAAACTGATTATTATGCCAATTCTCAATACCTGTATCCACTTGCTTCACTACCAGACGACGAGTTACAGCGTTCAATTCGGCTTTTTGTCCCGGGGCCAACACAATCATACCCTCATTGTGATTGCCTTTCACCTCAATTTCTCCCTTAATCAGTGTAGCTACTGCCGAACGGTTCATCTGATCACTCTTCAAGTTAAAGACCGTACCCAGCACTCTGACTTGCATGGCTTCACTTCGCACAATAAAAGGCTTTTCTACATTTCTCTTTACTTCAAAATAGGCCTCTCCCTCCATATACACATTTCTTCCATTTTCAGAAAACTCACGCGGGTACTTCAAGGTTGTATGCTTATTCAACCATACTTTAGTGCCATCGGGCAGCATCAACTCCTTCACCTCATCCCGGGCTACAACAGCCACTAACTGTTCTTCACTTTGAGACTGATAGATATGATAACTCAAACCGGATACAAGGAAAATTCCTATGAACATAGCAGCATACTTCATCCAAGTATGCATTCTACGCACCTTGAACTGTTTAGCTTCTTCCTGTGCCAACCGTTTGAATAACTGCTTTTCTGCTTTTTCTATTTTTTTCTCATCAGTAGAATCGCCATTCTTTCCCAGATAATATATTTCCTCTATCCTGAACAATTCACGCGCATTATCGTCCGACTCGTTCAGCCAAGTGTTCACCTCACGGAGTTCTTCTTCAGAACATTCACCCATAAGGAATTTGACCAGTAATTCTTCATTCAACTTGTTTTTTCCTTCTTTCATCATACTAATAAAACAATCGTTTCGACAAAAACACTTATACCTTATTCAATAAAAACAGGACTAACATAAAGTTGAGGTAGCCCAATCTTTCACGCAGGAACTTCAAAGCTTTATACATGTGAGCCTCTACTGTCCGCAACGATATTCCCATTGTTTCTGCAATTTCCTTGTTCTTCATATCATGCAGATAACTGAGTTTAAAAACCATCTTGCATTTATCCGGCAGTTCATTAATGGCTTCGGAAAGCTCTCTTCTAAGCTCACGATCCTCTATCCTTTTCACTACATCATTACTATCCGGCTGATAGAATTCAACCCTCTTCTGATTAATTTCCGTTACGACAGCTTCGTAACTATTCTTGATGTCCCGGTGCTTCAAAACATTCAAAGCACGGGTATACACCGCCCGATACAGAAATGCCTGTATCTGCTCTCCCACCGTCACTGTATCTTTTCGTCGCCACAATTCCACAAATACATCTTGTACTACGTCCTCTGCTTCTTCCTCACCCACAATACGTGTGGCATAGAAAAGCAGATTGGCATAGTATTTACGGAAAAGGAGTTTATAAGTTGAATCAAAGTTATCACCCATAATCCCACAACTTCATTTTATCACTCTATAGCATACCACACTGCTCCCGGTTTATTCCCCATCTCAAATTCAAAGACAGAGCCATTCATTATTTGTTCATGTGTAATATAGCTTTTATCATAAGGTTTCCCGTCGAGTTTCACCGACTGAATATATATATTCTCTTCACTAACAGTCGGCGCCAATACCGTAAATGTCTTGCCGTTATCCAAATGCATTTTCATTTCAGGATACATAGGGGTGCCTATTTCATATCTGCCGCTAACCGGATCTACCGGATAGAATCCCATTGCGCTAAATACGTACCAAGCAGACATCTGACCACAATCCTCATTCCCGCATAAACCGGCAGGCGTGTTCTTATAAAGTTCATGCATCACCTCGGCGGTATATTTCTGAGTCTTCCAAGGTTGCCCTACAGCATTAAACAAATAAATGACATGATGGCTCGGTTCATTTCCATGCGCATACTGCCCGATCATTCCGGTACTGAAAATAGGCAGATCTTCATCCGCAGAAGGATTATAAGTAAACATACTATCCAGTTTCTGGGCAAAACGCTCCGTACCTCCGACCAAACCAATCAAACCATCGACATCTTGCTGCACAGACCAGAAATATTGCCAACCGTTACTTTCGCAAATATGCGGAGTATAGTCATCCGGACTGAAGGGTTGAATAAAATTTCCTTTATTATCACGCGGCTGCATAAAAGAAGCCTGGGGATTATATACATTCTTATAGTTTTGAGAACGTTTATAGAATGCATCTGCAATCTGCCTTTCACCCAACTTGTCCGCCATACGGGCAATACAATAATCATCGTAAGCGTATTCCAGAGTTTTAGAGAGCGACCAGTTCTCTGAGTTATAATGATCTGTCACATCATAAGGCACATAACCATACTTTTTATACAATCCAATTCCTCGATATTCATCTATATTGGCTGTAGCTACACAGGCTTCCAAGGCTTTCTTCGGATCAAAATTTCCTATTCCCTTCAGATAAGCATCCACAATAACCGGTACAGCATGATAGCCTATCATCATATCCGTTTCACTTCCATAGAAGTTCCATACCGGAAGACGTCCGTTCTGTTCAAAAAAAGCAAGAAAAGACTGAACCATATCATTCACACGTTGCGGTTCTATATAAGTGTAAAGAGGATGAGCGGCACGATAGGTATCCCACAATGAAAAAGTACTGTAATTGGTCCATCTATCTGCCTGATGCACTTGTTTATCGGGACCGTAATAGGCACCGTCCACATCATTATAAATAGTCGGTGCCAGCATAGAGTGATACAGAGCCGTATAAAATTTGACTTTCTCATCAGGATCATCACATGTGATTTCTATCTTAGACAGTTGTTCATTCCAGTTTTTTTGGGTAGTAGCCAGATATTTGTCGAAATCATCATCCGGTGCTTCGGCTGCAAGATTACGAGCAGCTCCCTCCATGCTTACACCTGATATGGCAGTGGTTACAAGAATCTGCTCTCCTGCAGCGGTATGGAAATCAAAACGGGCGATAGCAGACGTTCCAATCCGTTCACCATCCTTGACAATAGTAGCAGTATCCAACTGCATTGCTTTAAACGGTTTAGAGAATCGGGTACGAAAATAAATATGCTGATCGCGTGCCCAACCGTCAGAAAAGCGATACCCTTGTATGGTAACAGAATCGATTCTCTCAATATAAGTATCATTGGTAAAATCCCAATTCATAGCCTTTCGCAAATTAAGGAAAATGGCAGCATCTGCTTCAGGGAAGGTATAACGTTGAATACCGCAACGCTCGGTTGCCGTCAGTTCTACATTGATATCATAGTCTTTCAACCGAACCTGATAATATCCGGCACTGGCAGTTTCTTCGGAGTGAGAAAATAAAGAATGAATACCTAACGGAGCATCCGCTTCTTTATAGGGCAAAGTAACAGGCATAAAAGATATATCATATAAATCACCTGCCCCGGTACCTGAAAGATGGGTATGACTAAAACCTGCAATTGTGCTGTCCGGATAGAAATAACCAGAGATACGATCCCATCCCGGAAGTCCGTTATCAGGACTTAACTGCACCATACCAAACGGGGCTTGTGCTCCGGGATACGTATTCCCGGTAAAATCCGTACCGATAAAAGGGTTGACATACTCCGTGGCATAGCACTTACTTTTCGTATCCGGTTGTTGGGACACACACGCTGAAAAGGAGAAAAGGAATAAAACCAGTAAAAACAATTCTGACAATTTCATAATACTACATAGTTAACGTGCATATGTAACAACTCAGCATCCGGAAACACTTAGCGGTTTCCCAAATAAATTCATCGAAAGAACAAATATAGGCTAAAAATTCCAATTAATTTATAACTTTGCCGCAAAAAGCGACAATGAGCTATACGACTTATCTCTTTGACTTTGACTACACGCTTGCAGATTCTTCTCGCGGCATCGTTACCTGTTTCCGTAATGTGCTCAATCAACATGGTTATACAGATGTAACCGATGAAGATATTAAACGTACCATCGGAAAAACTTTGGAAGAATCTTTCTCCATCCTGACAGGTGTGACGGATGAAGACCAACTGGCTAGTTTTAAGAGTGAATACAGAAAGGAAGCGGATACCCACATGACTATAAACACCGTACTCTTTCTGGAAACCAAATCCGTGCTGCTTGCACTGAAAGATGCAGGTGCATTCATCGGTATCATCTCCACCAAATACCGCTATCGCATAAAGGAAATGCTTGACCAACACTTCCCCGGCAGTTTCTTCAACATTATTGTTGGCGGAGAAGATGTACAAACAGCCAAGCCTTCACCCGAAGGGTTGCTGCTTGCCATCAAACAGTTGCACGTCACCAAGGCAGAAACCCTCTACATTGGCGATAGTACAGTGGACGCTGCCACAGCCAAAGCAGCAGGTGTGGACTTTGCCGGTGTAACCCATGGAGTAACTACCGCCGAAGAATTAAGTAAATATCCGCATTGGAAAATTATGAACTCACTGGAAGAACTCTTGGAAGCAGATGAACAACCACCCCATCCGGTTGTCAATCCACCTTCCGTTCCGGTTATTGCCCCACGTCCCACTCCTCACAGAAAGAAAATGATCAATATCTGGCAAATATTAATCCTGGCAGTGCTACTATGGTTATCTTTTGAAGAAGGAGAAGATAGCAATGTCTTTATGTGGGCTTTCATTCTGGTGCTTTGGTATATCCTTACCAAACGCAGGATTCTGCCAAATCGAATATTAAACTCTTCATGGTGGCTTCCCTGTAAGATACGCCTTCGCGCCCTACACATCAAAATGGTACAAGGAAAGAAAACACCGCCCATCAGTGAAGAAAGTAATATTTGCCTGAATTGTGATACCGTCTATACAGGTAGCTATTGCAACCGTTGCGGTCAAAGCCGGAATACTCCACGCTACCGTTTTAGTAATGCATTTAGAAATATATTAGGTGGATTCACTAATATTGATAATGGTTTCGGCCGTACCCTTCTGGATCTGCTCTATCGCCCGGGATACATGATCAGAGACTTCATTGCTGGCAAACGAATTTTATATTTCCGTCCCTTCCAAACATTATTTGTGCTTGCCGCCCTTTACATAATGGCTGTGCAACTGGTAGACCCTGAAGCCCTGAAAGAAAAGAAGGAAAAATCACAGGAAGTCCAAAGACAAGAAATACTTGCTGCACGTGAACAACTACAAAAACGAATAGAGGGAACAGAAAACTCACACACCAAAGATGTTCTGAACCAAGCCATAAAAGGCTTGAACAAGAAACTGGAAAATCTGGGAACAGAGGATTCTACGGAAATCCGGAAGAATAATCTAATAGTCACACGCGAACTTTTACAAAAACAGATGAAAAAGGCTAAAGAACCAGCCCAAAAGGAAGTTCTGACTCAAACGATAAAAGAGCTGAATTTGGATCTGGAAAAACTGGAAGCCAAAAGTTCTTTTAAAAAAGACAATATCACCATAAAAATAAATGGTGATGAAGATGACGAACTCATAGACGAATTGTTGAAAGATGGATCCTCAGCATTTGATAAACTTGAAAAAGTCATCCACAGCACACCTTTCCTGGAAAAAGTATGGAACTTACTGAAAAGCTGGGGACATGGCAACAAGGCATTCCGCATCATTGCCACGTTACCTCTTTTTGCTCTGGCAACGCTCATGGCTTTCCGTCGTAAAAAGAACAAACTGCGCTATAATTTGACAGAACATGTATTTATACAAGCTTATATTGCCTGCCAGATACTCTTGCTCAGTATCATTGTGCTTCCTTTCAACGGCAACGCACAGGTAGACGATTTATATGAATTGCCCATATTATTCATCTTTGCCCTCTTCTGCCTGGATTACAAGCAACTGTATGGGTGCACTTGGTGGAGAAGTTTCTGGACCACAGTGCTTATGTTCTTCTACAGTTTAATATTGCTTATTATCTTTGCTATTATTGTAGTAGCCCTGATAGTTGCGGCGGTTTATATAATAAAAGTTCTCCCTATCAATTGATATGAGAGAACTTTTATTTATTTCAGGAAAAATCAATTCGTATCTATTATTGGGGATTTGCAAGAGCCCCTACCATCCATTCTGAAAAAGGATAAGTATTCATCATACCGGAATTGATTGAGGAACAAGTCCAAGCATCCCAACTGTTCTGAGTTAATGTGCGCAAGTCTGCCATATATGGAGAATATTCAAATGATTCCGGAACATTCTTCCCATCATCACCCAAATAATACGAACAATAATTCTCATACCAGCCACCCATCCAATAATCGGCAGGATCGGTTGATACAAATCCATCTCCCGTCACATCATCTTTCAGAAAGATTACCCCATCCGTAAAGTCCTTTGCATCATATGTAATAGACATGGATTCATTCTTTATAGAAAAACAACCATCACCATTGGCATCGTAGCCCAAACCACGAACAGACCGACTGTCATCACCACCAAAACCTGGTCCCATCACAACAAAGAAGCGAGGATCTGCTTTAGCAATTGCTAAGATCATCTGATATCCGGTAGATTGGTCACTTTCTTTCCAACGATACCCCCAACTCAGGAAATGAACATTATCCTGTATCGGATCTTCCCAGTTGTCACCACTTATCCATTGCACGCCTAATGCAGACTGACATTCTCCCTCTCCTGTCCAGAATTGAATATCACTCATAGACTTTACAGCATCATAAGCCACATATACATTCACCAGTATAGCGGCATAGGCTTCATCTTTATCCTTATAAGCTGCAAACTTCACGTCGTAAGTTCCTGCCTTTGTGGGAGTAAACACATACTTCAGTTCAGTTGATACCTTCTCACCATCCACTGTCCACTCAAAACGAGCATTTTCACCATTTTCCACTTTCGCCTCCAAGGTGAGAGATTTTCCAAGTGCAACGTCTTGTTTTTCACCATCGACAATGGATACTGAGAGTAGTAAAGCATTGTCGTTGGAATCATCGCTACTACAAGATGCCAATCCTATAGTAAGGACAAGACATGATAAAAAATAGATAATATTATTCTTCATAGTTATCTAAAATTAGAAGTAAAGAAGACTCCAGCCGGATATCTTGTACAATCATTATAATGTGCTTTCAAAGTAGGAGTTGCACCACTAAAATCGAATATACTAATTTGATTTATGCTTACATTATCTCCATATCCTTTTATCGTATTGAGATAAACACCTTCTGTTACCGGATCAACGGCCACCGTATTATAAACAATATTGGCATTCTCTACCATTTCTTTAGCATCCACCATCAACTTAGTTTCATTGGTACTAAAAATGTGCCGATAAACTTTGGTAGCAAGACCACTCATATACAATGTATCACCCTTAGCTGTTATGCTAGGAGCAGCTGCAAACGAGGCTGACAATGTTTTTGTAGCATCTTTATCCGCCGATAAGTCGTTTTCTTTTATAATCGAATAATCTTTGGCACTGACTTTAGCTATTTTACCAGTTGAAACCGATACCCAAACGTTATTATCTGATGATTTTACCACACCCGAAATATTACCGTCAAATTCAACCGTTGCCGATACTTTATCCTTTCCGGATTCTATGACAAGAAGATTCTTGTTTTGCGAAGCAAAAACTTTTCCTCCAACAACTGCCATCGTATTTTTTCTGGCTCCTTTCGTTCCTTCGATAAGAGTCGCTTCTCCTGTAGAAGGATGAAACAACTTAATACCTCCGTTATCACGCAGATAAATGTTATCATCGCCCAACACTGCTACATGCGTAGGCCAACTTACCTGACTCTTCAATTCATCACCAAAAGCAGTTTCCAGTTTCAATGTTTCAGCATTGACTATCGTCAAAAAGCCTCCCTCGTTACCTCCGTTTTGAGAAACAATATACATTTTATTGTTGGCAATAAATACATCCTGTGGAACACTACCCAACCATGCTCCATTGTTTTCTTTCTGGAAAGCCATCTCCACTAATTCTCCCTCAGGACTTATGAATATTAAAGACCCACCTTTATCGCCTCGCAAAGAAGCTCCTTCGTTCAGTATAAAGGTTCCATACTTATACTTTCCATACACGTCGAGGTCTAACTTGGCTGCTGCTTCACCTTGCTCCGCATTTGAAACTTTCAGTTGAATTTCACTTTTTCCAAGATCCGTCGCAGTAAACTCATAAGCAGGGGTGGTAGAAACTTCCTTACCATTCAATGTCCAGGCGTATTTCACTTCTGAACTTCCTTCTACTACAGCCTTTAGATTCAGAGTTGTACCTTGCACTACTTCTTGTGCTTCGGCACCCTCTATCACAACTGTTAAAGGCGACAACGGTTCTTTGTCATCATCACTACAAGATACTAGTCCTACCGTAAGGACAAGGCATGATAAAAAATAAATAATGTTCTTCTTCATTGTTAGTATATAAAAAATTAAAAACTAAAATTCAAACATCAACGAGCACAGCACATTACGCAATGGCATCGGATAGTATTGTGTCGATTCATAATAGGTATTCAGAATGTTATCCACACGTACTTGCGAAGTAAGCTGCATGCCGTTCCCTAATTTCCACAAATAACCCACTAATAAGTTATGAACCGTATAAGGACGGGTTGAATAAGATTCATCAGTTGTGACATAACGTTTACCTATATAAGTAGTCTGCCACGAACAAAAGGCTTTTTTATAATCGAACGCCAGCCGTGCATTCCATTTCAATTCGGGCACATAAGGGATCTGCTGCATATAAGAGTTATCATCTACATGCTGCTTCTTCCGCGTACGCGAACGAGCCCAGCTGAAATTACCGGAAAGTGTAGTCTTGAAATCTCCAAAGCTAAGCACCATTTTACCAGTAAACTCTGCTCCCATCGAGAGGACATTACGTTTGTTCTGAGGTGTCCATATCCACTGGTTGCCATCTTTTGGAAGCCACAATATCCAATTGTCAATATGCATCAGATAACCGGACGCTTCTGCATTCAATGTCATCCAGGAGGTTAAATCATTCTTATAACCGATGGCTGCGTCATAAGAATAGCCGTCTTCGGGTTTCACATCAGGATTTCCACCGGGACGCCAATAAAGATCATTCATACTGGGAAAACGATAATTATACGACATGCTACCTTTTACGTAGAAGGTCTTATCGAAAAAGTTTGTGGCAAAACCAGCCGACCATGTAGACACGTTCCGGCTATTATTCTGCTCGAACATATACTGCCCATGTAGTTGTAACCATGGCAATAATGTCCAGTTCGCCGAAGCTTGCAACGACAATACATTGCGATGATGCTTCAATGGCGGTTCGGGTACCGGTATATTATAATACACATCGTCTATCAGGTACTTAGCGGAATCCACATCAATGTAACTACTCACATTTACCAAGTCGTGTGTATAGGTAAGCGTAGCATTCAATACCAACTCGTCAACAGGTGCACACGAATAATCAGCAACCCCCTGCCATGTCTGCGAAGAGTTGATATTGCCTTCCGGGTCGAACAACCCGCCATCAAACCATTTGTCATACTTCAGACGATAATAAAGCCATGCGCCTTTTACATGAAATTCATGGATGCCACGCACGTAGTCGAACCCTACATACCCGCGAATATTCGTTTCATTCTGCTGTTCGTGTGTCTTTCCCACAATGCCTAATGGTTGGGGCAACATACGCTTCCCTTGTTGTATCCAGCCTACAGCAGCCAGTTGTGCGTACGGATTCAGTTTAAAGTACCCTTCCTGCATCGCACTCCATTGTGAATATTTGGCATCTTGCCGCTTCTCACGGAAAGCTTCATTAGTAAGTACTTTATTAATATAAGTATAGTCATTATCCGAATGCTGATAAAACAAACGTGTTTTCGAAACCACCCGTTTGCCACTTACATTAATCTGTGTTCCTCCGGTATATGTGTTATAAGAACCATATTCTCCAAAAAATTTACCTGTAACTCCCTTTCCCCACTCCGGATCATTGAAGATGTTTACACTCCCACCCACAGCACCGGTACCACTCTTCACATGACTGCTTCCATAATAAAGGTTCACGTTGTCGGCAAAGAAGACAGGGAACTGCGAAAAGTCAAACACTCCGGACATCGGCGGCGTGATGTTGATTCCATTCCAGTTGACCCGGGTTTGCGCAGCACTTCCTCCACGGAAAGAGGCTGTAGATAATGCTCCCGTGCCCAGGCTCTTAATGTAGGTAGCTGAATTTTCGGTCAATAACTCAGAAAACGAACGGGTTTTATTGATTTGCAGCAATTCAGGCTCAAGATGCGTCACTTTTGCACCGGCATTTGCTTCATTGGCATGACGTATCCGACGGGCTACAATCTGCACCTCATCCAGATTCAGGCCATAGGCAATCGTATCCTTTTTTTGAGCTATCGCATCAGTCACCAGCAGGCATGCGGCAACTATCAGGAAAAACAGTTTTCTCATAAACTTAGATTATTGAACTTCGGATGATTCAGGGAAATAGACCTGATTGGGATAAATACCAACACGGTAACTTTCAACATTTCCACTCTCTTTATAATGACGAATATAGCCACGCTGTGCCGAATAGTCCAGACAGTCGCAGATATACACTTCCCCTTGCGGACTTACTCCACAACCATACATCATATCTACTCCAGGTACATGACGATGTAATTTAAAAGTGCCATCATCCGTATTCAACGTATAAATACTTTGTTGTGAGTCATTCGGAAGACCCGGTTTGCAGGTTCGCACACTAAAATAGATCAGAGTTTTAGTAGCATCCATGTCAGTCCGGTTATAGCTGATAGTTCCGGTTACATCCCCTTCTTTGGCTTCATTCTTACTGACAAAAGGCAGTCTGTAAGTAGTCACTACCTTCTCCGTCTGCGGATCAATACACTTTAACAGGATAGCAGTAAGTTTGCCTTTATCACGTTCGTTCATCAAAGCCCATATCTTGCCATTTTTGTCTTTCAGCAATTTACAGGTTTTAGTGACTTCCTCATTATAGACTTCTTCTATCATGCGGCTTCCTTCCAGAGTAATATTGTCCAGATCGAACACATAAACCCCTTTTGCTGTAATACCCAAAAGTTTATGTTCAGACACTTCCATATATTCTACCCATTTTCTGATAACGATATATTCCAAGGGAGTACCATAAGGAGGCACGGTACGAATCCGTACCAGCTGGCTGGGCAAATCAACACCGGAGACATTGTTACTTAAAAGATCGGAAACGATAGCAGTAGTATCCGATATAGCCACAATCTGACGTGGTAATCCTGCCTGTGTATAAAGTATCGTACCTTCGGATTCGAAAGTCTTGGAATTCACAATCTCGATTTTCTTAGAATTGTTCAAAGCGATGAAGTACTTCCCATTAATCATCGTAATAGATTGTGCTACATCCCCTAACGGTCGGTTATTCACAACACGAAAGACATCGGGACTCACCATCCCGTTACGGTACAATACAGATATAGCTCCCATATTCGTACCTATTCTTCCCTCGTTCAAAACAATAGCTTCGATATTACCCTCGCCCACTCCGGCAGGAAAATCATCCTCATATTCGCAGGCGGATAATGATACCATTAGCACTGCACAACATAACCTCAAAATGCGTTTCTTCTGCATACACACAATTATTTTCCGTTATGTTTCGAGGTACGAAGTCAGAGCAATGACCTCTCATATCTATAACAATATGAGTTGAAGCAATGTGAATCTCTTAAGTTCCTTTTCCCCCGAAACTGTAGATTGCAGACTTTGCAGGCAGGTCTTCTGACTCGCTTCCTCTCCGGAAGTCCTTCCCATCCTATACGGACAGTGGACAAGTGTAGAATTTATCCGAAAAGTTTAATGAAGCTCACAGCAGTGGGTCTGTTCAGGAGTTTCACCTGATTCCCTTTTCACCTCGTTTGATAAGATATATCACGAAGCACCCGAAAGCCGGATTCTTAAATCCGAGTGCAAAGATAGACATTATAAATCATGCAAGGAAGAATATTCTAAAAAAAAAGAAAATGAACTTAATGTTTTATTCCCTCTTATAAGTTTGCTTGGTTCAGTACTCAAGGCTTTATGAATAGGTCCCGTATATTCATTATATCTGAGTCTTATTTACTCCGTGTCTTCTCCGTATCTATACGCTTGGACTTGATACGGAGTTGGTACGGCCTTGACACGGAGTTGGTATGAAGCAGACTTGCAAGAATCCCTTCCTGACAGATTTCCTAAATCTATTCCTCAAAAAAAGAGGAAGAAACGTTTGTCTGTTCCAAATAAAAGAAGTACTTTTGTGCCCGATTATTCCGCACCGGGTTCGACCAAGTGCTTTC
>ERZ791601.1097-NODE-1097-length-15190-cov-3.483845_pt1 | contig 15190 bp, 7 predicted proteins | sample MGYA00509967_ERZ791601 | MGnify/ENA primary metagenome ERZ791601 (study PRJEB30046, sample SAMN00791930) | human gut metagenome | study: EMG produced TPA metagenomics assembly of the A metagenome-wide association study of gut microbiota in type 2...
CGACGGTAAAAGTACACATTTCCCCACAATTCCCCACAAGTTTTAACTAAAAACTTTTTGAGAAGTTTTCAACACCCTGTTTATTGTTTATTTCGTTGATAATGAACATAGTGCTGAAAGGGCTTTTGGGTGGGGAATTGAGGTGGTTTTATAGTCTTAGTTTTGTATCCGGACCATACCTGGGGCATACTTGCTCCGTACCAATCCCGTACTTTCTCCGTGTAGAAGTACCTTTGACTGAATTTGCTACGGAGCAAGTATGGTTCGGATTCGGTTTTGGTATGGAATTGGTTGATCCCCATGGTTAGCTCTGCTTTGTAGGATGAAGAGCATATACCGTCAATAAATTCCGGTTATGAATGGCTGATTAGATAAAATTGGATTAAAAATAGCGATTATTGTAATTGTATTTTGGGGTTTTGCCCTACTTTTGTATCGGATGCTATAGACATTGTCATTGCTCCAATCTATATACTTAAAATAATACTATCCTTATGAAGAGAATCATTCATTTCATCCTGATCGCTTTATTCTTAATTCCCTGCTGTGCTGTGCGGGCATCTCATCAACCCGAGTTTTCTACTGCCGGTTTCTTCCAACTGCCCAATTCCGGACGCGAAGTGTTTTCTATGAATCCTGCCTGGCGCTTCCACAAAGGAGCCATTGCGGGTGCTGAGGCTGCGAACTTTAATGATGCGGAATGGACGGTAGTCTCCCTGCCCAATGGCATTGAGTATTTACCTACGGAAGCCAGTGGTTGCATCAATTATCAGGGGGAAGTCTGGTATCGCAAGCACTTCAGCCCTGCGGATGCTTTGAAAGGGAAGAAACTGTTCCTGCACTTCGAAGCCATCATGGGAAAGAGTAAGGTATTCGTCAACGGGAAGTTACTGACCGAACATTTTGGCGGTTATCTGCCTGTAGTGGTCGATGTATCTGATGCACTGAACTGGGGAGAGGATAATGTGATAGCCGTGTGGACGGATAACAGCGATGATAAAACCTATCCCCCCGGAAAGGCGCAGGATGTGCTTGACTTTACTTATTTCGGCGGCATTTATCGTGATTGCTGGCTGATAGCACATAATCCGGTCTTTATCACCGACCCGAACTTTGAGAACGAAGTAGCAGGCGGTGGCTTGTTTGTGGCTTATGATAAGGTGTCGGATGCCTCGGCCGAAGTGTTGTTGACAGCGCATGTGCGCAATGATAGTCGCAAGGCTTTTACGGGCGTCGTGGAATATGAATTGCAGCAACCGGACGGCACGCAGGTCGCTTTCTTGAATGATAAAGTGCAGGTACGTCCGGGGAAAGCGATTACCTCGAAAGATAAAATCACGGTGAAGAACCCGATGCTGTGGAGTCCGGAAACTCCCACCTTATATAATCTGATCGTACGCATCCGCGACCGCGAAGGCAATGTGGTGGACGGTTATCGCCGCCGTATCGGTATCCGTAGTGTAGAGTTTAAGGGCAAGGACGGTTTCTGGCTGAATGGCAAACCTTATGAAAGCCCGTTGATTGGTGCTAACCGTCATCAGGACTTTGCGGTGGTAGGTAATGCTGTGGCTAACAGTATTCATTGGCGTGATGCAAAGAAACTGCGTGATGCCGGAATGAAAGTAATCCGCAACGCCCATTGTCCGCAAGATCCGGCATTCATGGATGCATGCGACGAGCTTGGGCTGTTTGTCATTGTCAATACCCCCGGCTGGCAGTTCTGGAATGATGCTCCCGAATTTGCGCAACGTGTATACAGTGATATCCGCAACCTTGTGCGACGCGACCGCAACCATGCTTGTGTATGGATGTGGGAACCTATCCTCAATGAAACCTGGTATCCGGAAGACTTTGCCAAGAACACCCGTGACATTGTAGACCAGGAGTATCCTTATCCCTACTGCTATTCCGGTTGTGATAGCGGTGCACGCGGACGCGAGCATTTCCCGGTACTTTTCACGCATCCCTCCTTCGATGGCAAGTCGTGGGGCGACAAGGATGCTGACCCTAAGATAACCTATTTTACCCGTGAATGGGGTGACAATGTAGACGACTGGAGCTCACATAACTCTCCCAGTCGTGTAGCCCGCAATTGGGGAGAGCAGCCTATGCTTATCCAGGCACAGCATTATGCAAATCCCAGCTATACATATACCTGCTACGATGCCCTTTATCGCACTCCCCGCCAACATGTGGGCGGCTGCCTGTGGCATTCGTTCGACCATCAGCGTGGTTATCATCCCGACCCGTTCTATGGCGGACTGATGGATGTATTCCGCCAGCCCAAGTATTCGTACTATATGTTCAAGGCGCAGCGTTCGCCCCGGAAAGAAGAGCGGCTTTTTGAAACCGGTCCGGTGGTTTATATCGCTCATGAAATGACACCGTTTTCCGGCAAGGATGTGACTGTTTATTCCAATTGCGATGAAGTGCGCCTCACCTTTTTGAAAGATGGAAAGACTTATACTTATAATAAACCGGTAGTTAAAGAAGGTATGCCTTCGCCTGTTATAACCTTCCCCGATGTTTACGATTTCATGGTTGATAAAGCGATGTCACGGAAGAAAAAGCAGGATGAAGTATTGTTGCGGGCAGAAGGTTTGATAGATGGCAAGGTGGTTGCTACGCACGAAGTTCACCCTGCCCGTCGTCCGGAGAAAGTATTGCTCTGGGTTGACAATGAGAATGTAAATCTGAAAGCTGATGGCTCCGACTTTGTTACTGTAGTAGCTGCTATAGCCGATAAGAGTGGGAATATCAAACGCCTGAATAACTACTATGTGAAGTTTCATGTGGAAGGTGAAGGACGTATTCTGGGTGATGCCGGAATACTGGCAAATCCTGCTCCGGTGAAGTGGGGGACAGCTCCGGTGCTGATACAGTCCACCTTGAAGCCGGGTAAGATAAAGGTAACGGCAAGTGTGCTCTTTGAAGGCTCGCAGATGCCTGTAAGTGCTGTTTTGGAGTTGGAAAGCTATCCTGCTGCTCATCCGTTGGTTTATTCGGAGAAAGATGCGGTGCTGATTGCCGGTTCATCTTCTTTACAGTCTGCCGGAACGTCCGCAAAATCGGCTGTGGAGTTGGAGCAGGAGAGGATTCTGAAAGTGCAGAATGCTCAAAGACTGAAAGAAGTGGAGCAGCAACAGGAAGACTTCGGGGAGAAGAATAAGTGACAGGGAAATTGAAATAAATAATAAGTACAGATTTGAGATAATTTTGATATATGAGAATGATTTTTGTTACTGCCTGTCATCCTGAGCTTGTCGAAGGATCTACTCTCTTAGCATAAATCTGAGCTATATAAGCAGGAGAAGAGATCCTTCGACAAGCTCAGAATGACAGCTACTACAGTTATGATATATCAAGGCAATTTAGAATCAGCACATAATAAATTACTTAGCATGAAACAGATAGGTATAACTTTAGGAACAGGCCTGTTGGCTACTGTTGCTTTGTGCGCCAATGCGGCAAACAAGAATTCCAAACCTAACATTATCTTTATCCTCTGCGACGACATGGGATACGGGGATTTAGGATGTTACGGACAGAAATACATTGAAACGCCTAACATAGACCGTATGGCAGCCGAAGGCATGCTGTTTACTCAAGCCTATGCCGGTAGTCCGGTGAGCGCCCCTTCCCGTGCTTCGCTGATGACGGGGCAACACACGGGACACACCCATGTGCGTGGAAATAAGGAATACTGGCAGGGAGTACCCACCGTAAAATATGGAATTAATGACGAATTCACCGTTGCCGGTCAGGAACCATACGATGAAAATCATATCATTCTCCCTGAAATCATGAAGAAGAACGGTTATACTACGGGAGTCTTCGGCAAGTGGGCAGGTGGTTATGAAGGTTCTTGTTCCACACCGGATAAACGGGGTATTGATGAATTCTATGGTTATATATGCCAGTTCCAGGCTCATTCGTATTATCCCAATTTTCTGAACAGATACAGTAAACAGGAAGGAGACACAGGAGTTGTACGCATCCTGATGGAAGATAATATCAACTATCCGATGTTTGGCGATGATTACAAGAAACGTACACAATATTCGGCTGACCTGATTCACGGTAAGGCGCTGGAATGGTTGGACCAACAGGACGGAGAGCAGCCTTTCTATGGCTTTTTCACCTACACCTTGCCGCATGCGGAACTTGCGCAGCCGAATGATTCTATTCTGAAAAGCTACAAGAAGAAGTTCTTTAGAGATAAAACCTGGGGCGGGTACGAGAAAGGACGTTATAATGTTTCGGAGCATACCCATGCCCAGTTTGCCGGTATGATTACCCGTCTGGACTATTACGTGGGCGAAGTCTTGAAGAAACTGAAAGAAAAAGGGCTGGACAAGAACACCATCGTCATCTTCAGCAGTGACAACGGTCCTCACGAAGAAGGAGGAGCAGACCCGGAGTTCTTCGGTCGGGATGGGAAACTGCGCGGCCTGAAACGGCAGTGCCATGAAGGCGGCATTCGGATACCTTTCATTGTGCGCTGGCCGGAACGCATCTCCGCCGGTTCGGTAAACGACCATCAACTGGCATTTTACGACATCATGCCCACATTCTGTGAACTGATAGGTGACAAAGGATTCCCGAAAAAGTATATCAATAAGAAATTAGAAAATGACTGTTTCGATGGCATTTCCTTTGCCCCTACCTTATTAGGCAATGCCGACAAACAGCAGAAACATGATTTCCTCTATTGGGAATTCCATGAAACCGATCAGTTCGGCGTTCGTATGGACGACTGGAAACTGGTAGTCAAGAAAGGAAAGCCTTATCTGTACGACCTCTCAAGGGATATCCACGAAGATACTGATATAGTGGCGCAACATCCGGATATTGTGAAACAGATGCTTGAAGTTATCCGCCAGGAACATAGAGAAAATAATATGTTTCCGGTGACATTGCCGGAGTTGGAATAGTTTATTAGCTATAAGGAAATGTATATTTATAATGTAATCTTAATCACTATATTATGAAAGGCTTATATTTCTTATATTTTTATTTATGCTGTCTTTTGTTTGCGTGTCATATGCAGGCGAGCGAATATTATTTGCTGCCTCGACCGCAGAAGTTTACAGAAGAACGTGGCCATTTTGTACTGGATAAGACACGCCTTGATACTCCTGTTTTGCAGGATGAATGGGAATGTTTTATTTCTGAACTGGGCGGTCGGATAGATGGAAGATCTGCGGCAGTGATTGAAGTGAAATTAGTGGAGTCGCTGGATGAAGCGCCTTTAAATAGAGATGAAGCATATAAACTTAAAGTAATGGCTAAGAAGATTTCTATAGAAGCAATGAGCGAAAGGGGAGTCTACTGGGCTATGCAAACTTTAAGGCAATTAGCCGGCTCGTCAGGTAAAAAGACCACTTTTCAGGGATGTACGATAACCGATTGGCCGGCTTTTCGCATCCGGGGTTTTATGCACGATGTGGGACGTACGTATATTTCTATGGGCGAATTGAAACGTGAAATCACGATGCTTTCCAGATTCAAGATAAATGTGTTCCATTGGCATTTGACGGAGAATCAGTCCTGGCGGTTGGAAAGTAAAATATTTCCGATGCTGAACGACAGTGCTAATACTACCCGCATGCCGGGAAAATATTATACGCAGGCTGAAGCGAAAGAACTGGTAGCTTTCTGCAAGGCTCATGGAATGTTACTGATTCCGGAGATAGATATGCCGGGACACAGTGTAGCTTTTATGCGTACATTTCGCCACGATATGCAGAGTCCGGAAGGGATGAAAATATTAAAACTCTTAGTTGAGGAAGTTTGTGAAACTTTTGATGTGCCTTATCTGCATATTGGCACGGATGAAGTGAAGATTACCAATCCTCAGTTTGTGCCCGAAATGGTGGCATTTATCCGTGCTTTGGGGAAGAAAGCTATTTCTTGGAATCCTGGTTGGCATTATCAAACGGGTGAAATTGATATGACACATCTGTGGAGTTCGCGCGGAAAAGCGCAGAAAGGTATTCCTGCTATTGATTCGCGTCTGCACTATCTGAATCATTTTGATACTTTCGGAGATATCATAGGGCTATATAACAGCCATATCTGCGATGTAGAACAGGGCAACGATGACATTGCCGGAGCTATCCTTGCTGTATGGAACGACCGCTGCGTCAACAAAGAGGAAAACATTATCCGTGAGAATGGTTTTTACCCCAATATGCTGGCCATTGCAGAACGCGCCTGGCTAGGTGGAGGGACTGAATATTTCGACAAGAACGGTACCATTCTTCCACCGGATAAGAATGATTCAACATACCATTCTTTCGTTGATTTTGAGAGGCGGATGTTATGGTATAAAGAACATCTTTTCCGGGGATATCCGTTTGCTTATGTCAAACAAACCAATGTCTGGTGGAAGATTACCGATGCATTTCCTAATGAGGGAGATTTGACAAGGGTATTTCCTCCTGAACGAAAATTGCAGGATAGCTATCAGTATAATGGAAAGAAGTATGATACCCATCTTGCCGTAGGTGCCGGAATTTACTTACGCCATGTGTGGGGAACGTTTGTCCCAACTTTTTATAAAGATCCGAAGGAAAATCATACGGCTTATGCCTATACTTATGTCTATTCTCCCCAAGAACAGACTGTTGGATTATGGGCTGAGTTTCAAAATTATGGCCGTTCGGAGGCTGATCTCCCGCCTTTGCCCGGCAAATGGGATTATAAAGAGAGTCGCATCTGGCTGAATGAAGAAGAAGTGTTACCGCCGGTATGGACGGCCACTCATCGTATAAAAAATCCTGAGACTCCTCTCGGGAATGAAAACTGCGTGTCCCGTCCCCCCTTATCGGTTCAACTGCATAAAGGCTGGAATAAGGTATTACTGAAACTTCCTGTAGGCAAATTTACTTTGCCGGAGGTGCGATTAGTAAAATGGATGTTTACTGTAGTGTTTGTTACTCTTGATGGAGAAAAGGCAGTGGACGGATTGATTTATTCGCCTGACAAGAAATTAGAGTGAACTGCTTATACTTATCATCTCTTTCTTATCCATGCTTGTCTTGTTACACAGACTTTATCTCCACTTTTACCTACACGCTTACACCCGCGCTCTGTATCTCCCTGTTCATCGGCGATAGAGCATGGTGGAAGCAAATATTAAGAGTGGTGTAGGCAAATTTGCCTACACCACTCTTAATTGAATGTATATTTCTGATTATCTTTTTGTTATCATTTATATTTGTATAAAACCTTTCATTCTCTATCTTCTCATTTCCTGCTTATTTTGATGTAAAAGATACCAGATTACCTGCTTTTTATCCAGATAGTACTCCGTTTCTTACCTACTTTTATCCATTCTATATAGGGATTGTAGATGTCAATATCCTTTGTTCTTTGTGAAAATCGTGCATATCTATTGTGTTGATATGCAGTGTTTTGGTAGTGCGTACGTTCGTGGGGCTTGTGCTTCACGGATGTGGGGCACGAGCTTTATGGTCGTGAAGCAGCTGAGCGACATTCGTGGCCGTTGCAAAGAGAAGCACTCTGAACTAAGAAACTACCTATGCGAACGCAATGAAACTGCTGAGTTTACAGCAAACAACAGCCTTTTTTACGAATGTTCCTCCTTATATTGCGTCGGCGAACATCCCATATACTGTTTGAACACCGTGCTGAAGTAGCGTGATGTAGAGAATCCTGTCTGATCCGCTATCTCATTTATGCTGAGGGAACTATGTGTAAGCAACCATACAGCCTTTTCCATTCGGATTTTAGTAATATAATCATTTGCCCCCATTCCGGTCAGTGCCTTCAACTTGTTGTAGAGGGATGCGCGGCTGATGCCCAGTTCTGTACAAAGTAGCGGTACTCCCATTTGCGGATTTTCCAGATTATCTGAAATGGTTTTATTCATTCGTTTGAGAAATATTTCGTCTGCCGAACTGAATGTACTTTCTTGTGGTTGAGGAAGCGGCTCTGTGCCGGAGTAACGCATCCGCATCCGCTCGCGGTTTTTTAGCTGGCTTTGAATAATTGTATAGAGAATATCGACTTCAAAAGGTTTGGTCTGATAAGCATCCGCCCCATTCTTGTAGCCGAATGTCTTGCTCTCTTCATCATTGCGGGCTGTGAGTAGAATAACGGGAATATGACTGATTTCCAAATCCTCCTTGATATGTTTGCATAGTTCGTAGCCGTTCATGCGAGGCATTTGGATGTCGCTGACAACAATGTCCGGATGCGACTCACTGCAGATGCGCAGAGCTTCTTCGCCATCATAAGCCACCCATATCTTTTTGAACTTCTTCCTAAGAGCATCCGACAGATAATCGGTCAGATCTTTGTTATCATCTACAAAAAGTAATGTGTTGCCCTGGGTTTCTACCTTTCCGCTTGTTCCTTCCGGGGTACTTTCTATCTCTTCGGTAGGAGCTAATAACTCATTCAGATAAGGCTGGGGTGGTAGCGTAACCTTACCCGGTTGCGTATCTCGCGGCAGTTCGAACCAGAAGGTGGAACCGGGAGAGCCGCCATGATCGTAGGCACCGATACTTCCACCATGCTGTTCTGCGAGTATCTTGGAGTAGGAGAGTCCGATACCCGTTCCGGGGCGACTGTTGTTGCCCTGATAGAAACGGATGAACAGATTGTTTATGTCTATATCCTTTAGCCCCGGACCTTGGTCTGAGATGGAAATGCGGACACGGGTTTGGTCTTCCGATAAATTTGCAGATACCTCAATCAGACTGTTTTCATCACTGTATTTCAGTGCATTGATTAATAGGTTTGTTAAGATAGTGCTGCACTTTTCCTTATCGAAACAGAGGGTGTCCACCTCTTTATCAGGAGTATAGGATATGGAAATGCCTTTCATGTTGGCTTCTGGCCTGAAGTCGGCTATGAGTTGCTCAATCCATGAATTTAATTCTATGCTTTCGATATTCAGCGAACTTTGCCCCACTTCCATTTTCCGTACATTCAGCACTGTGTCCAACAATTTCTTCATGCGTCCCGATTGCCTGCTGATGCTTTGTATTACCGGATACTTTTCGTCTTCTGGCGACAATGTTCCCAATAGCTGTTTCAGTGGTGCATGTATCAGGGTCAGCGGCGTACGGAGTTCATGGTTGATGTTAATGAGAAAACGCACTTTCTCTTCATATACCTGCTGCTCATGCTCTTTCATCGCCCACTTCAGCTTGTTCTCTTTGCGGCGCAGTAAGGAGAAGAAAGCCAATATAATGCCTATGCAGGCTACTGCGATGCAACAAATGGTAAACCAGACGGACTTATACCACGGTGGAAGCACTACTAATTCCAATATCCGGTAGTCTTCCGTCCATCCGCCGCTACGGGTACTGCACGAGGCTAATATCTGGTATGTTTTTGCCGGCAGTCCGTTGAATGTCAGTTCCGGTTGATACGAGTACATGATTTGCCCATCCATGCCGCGCAAGGTGTACCAGTACATAGGCTTGCGGAAAATATCTCTGTCATGGGCAATGATTTTGATGGAGATGGGTTTGCTGTGTTCCTGTACGGTCAGGCTGCGTCCGTTTTTTATAAAGGCATTCATTCGTTCTCCGCCCACGGCCACGTCGGCCAACTCAAGAACGGGTGGAACGGTATCTTCGTCCGGCAGCTGTTTGTCAATGCAGAGCAAGCCGTTGACCCCTCCCATATAAATGTCCCCTTCTGCGGATAGCAGCCGTGGTTTCTCCAGATATTCGTTTTGGATAACTCCGTCCGATTCTCCGTATAGGATAAATTCTCCTTCACGGATGAGGTGGGCAAACAGTTTTCCATCCGTTCCTATCCATACACGTCCCCGTCTATCACAAATCAGTGAATTGATTTCATTAATCAGCTTGTTGGGGATGTTGACATATTCGTGCTTTTCTGCGGAATACCGGCTGAGGCCATAGTTGCTTCCTATCCAGAAAATGCCGCTTTCATCGACGGAAACAGAATTGAATATCGTGTCTCCGGTGCAATGATACAGAGTTTCTAACCGGTTAGTCCGGGAGTCTATCCGATAGATGCCTTTGATGTCGTGCAAGTAGGAGATGGGACCATCCTGGTATATCGGTAAGACAGTACCAATGATTGCCGGAGTGTGTTTACCTAAGGAGATAGGAGTGAATTCTTTCTTTTTTATGTGATAGCTATAAGGCATTTCAGAGAGTAGCAGCACTGTTTCCGGAGTGTTTCGGAAGACGTTTACAGCCTTTCCGCGCTGACACAAGAGGGCGTTGACGCTGTCGTTCACGATAATTAATGTCCGGTACTCTTCGGTTTGTTTATCAAAGAAGAACAATCCTTTACTGAACAAAGAGACCAGCAGGTGCCTTTTGTCCACTTCCGTGATGGACGAAATTTTGTCTCCCCAAGTAGACTTTGTGTGGTAGAACCTATTCTCGTCGGGATAGAAACGATTGATTCCACCGCCATCTGTTCCTATCCATATATCCTTTTCTTCTCCCTGATAGATGCTTAACACCGCTTTTTCGCTCAGTCCGTATTCTGTGCCGGGCAGTGCGTCCGAATATATCTTCATCCCCACTTCCCTGATATTTATCAGTCCGCCGCGCACACTGCCTGCCCACATATTGTTGTTTGAGTCGGAATATAAGTAGAGGATAGAGTTGACCGGTAGGGAATAGGGGTTGCCGGGTGCGTGTGCTATGGTGGATATCTCATCATTTTCCGGATTCAGAATATAAATACCCGCACCATCTGTTCCAATCCATATTTGTCCGTTGTTCTCGGTCAGAGAGAGCACTACATTGGTTTGCAAAAGGGAGTTCCCGGTGTGATAGGAATGCAGAAGTTTACCTTGGCGGTCATAACATTTCACTCCCTGATGATAGGGGGCGACCCATATATGTCCGTTTTTGTCTATCAGGCTGGCTATAATCTCATTGCTCTCAAAAGGAACAGGGCGAGTCCGTCCCGTAGGCATATCGACGAGCAGTGCATGGCTCCAACGGCTGGTGCACAGCAGGGTCCGGCCGTCCCATTTTTGCAGATTGGTGATGTTGTAATGGCTGTTGGAAGTCAGCGGGCATAGGAATCTGATCTTGTGATTGGCGTAATCATATTTATATAGCCTTCCATTGCCTCCGAATACTACTCCGTCCGTCCAGGGACAGATGGAAGATACCACCACCGGGTTTTGGTCTTCGTCACGTGCTTGCAGGAAAGTGTCTTCCTGATAGTTATAGTAGAAGAGTCCTTTCGGAGTGATGGCCCAGATGGTATGTTCTTCGTCTTCAATGATATGGGTGATATTTCCCAATAAATATTTTCTTAGCTCGTAACCGTCAAAACGTCCTATACCGGACTTGGTTCCGATCCATACATATCCTTTGTCGTGGCTTACAACCAGGCAACGAACAGAAGAGGACAGACCGTCCTGGGTACTAATCTGCTGGAAAGCATATTGTTTATTACCTGTAACTTTACCCGGTAGGAATAATAGTAGGCACAATATGAATGCGGTTAACATGTTTTTCTTCATGGTGCTATACAAAGATTGGAACAAAAATAGTCTTTTGTTTCGAGCCACACAAAACAAAAAACAGGTATTTCATGATGATGGTCCCTGTTTTTATCTGTTTGGGCTGTAAAAAGTCAATTTTAATTGGAAATGAATCAAACAAATAATCGTTTCCCGACACGTTGGGAACAGAAATTATGCTTACCTTTGTGCGTAAGCAGAAAAAACAGAAGTTATGGTACAGAAAGACAGATATATACGTTTTGACTGGGCGGTGAAGCGCTTGCTGCGCAACAAAGCCAACTTCGGCGTGCTCGAAGGTTTCCTCACCGTGTTGCTGGGCGAGCCTATCCGCATCGTCGAGATACTGGAAAGCGAGGGCAACCAGCAACGTGAAAACGATAAGTTCAACCGTGTGGACATCAAGGCGCGCAACAGTAAGGATGAAATCATCATCGTCGAGGTGCAGAACACGCGCGAGATATACTACCTGGAGCGCATCCTCTTCGGCGTTGCTAAGGCCATCACGGAGCATATCGAACTGGGAGAACTTTACTCCCAAGTGAAGAAGGTGTACTCCATCAGCATCCTCTATTTCGACATCGGCAAGGGCAACGATTACCTGTACCACGGTCAGAACTCCTTTGTGGGCGTGCATACGGGCGATTTTCTGGAGGTCACCACCAAGGAGAAGGATGCCATCGTGCGCAAGCTGCCTGCCGAAATCTTCCCCGAATACTTCCTGATTCGTGTGAATGAGTTCAACAAAGTGGCTGTCACCCCGCTTGAGGAGTGGATAGAGTATCTGAAGACCGGCATCATCCGCCCCGATACGAAAGCTCCCGGACTGGAAGAAGCACGCCGCAAACTGATTTATTACAATATGGACAGGGCGGAACAACTGGCGTATGACGAACATATCAATGCCGTAATGATTCAGAATGATGTGCTGAGTACGGCGGCGGAGGAAGGTAGAGAAGAAGGTAGACAAGAAGGAAGACAGCAAGGGCTTGCAGAAGGGCTTGAGCAAGGAAAGCAGGAGAAAAACATAGAGAATGCCCGTACGATGAAAGCCTTGAATATCTCCTCCGAAGTCATCCAGCAGGTGACGGGTTTAGCCATCAAAGACATAGAAGAATTATAAATAGCAAGATATTATTCATTTTCGTCTCGCCCGATTTTCGTTTTTTGAGAAGCAGGCGGGACGTTCTGTTTTCCAGCGTAGTTTTTTTACAAATGCCCCCTGAATGCCAACCCCCGATTCCCATTATTCTTAAACCTGTGTTCATAAAATAAGTCCGGTGACCGCTCCGGACTTTTTCTCATCCCAGCGGATTTTCTTCAATCCCGCCATCGCCGCCATGCGACGGGTCCTGATCTTCGGTGGTGGCTGAAAGTTCAATCCATTCCAGTTGTTCGCTGTCCACCAGGGCGCGGGTGTAGGCGCCGCTGCTGAGGCGGGTGCGTTCGGGGACGAACTCCACGCGGACGGCTTTCACCTGCTTTTCGAAGTCGAAGTCCTTGAGATCCTTCACGCCGGTGGTGTCGAGCACGTAGCGGAAGTAGCCCAGTCCTTTGATGTGGACGCTCTTGCCCTGGCTCATGCGGGTGTGCATCACGCCTGCAATGTCGCCCAGCACGGCTTGAACGTCGGAGTTACTCACTGTGGAGATTTTTGCCAGGTCCTTGGCAATGGTCTCCGTTTCCACGGGTTTGCCCTGCACTATCGCGCGGGGGTAGTAAACCGCTTGTTTCTGATTAAGCATCTTTTTCCAAAATGGCATAATTCTGATTGTTTTAAGTGTTAATAAATGAATAAAAAAAATGAGCCGGAACCCGTTTTCCCGTGTCGCTGACTCGACGCGCTCTTGTCGCCGACTCGGGGCGGTCATGTCGCTGACTCGGGAATGCCTTGTCGGAGACACGGGAAAAGAGGGGTATCGGATAGAAATAGAAGAGCAGTTCTAAGTAACATCCGTAACTCATAATATTCTTTTTTTAATGGTTTATATTTTATTCTTTAGCACCTGCATTAACCTCCTTTCTGATGATGGCAGGTACTGATTTTATTGATTAATCTACTTATAACCAGGTTTATCACACCGTCCTGTAGCTGTGTGTCCTCCTTTCTTTGGCGGGACGGGGGTTAATAAATCGTTTTATCTCGCAGCTTCCGCACGCAGGCCGCTAAAAGGCCAGCACGGCACGGACTTTATAGGTATTGGTTTTGAGCTTCACGCCATAGTCGGGGGTGGTGACATCTACATGCCAGACCTTATCTAGACTACCCCATTCGTTGCCGCTCCAATACTTCCCGATAAGCTTATCACCGACCGCCTTATCAATCTGGGGATTGATTGTTTTTTTGAGCATATTCAGTTGCGTGTAATCGCCAGCAAAATTAGTGGGCACACCGAAACACAGTGTGGCTCATAACTGCCCGGTAAGAACCACCCGCTGCTACCTGCGGGCGCAGGGTACGTGGCAGCATAATCGGCTATCGCATCAAGGGCAGGAAAGGTGGTGTCGCTGTGCCGAGAGCCGTACAGTGGCATTAAACGGGAACTGCAATAACCGAAATATATATCGGATGCCAGTATTTCTTCCCAATCGGCCTGCTCTCCGGATGTGAATTCGTTGAATGATTTTTGGGCCCATTTATAAATATGCTCAGTCGTCCCCTTTCCGGTGGCCCACTTCACCTTCTGAGAGGAGACATCGCGCATCGCAACGACCATGCCGTGCACACACTCCGGATGGTCGCGCATCAGCAGGCGGTCGCCTTCTTTGGAGCCGGTCTGCGTCCAGTGTATCCCCTCGATTTCGCCCACCCAGAAGACTACGCCGAGACAACTCTTCTGTAGTTCATCACGGAACGGCTTGACATCTTCATCCCCGGGCAGGATGCTGCCGTCCTGCATATAGTAGTCACCCGCCTTTAACGGCCGGAACTTTTCTGTCACCTTACTGTCGTCAAGCGTGTGGACGGTGTATTTTCCGGGCTGAAGATTTAATTGGGAATACTTAAGTTTGAAAGTCTCCTTAGCTCCGTTGTAGTAATACTTATACGGTTCCGGATCCAAGAGCGCGAGGCTTTTAGTGTTCACCAACAGGCGGGCCGTATAGGGGTTCTCCTGCCAATATAAATTTTCACTGATCACCGCCGTGTAGCGGTAATAACTCTTAGAAATCTCTCGGCTGTCTATCTTTTCGGTATAGGTATATTTCGTAGCAGGCACCTGAAGGATGAACAGAGACATGCGGTGCTCCATCGCGAAGCTGAGCGTATGGTTGTTATACACGCCACGGGCCGTCATCAGGTCGGAGGCGGTGTATTGGGCGTAGGTACTCTGGTCGGGGTTAACAGACCAAAGCTGGACTACAGACTTAAAGAAGTCTTCATCGCCGGGCGATACCTTGCCGTTCATATAGTTATCCTTCTGGTAGGGATAATAGGCATGATAACTCTTATCGGGTGAGTAGAAAAGCTGGGAAGCGCCGGCAGGCAGCGTCCACTTGCCTCCCTGTAGGGTAAGGCAGAGGTTTTTCACCTCCAGGGTTCCGTCCTTCACCACGTAGAGGCCGATGCAGTCGCCTTCGGTGAAGACGGTGCTGTAACCGCGTTCCTGGGCGCGGGTTTGCCCGGTGGCGTACATGCCGCCGTCGCTCACGGTGATGGTGAGGGGGCGGACATCGGGGTCGGTGCCG
>ERZ791601.1112-NODE-1112-length-15045-cov-3.907872_pt1 | contig 15045 bp, 10 predicted proteins | sample MGYA00509967_ERZ791601 | MGnify/ENA primary metagenome ERZ791601 (study PRJEB30046, sample SAMN00791930) | human gut metagenome | study: EMG produced TPA metagenomics assembly of the A metagenome-wide association study of gut microbiota in type 2...
CGCTGCGGCCAGCCGCAGGGTCACGGCGCCGCCGGTGCCGCGTACTTGATGGCATTATCCAGCAGGATCACCGCCAACCGATGCAGGGAGGCGGCATCCCCCTGCACGGTCTGGCCGGGGTTCGTCCGCTACAATCAGGATATTCACCGGCAAATCTCCTTCGGCTTTCTTCAATTTATAGATACAGTATACCACAATTAGCTGAAAATAGGCTGAAAAAATGCGGCAGGTTTTGCGCCTGCCGCATTTTTGCCGCAAAATCTGCGAAATTCCGCAGCGGTTTTACTCTTCTTCCAGGATCTCTGCGGCAACCTCTGCACGGTCGCGGCGGGTATCCATGGCGGTCTTTTCAATCATGCGGTGGGCTTCCGCTTCGCTCATGCCCTTGTGCTCGATCAGATAGCACTTGGCACGGTCCACCAGCCGGATCTGGGCAATCTTATCCCGTAGTTTGTCGTTTTCCTGCCGCAGATAATCCAGGCGGCGGCAGCAGGCGGCGGCCATCTGAACGGCCTGGCGAAACTGCACCCCGGTAAAGGGCTTTGCCAACACCAACACACCGTGCTGCTGCAATTTATCAGAAATCTGGTCTGCGGTGCCCGCCTTGGCAAGCAGAATGACACCGGCGTTTGATTTTTCTACCGCATAGGTCGAAAGTTCGTGGCCAAACTCGTCCGGCAGGGGGGTGTTGATGATCACGACCTCGAAATCAATATCCCCCATGCGGCGGCGGGCTTCGCCGCCGCTGGCCACAATGGTGGGGCGCAGGTAACCCAGCTCCGCTACATGCTTTGCCAGGTATTCATTTGCGTTGTTCCCCGCAGAGGCAATCAAAGCTGAAGGCACAAACACATCACCGCCCATCTGTTAAATTACAAAATCTGCCCTGCTTTGGGAAACATCAAATCTTCAAAAAGCAGTTTTCACGCTCCCATGCCTGGGGGTCGGGGGCGCTTTCGTAACCATGGCACAACTGGGTCTGGTATTCAAAGTATTTGTTCATCAGCGGCACAGGCAGCTCTTTGGCGATAAAGTCACTCTGTGCGGCAATGGTGATGGCTTCGCGCAGACTTTCGGGCAGGCTTTCCAGCCCTTCGGCGGCGCTCTTGTGGAACAGATTGCGGTTGACCGGAGCGGGCAGCGGCATCTTTTTTTCAATGCCGTCGAGCCCGGCGGCCAGAATCAGGCCAATGACCAGATATGGGTTGCAGGAGGGATCGGGGCTGCGCAGCTCCAGGCGGCAGAATTCGCCGGTGGCGGAAGGCAGGCGCACCAGCTGGCTGCGGTTCTGGCGGCTCCAGCTCACATACTTGGGGGCTTCGCAGCTGCCAAACCGTGTGTAAGAGTTGGGGATCGGGTTGCAGAAGCAGGTCAGCTCCCGTGCGTGCGCCAGAATACCGGCAATAAAATGTCCGGCCTCGCTGTCGGGGGCAATGTCGCCCTGGAACAGGTTTTTGCCGTCCCGGTGGATGGAAACATTCACATGCATGCCGCTGCCGGCCTGGTCCTGCATGGGCTTGGGCATAAAGCTGGCAAACAGGCCGTTGCGGTCCGCAATAGCTTTGACGGTGCTTTTGAAGGTGTTCAGGTTATCGGCCGATTTGAGCGCGGTGGAATACATAAAGTCCACTTCGTTCTGGCCAAAGCCGCTTTCGTGGTGGCTGTGCTGGGGGCGCAGGCCCATATCCTCCATGGCAAAGCAGATCTCGCGGCGGATGTTCTCGGCCTTGTCCAAAGGGGCAATGTCAAAGTAGCCGCCGTGGTCCATCGGGATGCGGGTGGGGTTGCCGTGCTCGTCGGTCTGGAACAGATAGAACTCACATTCGCAGCCCACATCGCAGCGCAGGCCCATGGCCTTGGCGCGCTTGACCACCGATTGCAGGTACCCGCGGCTGTTGCCGGCAAAGGGGCGGCCATTGGGCAGGGTGATATCGCAGTACATGCGCATTACACGGCCTTCGGTGGGGCGCCAGGGCAGAATGGTCATTGTGTCCGGGTCTGGCCAAAGCACAAGGTCGCTCTCCTCAGTGTTCATAAACCCGGCAATGGAGCTGCCGTCAAAGCAGACACCCTGCTCGAAGGCATAGGGAAGGTCCCCGGCAAAGACAGAGATGTTTTTTTGATTGCCGAAAATATCGCAGAACGCCAGACGTACAAATTTTACGTCGTTATCTTCGACATAGTTCAGGATATCCTGTGCAGAATGCTTCATGGTGGAATCCTCCAAATTTAGGCTGCAGATTTGGCAGAGAGGGGGGAGAAGTTAGGAGGTAGGAGTGAGGAGTTGATGCAATTAGGAATTAGCAATTAGAAATTCCGTAGGGGCGCACATTGTGCGCCCGTTGCCTTTTGGTTAATCCCATTATAGCATATGGAGCAAAGTTCCGGAACGGATTGAGCAGAAAGAGGAACCGGGAGTTTATTCAGCATTGAACCCAATAAACTCCTAACTCCTAACTTTCAACTGACTCCTACCTAAACTCGAAAGGCCCACCTCGCGGCGGGCCTTTCGAGCTGGTGTAAGAAATAGGAAAAGGAGAATGGCGTGTTAAAAAGCCGTGCCCGGCATTTTGTGCAAAGCACAAACCCTTGCTGCCGGGGGCTTTTTGGGTCACTGCTTACTCAGTGTAGAACAGCATGCGGCTGTAGCACGGCAGCGGCCAGTAGTCCTCATCGACAAGCTCTTCAGCAGCGTCAGCGGCGGCGCGCAGGGTATCCATGGCGGGCAGAACCTCATCATGGAAAGCATGAGCCTTAGCGGTCTCATCGTCCAGGGCGCTGACCTTATCGGTCACAGCCTTCAGAGCGTCGGTTGCATCAGACATCTCGTCAGTGTATTTGGAAAGTGCAGTCAACAGCTTTGCTTCGGACTTGGTGGAGATGCCTTCCACAGCAGCGATCTTGGCTGCGGCGGTGCTGGCAACTTCGCCCATATAGCTGGTGGCGGCAGGAATCAGCTGCTTGGATGCAATCTTGAGCATGGTGCGGGCTTCGATGTTGATAATCTTGGAGTAGTGCTCCATCTCAACTTCGTAACGGCTCAGCATTTCGGTCTTGGTCAGAACGCCGAACTCTTCCATCAGGGAGATGTTCTTCTCTTCCTTCAGGGCGACCATGGCATCGGGGGTGCACTTGCGGTTGGGCAGGCCACGGCGGGTAGCCTCAGCTTCCCAGGCTTCGGAATAACCGTTGCCGTTGAAGATCACACGGCGGTGGTCGTTCAGGGTCTTCTTGACCCAGGCGGCGGCAGCGCACTCAAAGTCAGCAGCGCCCTCCACATCGGCAACAAACTGCTTCAGCTCTTTGGCAACAGCAGTGTTCAGGATGGTGTTGGCATCGCTCAGGTTCTCAGCGGAACCGGGCATACGGAACTCGAACTTGTTGCCGGTAAAGGCGAACGGAGAAGTACGGTTACGGTCGGTAGTGTCCTTGCTGAACTTGGGCAGAACATCAACGCCAAGGTCCATCTTCATCTTAACAGGGCCGGCATAGGGGCTGTCGGTGCAGACAGCATCGATAACAGCTTCCAGCTCTTCGCCGACAAAGATGGAGATGATGGCCGGGGGTGCCTCGTTAGCGCCCAGGCGGTGGTCATTGCCGGGGGTGGCAACAGAGGTACGCAGCAGGTCAGCGTATTCATCAACTGCCTTGATAACGGCGGTCAGGAAGACCATAAACTGCAGATTTTCCATCGGGGTATCGCCGGGATCCAGCAGGTTTTCGCTCTTGGTGCTGATGGACCAGTTGTTGTGCTTGCCGGAACCGTTAACGCCCTCGAACGGCTTTTCGTGCTGCAGGCAGACCAGGCCGTGCTTATCGGCAATCTTCTTCATCATTTCCATGGTCAGAAGGTTGTGGTCGATGGCAACGTTGGTGGTATCGTAAATGGGGGCGAGCTCATGCTGGCAGGGGGCAACTTCGTTGTGCTTGGTCTTTGCAGGGATGCCCAGCTTCCACAGCTCGGTGTCCAGATCCTTCATAAAGTCGGAGACAATGGGGCGGATCACACCAAAGTAGTGCTCTTCCAGTTCCTGGCCCTTGGACGGTGCAGAGCCAAACAGGGTGCGGCCGGTCAAAACCAGGTCCAGGCGCTTGTTGTAATCCTCTTTGCGGATCAGGAAGTACTCCTGCTCCGGGCCAACGGTGGTGGCAACGCGCTCAACATCCTTGCCGAACAGGTGCAGTACCTTGCAGGCCTGGTCGCTGATGGCCTGCATGGAACGCAGCAGTGGGGTCTTTTTATCCAGTGCTTCGCCGGTGTAAGAGCAGAATGCAGTGGGGATGCACAGCACGTCATCTTTTACAAAAGCATAGCTGGTGGGGTCCCATGCGGTGTAGCCGCGGGCTTCACAGGTGGCGCGCAGGCCGCCGGAAGGGAAGGAGGAAGCATCTGGTTCGCCTTTGATGAGCTCCTTGCCGGAAAACTCCATGATGGCGGTGCCGTCCGGCTGGGGGCTGACAAAACCATCGTGCTTTTCACTGGTGATGCCGGTCAGGGGCTGGAACCAGTGGGTGTAATGGGTAGCGCCCTGTTCAATCGCCCAGCGCTTCATCACGCTGGCCACAACATTGGCTACTTCCAGGTCAAGGGCCTGACCCTTTTCAATGGTTGCCTTCAGGCTCTTGTAGGTCGAGCTGGGCAGACGCTCACGCATTTCGTGCTCGTTGAAGACTTTGCTGCCGTACAGTTCCATAACGGTTGCTGCCATACTTACCGAACTCCTTTTCCTCTGTGGTATCATCACGCAAATAAGTCGGACTTTTTATAAAACAAAAGGCACTGCGAACAGGATTTGTGTTCGCAGCGCCCTTGCTGTTTATATGCTTATTATACGGGCCAAACGCAAAAAAAGCAACTGGCAGAAATGACAAACCGGATTGGCGTTTGCCTTGATGTTTTAGGAAAAATGCTTGTATTGGGGGATGGAGCCATCCAACTCCCAATGCGGCCTAATAAAATAAACCGGGCCGCCAACCCCGCTTGGGGGCGACAAGCCCGGTATAGTTTAGACAGTTAAACGTGCGCTGCGTTCTTTTGGCTTTTGCGGTACAGCACAACAGTGGCTGCAATGCCCAGCAGGCTGATGCAGTCCGCCGCGCGCCAGAACCACATTCCAGTCCAGCGCACCTGTACGCTGCCCTGCCAGCCGGGAGCCAGGGTAACGGTCAGGTAACCGTTCTTGTGGGTCAGTGCGGCTCCGTCCGCAGCGGTCATATGGTAGCCGGGGTAGTAGAATAGCGGCAGCCGGATGGATGCTTCGGTATCGCCGGTGTTCTGCGCCGCCAGCTGAATGGTCAGGCCGTTTTTGGTGTACTCTGTCAACTCTACGCCGTCGTCCGCTTCGGGGGTCAGGCGGCCCCAGACGCTGTCATCGGTGGTGGTGTCCTCGGTGGGCAGGTATTCGCCGCCACCCACCTGACCGGGCAGGTCATCCACCGCGGCAAGGCTCATGTAGGTAACGGCTTCGCTGGTGGTGCATTTGTCATACATCAGGTACCCGGCGGGGATGATGGTCAGCGCCAGCAGGGCGGCTGCCATTGCCTTGGCGGCTTCGGGCCGGACTTTGCGGTACAGCACCACCGCACAGCAGGCGCACACGACCAGCAGCATGGTGGCCGGGGTGAAGAACCGCCAGGCAAACTGCAACTTCCCCAGAGTCTTGCTCAGCGCCTGCAATGGTTCGCAACGGAACAGCGCGTACCAGGGGCAAAGGTCGCTGGCGCACCAGGCAGCCAGCAGGCCAAAGCCCAGTGTCAGGCTGCCAATGCGCGCGGCATCGCGGCTGCTTTTGCGCACGGCGGGGTCCAGCACAGCCAGCAGGAAGAAGAATGCACCCGCGGCCAGTGCCAGGCCCAGCGTCTGCGGCATTTCGCCCGCAATGCCGCTCTGGATGCTCTCCGCCACGCCGCTGCTTTGGCCGAACATCAAAAACATCTGGCCCAGGTAAACGGAGCTGTCGTACAGGTAGGCGGCATCATACTTGCCGCTGATGCGGCACACCCCCTGCACCATGTATTGCAGCAGCGGCACCATAAACCACAGGTTCCACACAATGGCGGCCCCGGCGGCTTTGCACAGAGCGGGCAGCACCGGGCGGGTGAAGGTCTTTTTGAAATACAGCAGGCAGAAGGCGGCGGTAAAGAACACCGCAAGTTCGGTTGTCAGCAGATGGCTCTGCAGCAGGCCGGTAAAGCCCAGGGCAAAGGGCAGCCAGCACCAGGGCTCGGCCTTTTTGCCATCGGCAGGGGATTGGCGATAAATCCGCCACAGCCCGTACACGACCAGCGGCAGGAACGCCATGGCGGTATATTCGCCCACTGCGGCGCGCACAAACACGTTGGTCAGCCGGTAGAACGAAAGGGTGTACAACGCGGTGCCAAGCAGCGCGGCACAATCGCTGCGGAACATTTTGCGCAGGGCATAAAACGTAATGCCCACGGTGGCCGCTGTGATGGATGCAACGTAAACTTTGTAGCTGGTTTGCAGGCTGAAACCCAGAATGCGCAGCACCGCAGCCGGGTACAGGAACACATCGGAGTACATCAGGCTGAACGGATAGCCTTTTTCGTTGATGATGGCCGGGTCCATGCGCACGGGGAACTGCCCGGCCAGCAGCCCGGCTTTCAGCCCCTCAATGCGGGAAAGGTGGATGGAAAGGTCGTGCCCGTACGTCAGGTAGCCGAGCCCCAGCGGCAGGCAGGCAAACGCGCCGATGCCCACCAGCGCCATGGCGATATACCGCCCGCGCAGGGTATGGATGGGAAATTTGACCCGGCGGGTCAGCAACAGGATCACCCAGTCCAGTACGGCGCAGAACACAAGCCCCGTCAGCAGCCGCACATACGCCCACGCGTGGGTGGGTACGATCTGTGCGCCGGTAATGTAGATGACCTGGTTTTTGCCGCAGTCCGCGGTAAACTGCAGCTGTGCGGTTTCGCAGCCGTAGGGCATCCACAGGCTGAACACCGTGCGGGTGCGCTCAGCGGGCAGCTTGGCGGCATCGTACTGCGCGGTGGGCATGATCTCATCCAGAAAGCTGACCTCGCCGTCCTCGCCGTCATTCACATAGTTGATGCAAACCTGGTAGCTGCCGCGCGGCAGGTCGATCCAGCGGGTGGTGGCAAACAGGCCGGTAAAGTTTTCCACGCGGGCGCCGCGGTCATCATTGGTACATTCCTCCGCGTAGGGAATGATCAGGTCTGGCGTAATATCAATCACGCCGCCTGTGCGGAAATCCCCCACAAAACGCAGCGCCAACACCATAAATTCCACCAGAACCAGCAGCAGGACCAACCCATTCTGGCGGCTGAAAATTTTTTTGAGCTTTTGCAAACAAGCACGCTCCCTTCTCAACATGATATTAAATACTATCTTATTAAATACTATCTTATTTATTATAGGGGATTGTACGATGGTGCGCAAGAGAATTTGCACCAAACAGGAAAAAAGACTCTTGCTTTTGGAAATAAAAGTGATGTATAATAAAGCGTCCATTTATTTGTGGTAGTTGTGGAGAGGATGGTATATATGGCGACAAAGTACGTTTTTGTTACTGGCGGCGTGGTCTCCGGCTTGGGCAAGGGCATCACAGCAGCCAGCCTGGGCCGTTTGCTGAAAACCCGCGGCCTGAAGGTGGCTTCTCAAAAGCTGGATCCTTATATCAACGTGGATCCCGGCACCATGAGCCCGCTACAGCACGGCGAGGTGTTCGTGACTGATGACGGAACCGAAACCGACCTGGATCTGGGTCATTATGAGCGCTTTATTGATGAAAACCTGAACAAGTACTCGAACCTGACGACGGGCAAGGTCTATTGGAACGTGCTGAACAAGGAACGCCAGGGCGCTTATCTGGGCCAGACGGTGCAGATCATTCCCCACATTACCAACGAAATCAAGAGCTATATCTACAATCTTGCCAAAAGCACCGAAGCCGATGTTGTCATCACCGAAATCGGCGGTACCACCGGTGATATTGAGAGCCAGCCTTTCCTGGAGGCCATCCGCCAGGTTGGCATTGAGCAGGGCATGGAAAATTGCTGCTACATCCATGTGGTTCTGGTGCCCTATATTTCCGGCTCGGACGAATATAAATCCAAGCCCGCCCAGCATTCCTGCAAGGAACTGCAGGGCATGGGCATCGCCCCCAACGTCATCGTGCTGCGTGCCGATGGCCGCGTTGGCAGCGATATCAAGCGCAAGATCAGCATGTTCTGCAATGTGCGCCCTGATTGCGTGATTGAAAACCTGACCATGCCCAGCCTGTACGAGTGCCCGCTGATGCTGGAAGCTGCCGGCCTGACCAACGTTGTTTGCCGTCAGCTGCACTTGGAAACTCCGGCCAGCGACCTGACCGAGTGGAAAGAGCTGATCTCCCGCATTGCCACCCGCAGCAAGACCTGCACCATTGCCCTGGTTGGCAAATATGTCAAGCTGCATGACGCATACCTGAGTGTAATGGAGTCCCTGTATCACGCCGGCTTTGAGAATGAGTCCAAAGTGGAGATCCACTGGGTGGACAGCGAAAACCTGCTGGATCAGGAGCGCTGCGCTGAAGAGCTTTCCGGTGTGGATGGCATCATCCTGCCCGGCGGCTTTGGCGACCGCGGCATTGAGGGCATGATCCAGGCCGCCCGCTATGCACGGGAACAGAACATCCCGTATTTTGGCATCTGCTTGGGTATGCAGATTATGGTTATGGAATATGCCCGCGATGTGCTGGGCTATGCCGATGCCAACTCCAGCGAGTTTACGCCGGACGGCGAGCACAATGTTATTGCTCTGATGCCGGACCAGCAGGGGAACATCCCGAAGGGCGGCACCATGCGCCTGGGCAAGTACCCCTGCATTACCGCCGAGGGCACCAAGCTGCGTGAGTGCTATGGCAAAGAAGAAATTGACGAACGCCACCGCCACCGCTATGAGTTCAACAACGACTACCGTGCAGAGATGCAGAACCACGGCCTTGTGATCTCCGGTACCAGCCCGGATGGCCGCCTGGTGGAAGCTGTTGAGCTGCCCGGCCGTGATTTCCATGTGGGCGTACAGTTCCACCCCGAATTCAAGAGCCGCCCCAACCGCGCACATCCCCTGTTCAAGGGCTTTATCGCTGCTGCGCTCAAGTACCAGCAGGAGCACACCATCACGGACCATCAGCCGATGACAGATTGATCGGCATCCTGACACCATAAATACCACAAGGCACCGAACCTGTAATTGGCCCGGTGCCTTGTTTTTATGTGTTATATTTTGTGTGGATTATGCGGGAACAAAAAACAGATTTTCAGGATTCAGTCTCTTTTTCTCTTTTGTTTACCTCTCTCTCGCTGGCTTCCACCATCGAGATCACGTTCAGCAGTACCAGCCGCACCACAGCGGGGTGCAGGCAGCTGTTGTTGATGGCGTTGATGACGGACTTTTGGAGTTCTTCAATTTTTGCGGTTGTGGTCATTTCATCACCCTTTCTGCCATCGGGGAGCCGGAATATTCCGGGCGCGGATAGCTTGTATCTTCGGTTCGCGTGCCGCCGCAGGCTGCCAGCGTAAGCGGGATGACCAATGCAAGCACCAACAGCAAAGCCAACGTGGCCAAAATCTGCATGAATTTCTGCATTAAATCTCCCTCCCGTTCACGCTCAAAGAACCGCATTCAATTCTGCCGGGGATTTCAAACTTGCTGGCATTGCAGTGGATGACCTTATCTACCTGGTCAATGGCAATGCCCACAAACTCGCTGGTGGCCCCGCCGGTGGAATAATCAAAGCTGGGGTCGCCGGTGGAGAACCAGCCTAAAAACGTGTAGCGGGAGTTATCGCCAATATAAGATTTGCCGTACCGGCTGCTTAACACACCGGTCAGGTTGTTTTCCCAGTACCAGCGGATGCGCCCCGTGTCAATGTCCACACGAGTGCCAGCATCTTTGCCCATACGAATCCAGGCATTGTCCAGGTCATAAGTGGTTGTGCGCGCCTTATTGTGAATCTGCCCGGTCGTGATGTTGCCGCCGTTGATAATGGTCTTATCCTGGTTCCAGGTACTCAAATCAGAAAATGTCACCACGCCGGATAGGTTGATCTGTGCGCTGGTGATCTCTGTTCCGCCCGCTGTCAGCTTGATGGTACTGGAAGTGCCGCTGGTGGATGCCGTCAGCTTAATTTCGCTTACCGTCTGCTTGATCTCGGTCTTGGTTTCGGCGGTGGTTAGATAGTCCCCGGTGCTGGCCGTCCAGGCGGTGGGGGCGTTGCCGTATTGCAGCATGGGGTGCAGCAGTTCAAACTTGTTGGTGTAGTTGCCTATTCCTGCGTGGGTAAAGCCGCTGCCGATATCCACCCATTTTACAATAGCATCGCTGGGCGGTGTCCACAGCCCGTACCGCAGCACCCAGCCGTTTGTCTGCCTAATTTCAATCTGGTCAGCAGCTTTGATGACCGCCCACGTATTGTTATAATTGATTTCCATGCACAGCTCATCCGTGCCGGAAACAGGCTTGTACATAACGGACAGGCACAGGGTAACGCCCGCTGACGCATGTTCGTTTACCGTCTTCCAATGGAAATACCGATTGGAGTTTGCGTTTGTTACGGTCGCGCTGCCGGTATCGTTGTACGTGACCGAACTGCCGCTGACCTCGTTGCCTTTCAGCTCGGCGTTCTTGAAGCTCTCACTGCCCAGGATCAGGTTGTTGCCGCCGGTGATCCGCTGCGTTACCGTCTGGGTAATGCTGTCGGCTTTCTGGTCAATGGCCGAAACGCTTTCTTTTACGGTTTTGAACTCTTTGTTTGTTTCGTCCAGCCCGTTTGAAATGGTTGTGGTCGTCTCTTTCAGGCTGCGGACTTCCGTTTTGATTTCATCCGCCGATTGGGAGATCAGGCTTTTGGCGTTTTCCTCTGTTATGTAGTCCCCGCTGCTGGCTGTCCACGCGGTCGGCGCATTGCCGTATTGCAGCATGGGGTGAAGCAGCGAAAACTTGTTGGTGTAGCTGCCGCCAACCCCCGCCTTTATGTTGCCGCAGCCAAGCTCGACCGTTTTCAGAATACCGGTGCTGCTGGGTGTCCAGGTGCCATACCGCAGCACCCAGCCGTCTGTCTGCTTAATTTCAATCTGGTTTTCGGTTGTTATGCTGGTATAGTAAGAAGTTCCGTTGTCGGCGGCATATATAAGGCTCAGGCACAACCCGTCGGTGCCGGAAACAGGCTTGTACATAACGGACAGGCACAGGGTAACGCCCGCTGACACATGTTCGTTCACCGTCTGCCAATGGAAATACCGATTGGAGTTTGCGTTTATTACGGTCGCGCTGCCGGTATCGTTGTACGTGACCGAACTGCCGCTGACCGCGTTGCCTTGCAGCTTGGCGTTCTTGAAGCTTTCACTGCCCAGGATCAGGTTGCCGCCGCCGGTGATTTTGGTGTCTTTTTTCACCTCAGAGGAGAGCCCGTCCACCGTTGCTTTCAGGTCGGTATACTTTCCGGTCAGGTCGCTGGCCTTTACTTCCAGGCCGTCCACGCTGGTCTTGATCTCCAGCATCTTGCCGGTCAAGTTCTTGTAGCTCTGGTTGTTCACAGCGCTGGAACTTTCCCGGCTGGCGCTGCCCACGCTTTCAAAGCTTGCTTTGCCGGAGGAGATTGTGGCGCTCATCAGGTAGGTGTCGAACTCCCGCCCGCGTGCGTCCTTAACGTGCACGATCTGCCCGCAGGCAAGGCCGGAACTGCTGGGCACCGATACTTTGCAGGGGGTGTAGGTCACGTTTTTCAGCACGTTGTACAGGTTTTGGGCAACGCTTTTCAGGTTGGCTTCGGTGCCGGTTGTCAGCAGCAGGTTGCCCTGCACTGCATAGGTGTTGGTGGCAGTGGTGCTGTCGGGGTAGATGACCCCCACGTCACTGTCCGACTGCCGGATCTGGACTTTCTCAATGGCCTTGACGGTGTAGTCCTCGTAGCTCAGGCTGTCAGCATAATAGGCGGTGCTGTTGCTGGCACCGTCCGGGGTGATTTTAGCAGTGCTGCGCTTGTCTGTGTAGGTCAAGAATTGCAGCTTGCCGTCTGCATTCATGTGGGCGTAGCAGCCTGCCGCTTCCGCCGCCCACGAAATGATCTGGCGGCAGGTCAGGTCGTCCGCGTAGAACGCCTGCACGCTGTAGCTGCCGTTAATGGGCAAGCTGCTGCTGGCAAGCGCGACCCCTGCCCGCTGGCAGGCCAGCTGAACCAGCTGCCAGATAATTTTGGGGAACTGTGCCTGATTGGCCCGCAGCCAGCCGGAGAAGTCCGCATCCAGCTTGGACATATTGTCATAGGCCGTGATCTTGTAGCTGTTGCGCTTGGTGCGGGTGGGCTTTTCAGCATAGAAAACACCCACCTTGGTGCGGTTCCCGGCATCGTCCTGCCGGTACAGCGTCAGGGCGGCCCCGGCAGTAATTTGCAGGCTGCCGCCCGGGTCCGCCCAGATTTCGGCTTCAATGTAGTCCGAAAACGCAGAGCCAATAGTGAACTCCTGCCCGGCATTGACCGCCGCGTGCAGCGTAATGCTTTTGATGGCATTGCCCGCACCGCCACCCGTCAGCTCAGTGCCGTCTTTCAGGAGTAAAACCGATTGATACAAAAGCATCCCTCCAATCAGCATTCAATAATGTTAAATTTAAGGTTCTTCCACTGTTTCGTCTTGGCGTTATGCCAGGCGATGCCGTATTTGCTGCAATAGCAGGTGGTGGTTTCGGTCTCGGTGGAAGAACCCGCCTTCGGGTGTGTGAACTGAAATTCGGCTTTGCCTGCAAACAGGTTGATGGTGTACCTGTATTCTTCATCTGTAAGGCAGCTGTACGCAATGGGCCAGGTGGCAACCTTTTCCCGCACCACTTCGCGGTGCATGTACCCGGCTTCGTCGCGCCCGGAATCGCTGGAATCCAGGTCGGAATAGCTCGGTTCAATGTCGCAGTCCGGTGCGTACAGGGATTTGCCATCGATCTGAAACAGATTGGTCAGGGTCACGTTACACACCTCCTGTGGCAGTCAGCTGTTTGCGCTGCCAGCGCTGTACGGCGCGGCCTACGTCCTCGTCGGTCAGCTCAATGCCGTACACGGCGGAGAGGATCTCCCGCAGCACGGCCACAACGGCTTCAAAGCCAGCCATCTGGCCTGCCTGCAAATCTTCCATGACTTCGGCCACAGCCTGCTTGATGGTGTCCAGCGGAGCTTCTACGTTGGTGCCGTGGCTCTGGTCGCCCAGCACGGCCAGAAACTCCCGGTTGGCCGGGATGACCGCGCCTTGCGCCAGGTAGGGGATCTGCGGGGCGGTCAGGGTGCTGATATTAAACCCGACATGCCCGCCGCCGAATATGTCCGGCAGGTCGAACGACAACCCGTTCAGCGCGTTGATGACCGCATTGATGCCGGTCACAACGGCGGAGATCATCCGATTGATGAAGCCGATGATGCCATTGACGGCGGTCTTGATGGCGTTTGTCATCTTGTCCCAGACGGTGCTGACCGTGTTGCCGATGGCCTGCCAGGCAGCATCCCAGTTGCCGCGGAACACGGCGCTTAAAAAGTCCGCCAGCCCACGCAGCACAACAACGGCCAGATCGATGGCATCCGCAATAGCCCCAACGGCCACGCCAACAACGTCCGCAATGGCGTTGAATACCTCAGCAAACGCGGGGCCGAATGTGGCGATGATCCACTTGGCCACCGGGGCCAGTAGGTTGTTCCACAGGTCCAGCAGGCAGTTGGCAACGCTTGCCACCAGCAAAAGAATGTCATCCCACAGGGGTTTGAGGTGGGAGGACCAGAGGGTAGATAAAATCTGCATCAGGTTAGTAAGGATCGGCTGCAAAACGTTCTGCCACAGGGTGGTAAAAATGCCTTGCAGGTTTTCCAGCGCCAGGGCGGCACTCTGGGCAATGGGCTGGCCGTACTCGGTCCAGGTCAGCTGAATGCCGCCCAAAAGATCCTGCCAAACGGTCAGGGCAGCGGTTTTCATCTGCTGCCAGGCTGCATCCCACAGCGCGGCGGCGGGGGCAAGCACAGCCTGTAATGTAGCCCAGAAATTTTGCAGCTGCTGGTTTAATAGAGCCGGCGGACTTAACTGTGGCGGTTCGGCATCTGCGGCTTTGATTGTTGCAGCGCTGCTGCTTTTGCGGGTGGTGGAAGCCGCCGCAGCTCCGGCACTTTCGGCAAGAGAAGCCTGCAGCCGGTCCAGCTCATCAAATTCCGCAACGCTGCGTTTGGCGGCCTTGGCTGCTTTGGTGGTGCCACTGGCAAGTTTGACCTGGGCTTTGGCGGCTTTGTTGGCGCTGACTGTTGCTGCGGCGGTCTGCTGCTCAAACTTTGCCACCGGAACGGCGGAGAACGCAGCGTTTACACTGCGGCTTATTTTTTTCAGGGCAGTGCGCAGGCCGTTCAGCGGCTGCTGCGCGGTGTGGGTAGTTGTTTGTGTAGACAGGGCAACCTGAAGGCTGCCTGCATAGGATTTTGGCAAAATCATCTACCTCCTTATGAGAACTTAATTGGCCAACAGGCGCTGCAGCCGCTGGCGTTCCGCTATCTCTGCCGGATTCAGGCGGGGGCGCAGGTCAACTATGGCTTTGTTTTTGCGGTAGTAGTCCTGTTCCCACGGCTGCAATTTTTGGCCGTGGTGCAGCTTGCTGCGCACCCGCAGCAGGGTAGCCAGCTGGCCGTCCCCAATGCTGTTGAACCAGGCCATAAAGGTCCACCAGTGCAGATAAGGCAGGGCGCGCACTTCGCACCCGGCGGCTTTGTTGATGTCGGCGGCAATCAGCGGGGCGTCCTGTTCCCAGTCCAACAGCGGCGGGGCAGGGGATCGGGGCAGCGTTTGCCCGCAGTTCAAAAAATCTGCCAGCTTCTGCATGGCCTCCGGATAGTCGCTGCGCGGCAGATCGCCCTCATAAAATAGGGCCAGGGCCACCCGCCAGCGGATGAATTCCGGCTCGCTGGCATCGTTCAACCGATGCAGAATATCCAGAATATCGCGGTAATCCGAATGAATCGGATATGCTTTTCCGCCAACCTCCAGCCGGGTGGGCTGCCGCCA
>ERZ791601.1119-NODE-1119-length-14914-cov-4.999865_pt1 | contig 14914 bp, 9 predicted proteins | sample MGYA00509967_ERZ791601 | MGnify/ENA primary metagenome ERZ791601 (study PRJEB30046, sample SAMN00791930) | human gut metagenome | study: EMG produced TPA metagenomics assembly of the A metagenome-wide association study of gut microbiota in type 2...
TGAAGGTCAACGACCGCGACGACATCACCCGCTGGTGGGAAGTCATCGACCGCACGACGGGCGAGCCGTTGGATGCCGCCGCGTGGCATTATGACGCAGCAACCGAGAGCGTTGTCATCGACGCACCCGCCGCCTACCACGAGTACACGGTCAGCTTTTTGGCGTACCTGATCTGGGATCCCGTGCACATGTACAACTCGGTCATCAATGACTGGAAGGATGTCGAGCACCAGATCCCGTTCGATGTGCGCCAGCCCAAGACCCACGCCTACACAATGCGCCGCCTGCGCGAGTATCTCGAAAGCCACCCCTATGTCAACGTTGTGCGCTTTACGACCTTCTTCCACCTGTTCACGCTGGTGTTTGACGAGCTGCGCCGCGAGAAGTACGTGGACTGGTACGGCTACTCGGCGTCCGTTTCTCCCTATATTTTGGAGCAGTTTGAGAAGGAAGTCGGCTACAAATTCCGCCCGGAGTTCATCATCGATCAGGGCTACTACAACAACCAGTACCGCGTGCCGAGCAAGGAGTACAAGGATTTCCAGGCATTCCAGCGCCGCGAGGTTGCCGGTCTGATGAAGGAAATGACCGACATCGTCCACGCCTACGGCAAAGAGGCCATGATGTTCCTGGGCGACCACTGGATCGGCTGCGAGCCGTTCATGCCCGAGTTCCAGCAGTCCGGCGTGGATGCCATTGTCGGCAGTGTCGGCAACGGCAGCACCCTGCGCCTGATTTCCGACATTCCCGGCGTCAAGTACACCGAGGGCCGCTTCCTGCCCTACTTCTTCCCCGATACCTTCCACGAGGGCGGCGACCCTGTGCGCGAGGCCAAGGAGAACTGGGTCACCGCTCGCCGCGCCATCCTGCGCAAGCCCATTGACCGCATCGGCTACGGAGGCTACTTGAAGCTGGCCTGCGAGTTCCCGGAGTTCCTCGACTATGTCGAGAGCGTCTGCAACGAGTTCCGCGAGCTGTACGAGAACATCAAGGGTACCACGCCCTACTGCGTCAAGACCGTGGCTGTGCTGAACAGCTGGGGGCAACAGCGCGCGTGGGGCTGCCACATGGTTCACCATGCGCTGTACCAGAAGCAGAACTACAGCTATGCGGGTGTGATTGAAGCCCTGTCCGGCGCACCGTTTGACGTGAAGTTTATCAGCTTTGACGACATCAAGGCTGACCAGAAGGTGCTGGACGGCATCGACGTCCTTATCAACGTCGGTGACGGCGACACCGCCCACACCGGCGGCAAGGTCTGGGAGGATCCTGATATTTCCGCTGCCGTCAAGGGCTTTGTCCACCGCGGCGGCGGTCTGATCGGTGTCGGCGAACCGGGCGGTCACCAGTATCAGGGACGCTATTTGCAGTTGTCCGCGCCGCTCGGCGTGGAGAAGGAAACAGGCTTCACCCTAAATTACGACAAGTACAACTGGGATGAACACCGCGACCACTTTATTCTGGCCGACTGCCCCGACCATGATGTGGACTTTGGCGAGGGCAAGAAGAGCATCTTTGCATGGGAAGGCACAGAAATTCTCATTCAGCGTGACAAGGAAGTCCAGATGGCTGCGCATGAGTACGGCAAGGGGCGCGGTGTGTATATCAGCGGTCTGCCGTACAGCTTTGTGAACAACCGCGTGCTGTACCGCGCCATCCTGTGGGCTGCCCACGATGAAGCCGACCTGCACAAATGGTTCAGCACGAACTACAATGTGGAAGTCCATGCCTACGTTAAGAACGGCAAGTACTGCGTGGTCAACAATACCTATGAGCCGCAGGATACTACCGTCTACACCGGTGACGGCAGCAGCTTTGATCTGCATCTGGATACCAATGAGATCAAGTGGTACAGCATTGAGGGGTAATAGAATGAGAACACCCGAAGAACAGATCCGCTATGCGGCCTCTATCACGCCCAGCCCGCGCCAGCTGGAATGGCAGCAGCTTGAATTTTACGCCTTTACCCATTTCGGCATGAATACCTTCACGAACCGCGAGTGGGGCGACGGCACCGAAGACCCGGCGCTGTTCAACCCCGATGCGCTGGATGCCGACCAATGGGTCGCCGCAGTCAAAAGTGCCGGCATGAAGGCGCTGATTCTGACCTGCAAGCACCATGACGGCTTCTGCCTGTGGCCGAGCGCCTACACCGAGCACAGCGTCAAGAACAGCCCATGGAAGAACGGACAGGGCGATGTTGTGCGCGAGGTATCGGATGCCTGCCGGCGCGGCGGTATCAAGTTTGGCGTCTATCTCTCCCCGTGGGATCGTCACGATGCGCGCTACGGGCAGGGAAAACCGTATGATGATTATTTCGTTTCCCAGCTGACCGAGCTTGCAACAAACTACGGAGACATTTTCTGCTTCTGGTTTGACGGTGCCTGTGGCGAGGGCAAAAACGGCAAAAAGCAAATTTACGATTGGGAACGCTACTATGCGGTGCTGCGTAAATTGCAGCCGAATGCGGTTTTGAATGTCTGCGGCCCCGATGTGCGCTGGTGCGGCAACGAGGCCGGGCATTGCCGGAAAGCTGAGTGGAGCGTGGTTCCCGCTGAGCTGCGGGATGCCGAGCGCACGGCATCGAAATCGCAGCAGGCGGATGACGGAGAATTCTCCCGTAAAATCGACTCTCAAGACGAGGACATCGGCAGCAGAGAGGTCATCCGCAATGCAAGAGAACTTGTCTGGTATCCGTCCGAGGTGGATACTTCCATCCGAACAGGTTGGTTTTACCACCCGGAGGAGGACACTGATGTGCGTACGACAGACGAATTGCTGGACATCTATCTGGATGCCGTCGGTGCGAATGCAAGTCTGCTGCTGAACATTCCACCCGATACGCATGGCCGTATTGCCGCACCGGACTGCGCCAGCCTTGCGGAGCTGGGTGCTAAAATCCGCCAGATTTTTGCCAGCAACGTAACAGAAAAGGCGGCAATTACGGCAGATTCTGCGATTGCGCAGCACCCCATCACACAGGCTGTAGACGGTATGGCAGATACCTATTGGCAGGCTGCCTACGGACAAGAATCCGATACGATTACTTTGAAATTCCAGAAGCCGCAGAAGGTTTCCTGTGTTGTTCTGGGGGAGCATCTGCCGACAGGGCAGCGCATCGAAAGAGGCGAGATTTGGGCAGACGGAAGCAAGGCTTCCGAATTTACGGTAGTTGGACATAAGCGTATCTGCCGTTTTACCCCTGTGGATGTGCAGACGCTTACCATCAAGATTACAGCTTCACGCACGGAGCCAACTCTGCGGCTGCTGGAAGTCTATCAGTGAGGATATATGGGATGAAAGAAATTTTGACCGCGTGGCAATGGGATGGCCCAGTGTCAGAACCGGTTCCTTACGGAGAGGGCCATATTAACCAGACGTATGCCATCACGGTAACATCTGAGCAGGGGGCAAAACGCTATATCCTGCAAAAAATCAATACCAATATATTCAAAGACCCGGCCGGTTTGATGGAAAACGTCTGCGGTGTTACAGATTTTTTGCGCGAAAAGGCTAAGCAGCGCGGGGCTGACCCGGCGCGTGCTACGCTCCATGTGGTGCCTACCAAAGAGGAAAAGCCCTATTATCAGGCTGCTGATGGTAGCTGCTGGCGTATCTATGAATTTGTAGAGAACACTGTCTGTTTGCAGCAGGTGCAGTCGGCTGAGGATTTTTACCAGAGCGCCGTTGCATTTGGCAATTTCCAGCATCAGCTGGCTGAATATCCGGCACACACCCTGCATGAGACGATCCCGCACTTCCACGATACGCCCAAGCGTTTCGCTGATTTTCAGTGCGCCGTGGCCGAAGACCGCATGGGTCGTGCCGCACAGGTGCAGCGCGAAATTGAGTTTGTCCACGCCCGCGAAGCAGAGTATCACGTTATGGTGGATCTGCTGGCGGCGGGTAAGCTGCCGCTGCGCGTCACCCACAACGACACCAAGCTGAACAACATCCTGTTCGACAAAACGACCGGCGAGGGTCTTTGCGTTATCGACCTTGACACGGTCATGCCGGGGCTTGCTGCCAATGATTTTGGGGATTCTATCCGCTTCGGTGCCAACCACTGCGCCGAGGACGAAGCTGACCTCTCGAAAGTCAATTTCAGTATGGAACTGTTTGAAATTTACACCAAGGGCTTCTTGCAGGCAGCAGGGGAAACGTTCACCCCGCTGGAAAAGCAGACCCTGCCTTGGGGTGCCAAGTTGATGACGATGGAGTGCGGTATGCGTTTCCTCGCTGATTATCTGGAGGGAGATCACTACTTCCACATCAACTACGAAACCCAAAACCTCAACCGCGCCCGCACCCAGTTCAAGTTGACTGCCGATATGGAACGGAACTGGGATGCCATGCAAAAAGTAATTGAAAAGTACTGCTGATACCGCTAATCTGCTTTTTCATTTTGCGGTTTGCGTTTTGCAGTAGAGTGCATCATGCAAAATCGTGTTTTCTCCTTCCTTAACTCCCGCGCCTAACAAGCGCGGGAGTTGCTTATTCTAAAGAATAAAAATAGAGCCGCTTCATGCGTTGCACTTATGCAATACGCTTGAAGCGGCTCTGTTATATTAGTAGCGGCGGTAAATTGTTGACTAATAATCGCGCCGACAATGCACTGTCGGCGCGATTTTATATGCTATGCAGTTTTCGATATTTGCCCGGAGCTTCAGCCTTATAGCGGCGGAACATCCGGTTAAAGTAGCTGGAATCACTAAAGCCGCAGCTATAAGCAATATCTGTGATGGGGTCCTCGGTGGAGCATAACAGTTCGGCGGCACATTCTACCCGGTAGTAATTCAGGTAGTCAATAGGGGAGCGCCCGGTTATGCTGTGAAAGACCCTGCAAAAGTGTTCGGGGGTCATTTTTGCTGTGGAAGCAAGATCTTCCAAGGTGATGCGGCTGGCGTAATTCTTTCGGATGCGCTCTAAGGCCGCTTTCATTTGGGCTGTGCTGCGGTCATTTCTCTTGTTTCCGGGAGTGGATACTGTGTAAGAATGCTGTAAAAGGATCTGACCGAACAGCTGCCACATCAGACCGATTGTTACAAATTCATACCCTTCGGGCTCTTTTTCCATTGCCTCAAAGAGCCTGTCAATCAGTTGGCAGGTTACGGAGCCGGACGGTTGATACGGCTCGATTTGTGCGCCGCGTTCAAAAAGCGCATTGTATTTTGCCTGACATACGGAGCCGCTGCCGAGGAAGCGGTTCATATCAAAGACAACACACTCGTAAACGCAGTCGCTGGGGGTTCCGCCGTGAACGGCCCCGGCTGAAATGATGGCGGCATCCCCCTTGTGTAAAAGGTAAGAGCGTCCATCAATCAGCAGAGAAAACTCCCCGCTTAGAACCAGCATAAGTTCAAATTCCATGTGCCAGTGAAACGGCATTTCATAGCGTGGATGCATTTTATCTACATAATAAAGCTCAATGGGAAAGTCAAAAGTGCCGCGCGTACTGCTTTCATGGGAAGCCAGAAACTTCATGGCAGGCATCTCCTAAAATATCAATATCGTCCAATATAATATCATTATACGCAAAGACGAGGGCGAATTGCAACAGTATAATACAAGTAAAGGACAAAATCCACTTTAGGAGGTACAAACTGTGCAAATCGAAGAAATCAAAGACCAAATCTGCGATGTCTGCCATAAAATGTGGCAGCTTGGCTGGGTCGCTGCCAATGATGGCAATGTCTCAGTTCGGTTGGAGGACGGAACTTTCCTTGCAACGCCTACGGGCATGAGCAAGAGCTTCATCACGCCGGACAAGCTGCTGCGTATTGATGCAAAGGGCAATGTGCTGGAAGGTGCAGAGGGACTGCGCCCGTCCAGCGAAATCAAGATGCACCTGCGCTGCTACGAAAAGCGCGCCGATGTAAATGCTGTTGTCCATGCCCATCCGCCGGCAGCCACCGGCTTTGCCGTGGCACATCGCCCGATGGATATGTACAACATGATTGAGGATGTGGCAGCCATCGGCGCTGTGCCGCTGACTCCGTATGGAACTCCCAGCACGACGGAGGTGCCGGACGCAATCGAGCCGTATCTCAACGACCACGACGTTATGCTGCTGGAAAACCACGGCGCGCTGACGGTGGGCAGCGATGTCATCACCGCCTATTACCGCATGGAGAGTCTGGAACTGTGGGCAAAAATCACAATCAACGCAATCATTCTCGGCGGCAGCTACGATATTGACCGCAAGAATATTGATAAGCTCATCAATCTCCGCTCCTACTACAAAATTACCGGCAAACACCCCGGCTATCGCAAATTTGAGCGACGCGAAAAAGGTGAGCCGACGGACAAATAAGGAGACCCCATATGCTGAAGAACATTCCGCCTATCCTTAGCCCGGAACTTCTGAAAGTCCTCTGCGAGATGGGACATGGCGACGAAATCATTCTCGCAGACGGAAATTTCCCGGCTGAAAGCATCGGCAAAGATGCCATTGTGATTCGTGCAGACGGGCACGGAACAGTAGAACTGCTGGAGGCCATCCTGCAATTTCTGCCGTTGGATCAATATGTGGAAAATCCTGTCGCGCTGATGAAAGTGGTTAATGGCGATCCGTGCAAGCCGACTATCTGGGATAGCTATAAACAGAAGTTGAACGAGAGCGGCAATGACCCGGCTAAAATTGAAATGATGGAACGCTTTGCGTTTTATGAGCGCGCACGCCATGCCTATGCGATTATCGCCACCGGGGAAAGCGCAATCTATGCCAACGTACTTTTGAAGAAGGGCGTGGTGCAATGAGTAACACAGCAACTGTGCTGGCCTTCGACTTTGGCGCTTCCAGTGGACGTGCGATTCGGGCCGTGTACGATGGCCAAAACCTCACCTACGAGGAAATCCATCGTTTTGAAAATATTCCCATCGAAAAGGACGGTCATCTCTGCTGGGATGTGGAAACACTGCTGAAGGAAATTCACACGGCTATTCAAAAGGCGGGTATATTTGACAGCTTAGGATTTGATACATGGGGTGTAGATTTCGGCTTACTGGATACAGACGGTCATCTGCTGGCAAACCCTGTTCATTATCGCGATGCCCGAACGAATGGCAAACCGGAACAGGCCGCTGTCCGTATGCCCGCAGAAGAATTGTATGCCCATACCGGCAATCAAATCATGGCAATCAATACTTTGTTCCAGCTGCTGGCTCTGCGTGAGCAGGACCCGGAACTGCTGCAAAAGGCTGCGCAGATCCTTTTTATGCCGGATCTGTTCGCAGCTCTGTTGGGAGCCGAGCCGGTCTGCGAGCGCAGCATTGCTTCCACCAGTCAGATGCTGGACCCCCGTACAGGGCAGTGGAGCAGAGAAGTGCTGGCCGCCTACGGCTTGCCGGAAAACCGCTTCGCGCCCCTTGTCGCCAGCGGCACAGTGACAGGTACACTTGCAAACGGTGCGAAAATCATTGCGGTGGCAGGGCATGATACACAATGCGCCTCGGCTGCTATGCCGTGTGCCGAGGAAGATGCCGAACATACGGCATTTCTCTCCTGCGGCACATGGAGCCTGCTGGGAATGGAATTGGATGCCCCGATTCTGACGGCGGACAGCTGCCAAAGCGGGCTGTCCAATGAACTCGGTGCAAACGGGAAAATCAATTATCTGAAAAACATCATCGGTCTTTGGCTGATTCAGGAAAGCCGCCGTGAGTACAAGCGCCGTGGACAGGCATATTCTTTCGCGGAGCTGGAGCAACAGGCACTTGCCGCCGAACCGCTGCGCAGTTTTATTGACCCGGATGCCCCGGAATTTGTTGCCCCCGGCGACCTGCCAGGCAGAATACAGGAATTTTGCCGCAAAACCGGCCAGCCCGTCCCGGAAACGGTGGGAGCCGTAATGCGCTGCATTTATGAGAGCCTTGCTCTGAAATATCGCTATGCGATAGAGCAGCTCTCCGCTGTAACAGGTCGAGCATTTACGACCCTGCACGTTTTGGGCGGCGGCACAAAAGACCGTCTGCTTTGCCAGATGACGGCAGACTGCTGCGGCCTTACAGTAAAGGCAGGCCCGGTGGAAGCTACGGCGCTCGGCAACATTATGATTCAGTTGAAAGTCTTGGGGTTGCTGGACTCCATCACACAAGGACGCCGGCTGGTTGCGGAGACAGAGGTCATTAAAACATATACCCCAAGCACACAGAACTATGCGGAATGGAACGCCGCTTATGATCGTTTCAAACCCCTATTATAATAAGGAAGGTGCAACTATGCTGTATCCTAAAATTGGTATTCGCCCTGTCATCGATGGACGCTGGGGCGGCGTCCGTGAAAGCCTGGAAAATCAGACGATGCGCATGGCAGAAAATGCCGCCAAGCTGATTTCGGAGAACCTCAAGTACCCCGATGGTACGCCGGTGCAGTGCGTGATCGGCTGTACGACGATTGGCGGTGGTGCCGAGGCGGCCCGCGTGGCAGAGCAGTTCTCTACCCAGAATGTTACGGCAACGCTGTCTGTGACCCCCTGCTGGTGCTACGGTACCGAAACGTTCGATATGGATCCCAACACCATCAAGGCAGTCTGGGGCTTCAACGGCACCGAGCGCCCCGGCGCGGTGTATCTGGCTGCGGTTCTGGCAGCACACGCTCAGCGCGGTCTGCCTGCTTTCTCCATTTATGGCCATGACGTGCAGGAAGCCAACGATGATACGATTCCCGATGACGTGGCCGAGAAAATCCTGCGCTTTGCCCGTGGTGCTGTTGCCGCAGGATGGATGAAGAACAAAGCCTACGTCAATATTGGCGCTGTGACGATGGGGATTGCCGGCAGCTTCTGCGATGCAGGTGTTCTGCAAAAGTATTTCGGCATCCGCGCCGAATGGGTGGACGAGGTCGAGATCCTGCGCCGCATTTCCATCGGTATCTATGACCACGACGAATATGAAAAGGCGCTGGCATGGGTGCGTGAGAATTGCAAAGAGGGCTTTGATAAGAACCTCGGTAAGAACCTGCCGCCTGTCATCACGAAGTCGAAAATTGTTCCGGCCGACAAGGATTGGGAGTTTATCGTCAAGATGACCCTGATCATCCGCGACATTCTATACGGCAATCCGCGTCTGGACGAGATGGGCTGGCATGAAGAAGCGCTCGGTCGCAACGCTGTGGTCGGCGGCTTCCAGGGCCAGCGCCAGTGGACAGACTGGCTGCCGAACGCTGACTTCACCGAAGCCATCATGGCTTCCACCTTTGACTGGAACGGCCCGAAGGCCCCGACCCCGTTCGCTACCGAGAATGATACCTGCAACGGCATTGCCATGATGCTGGGTAGCCTTGTTTCCGGCTCTGCGCCGTGCTTCCATGACGTGCGCACCTACTGGAGCCCGGAAGCCTGCGAGCGTGTGACCGGGCAGAAGCCTGACGGCGTTGCCGCCAACGGCTTTATTCACCTCATCAATTCCGGCGCAACGGCCCTGGACGGTTCCGGTGCCTGCGTAGATGCCAAGGGCAATCATGTGATGAAACCGTTCTGGGAGATGACCGATGCGGACATCAAGGCATGCCTGAACGCCACCGATTGGTGTCGCGCGGACTATGAGTACTTCCGCGGCGGTGGATATTCCAGCCACTTCCGCTGCAAGGCAGAGATGCCTGTTACGATGCTGCGCTTCAACATTGTGGAGGGCATTGGACCCGTCCTGCAAATTGCCGAGGGTTGGACGGCTGATCTGCCCGACGAGATTCACAACACTATCGACAAACGCACCGACCCGACCTGGCCGACCACATGGTTCTGCCCGCGCCTGACCGGACAGGGAGCGTTCACCGATGTGTACAGCGTTATGGCAAACTGGGGTGCCAACCATGGCGTGACCGTTTACGGCCATGTGGGTGCTGACCTCATTACGCTGGCCAGCATGCTGCGCATCCCGGTCACGATGCACAATGTCCCTGCCGAGAAGTTTTATCGCCCCCACGCATGGGCCAGTTTCGGCACACAGGATCAGCAGGCTGCGGATTATGCTGCGTGCAAGCAGTACGGACCGCTGTATCGGTAAGTTACCTGTCGTAAATATTTTGCTGAAAAAAATCTGACATAGCCCTTAATACCAGTTAAGAAGAGGTTTCCTTGGAAGCCTCTCCTTATTTTTTTCATCTGGAGGTACACAACTAATTCAGAAAATAAAAAGTACCTTGAGGTCTCTTTTCTCAAAGTGCGGTTATGAGCCATTGTCTATAACATAATAGGCGTTTCTTCTATACCGTTACTTTATGGTGTTCCAGAAAAACGCCCTAAATATGGACGGTTCCTACGACTACGATAGCTTTATGAGGATTCTGCCGGAACTGTAATTACGAAAACCCGAATCAAAAGGGGCCTGTTGCACAAGCTCCAACAAAAAGACCAGAGTTATTTAGCCAAAAGGCTTTACAACTCTGGTCTTTTGCTTTAAGGCAACACCACACAAATCTAAGTTAAAATTAAATAAAAATATTTTAGAAAAGTGATAGGGTTTTTAACACAAAGAGGTGTAGGCTTGTAGCAGAGCCAAAATAAACGAAGGAGGTGATAAGGTGGTAGGTACTCAGGCACGTCGCCATAAGGTTGCGGAAATTTTGTATTATGCAAATGACTATAGCTTTCCTTATTATAATAGAGTATCGTTTGTCTTGCGAAAATGCACCAACCATTTCCGCAAAACAAACAGCGAGGTGAACAGAATGATTTGCATAGATTCCAACGGTCAAGCCATCGAGATATCGGTAGCTGACCAGATGTGGCTGGACGATGCTTATTTTAAGGAAAAGCAGATGAGGCTGGAGCCTGACGCGCCGCGCGTTGCGCTGGCCTACCGAGTATCGACAAAAGGACAGGTGGATCACGATGATATCCCAATGCAGAAAATCGACTGCCGGAAGTTTGCTCAGAAGCAAGGCTGGCGTGTCGTAAAGGAAGTTGCCGAAAAAGGAATCTCCGGCTCCAAAGTCTCAGCGGCTAAGCGCGATGCCATTCAGCAGCTAAAAGAAGAAGCGACCAACGGCGAATTTGATATTCTGCTGGTGTATATGTTTGACCGCCTCGGACGAATCGAGAGTGAAACGCCTTTTGTGCTGGAATGGTTTGTCCAGCATGGTATTGAAATGTGGAGTACCCATGAGGGACAGCAGAAAATCGAAACCCACGGCGATAAGCTGATGAACTACATCCGTTTCTGGCAGGCAGCAGGGGAGTCCGAGAAAACTTCCATCCGAACGCGCGACCGAATCCGGCAGATTGTTTCCAGCGGTCATTATACCGGCGGATTTGTGTGCTACGGATACCAACTGGAAGATCAGGGACGCCGCAACAAGCGGGATAAGCCGGTTATGGACCTTGCCATCAATGAGGAAGAAGCAGCATGGGTGCGCGAACTGTTTTATAAGGTAGTCAACGAGGGAGCCAGTGGTTACGCGCTGGCCGAAATGCTGAACAATCGCGGTCTGCGTACCCGCGCGGGAGCCAAATTCCAAGCCAACAATGTACTGCGGATTATCCGGCATGAGGGTTATACCGGATACATCATCACGAAGAATGCGCGGTCGGAATATATCCCGGAACTGCAAATCATAGACAAGGATACCTTTGACCGGGCAAATGATATTATCAGTCGTCGCAGTACGAAGATAAAGCAGGAAAAGAAACTCTCGCATACCTGCCAGAATCCGACTCTGCTGGCCGGGATTGTCTACTGCGCTCACTGCGGAGCCAAGATGTCGGGCTTTATGCACAAAGACCGATACAAACTGGCAGACGGAACTATCCGCGAAAAAGTACAGCCGAAATATAACTGTTTTCAGCGGGCGCAAAGGAATAAAGGTGGCAGGGACTGTGATGGACAATCGCTGTATCTGGCAGAAACGGTGGATGCCATTGTGCTGGAAGTGGTGAGAAAAGTCTTTGCGCAAATCAAGGACACACCATACTCCAGAGTGGCCGAGCAGCGCATCCGGCAGGAATCAAATCTGCAAAAGGTCAAACGGGCAGCCATAGAAAAGAAAATGCGATCTGCCCAGCACGCGCTGGAACGATTTGAAGGTGAGATTCTGAAATGCCTTGATGGAACAAGCAATTTTACCGAGGATATGATTGCTAAGCAAATCCGACGATACCAGCAGGAATTGAATGATGCGAAAGCAGAGTATGCTGCACTTCAAAATGCGAGGCTGAACGAAGCTGCAGAGATTCGAAAACTGCGTACCTACTATGATGAATTTAGAGGCTGGGCAGAAGAATTCGATGCGGCACCATTAGAAATCAAACACATGATACTGAGCCAACTGATAGAAAGAGTGGAGGTCGGAAGAAAGTATCAGGTTACGATAAAGCTAAATATGGAATATCAGCAATTCTTGGAAATCACAGAAGAACAGAAACTTATACCGCTGATTAGTGCGTAAAAGAAAATTGACCAGCGCCACACAAAAACGGTGCTGGTCAATGACTTTGCATATGGTCAGCTCCACGGAACACATTCATGTCATTGCCGAAAAGCTGTGCAGCTACGGCGCAAAGCACATCGTGGTGGACCTGGTGATGGTGGCTACCTCCGGTGCGCGGCTGCTGGACCCCAACGCGGTGATGGCGCTGGAAACGGAGCTTCTGCCGCTGGCGGAGGTCATCACCCCCAACATCCCGGAAGCGGAGATTCTGTGCGGCCACGCCATCACCAGCCCTGCGGAGATGGAGCAGGCGCCCCGCGAAATCAGCGCAGCCTTCGGCTGCAACGTGCTGTGCAAGGGCGGGCACGACCTCAACGACGCCAACGACCTGCTGTACCTGACCGATGGAACCGCCCGCTGGTTCAACGGCCGCCGCATGCGAACCCTAACACCCACGGCACCGGCTGCACGCTGTCCAGCGCAATCGCCTCCAATCTGGCGAATGGCTACGGGCTGGAGGAATCCGTCCGCCGCGCCAAGGAGTACATTTCCGGCGCACTGGCCGCCATGCTGGATTTAGGCCACGGCTCCGGCCCCATGGACCACGCCTTTGCCCTCGACCCGGTGTGGAGAGAGGAGGCCCGCCATGACTAAGAAAACCTCGGTCGTTTCCAACGCGCTGATCTGGTTCGGCGCGGGCGTATCCATCGCCGAAATTCTCACCGGCACCTATTTTGCGCCGCTGGGCATGGCGAAGGGGTTTCTGGCCATCGTGGTGGGCCATGTCATCGGCTGCGCCATGATGCTGCTGGCGGGCCTCATCGGCGCGCTGATTCTGGTCTGGATCGCGGTGGGCATCACCGATCTGGGCCGCATCAACCAGATTGTCATGGCGCTGCTGCTTTTGCTGACGCTGGTGCTGTGCAAAGTCATTTTCTTCGGCGGCAGCGGCGCGGGCGCACCGGCGGAGGAGGCAATGTCCTTCGGCGCGGCGGTGGAGCTGGCGGTGGCGATGCGGCTGTCCTGGCTGCCGCTCATCAGCGACTACACCCGCGAGGCGGAGAACTCTCTGCGTTCCTCTGCATCCATCAGCCGGATGGCTTCAAGGATCTCCTTACCGGAGATTTTTGTTGCCGCCGGCTTTTCGTTTTGCCGGGGCTGGGGTGCTGCCGGGGTCAGGTCTTGGGTGTAGAAGTTCGCTTCGATCTTCTCTGCCAGTTCCAGCCGGGGCTTGTCCTGCGTGTGAGCGTAGGTGTCCATCAGGACAGATGCGGTGGCATGACCTGTATACCCCATATTGGATTGGATAAGCCCGCACCGGATGCATGCCTCAAAGGACGCTGTAAAGGTCAGGCATTGCACCACGGTCATATCACCGGCGATCGCATGCATCCACGGCACATTTAAAATATGCTTGTACAGTAAAGCATAGAGGGTGGCAAAAAAATCGGCACAAGCGGCAGCCAGAGGATGCGCTTTGTATGCGGAATACGGCAGCGCCGTACAAGGTACACCACCGTGAACACGGCACAGGAAAATATCCACAGCAGACAGAGGTAATATACGAACCGATAGGTGTAATCGGGGCTGCCCAGTACCTCCTGCCCGGGTGGGAACGCAAACGCAAGCTGATGACAGTCGTTTGTCAGCACCAGGCTGAACAGTACCACAGGGAATACAAAAATCACGTACCGGTACTTGTACAGCGGGGCGGACTGCCCCCGATCCAAAAAGAAAAGCGTATAAAGTGCAAGGGTCGGGATCAGCAGCATCGGGATATAGTACGCATACCACAATCGCCGCAGCATCTCCGGCGTCTGGGCAAAGTCATAGCGGATCAGGCGGATATCCAGCCAGAACAGCATCAGGGCGGCAGCACCCAGCAGGCAGCGGCGGGTCTGTGCGTGCAGGATACGCCACCAGACCGATACCGCCCAGGAAAAGATCAGAATATTATACAGCACCGTGCGCCAAAAGCCGGAATACGGCATATAAAACGCCCGCATCAGGACAGCGCAGAGAATCACCCCTGCAACCGCAGCGGCTATGCTCTGCTGCATTCTCAACGACCTTGGACAGCTTGGCAAGTTGGGCTTTCAGTTTCCGTAGCAGTTTGTTGTCTGCACGAAGTTGACGGTTCAGTTCACAGCGGTCAGCCTTGATACCCTGCATTTCAAGTTTTCTGGCTTGGCTGCCCTCGTGGGCGGTGGGCTGCTCGTCCAGCCCCAGCGCCGCGTGGCTCAAATGGGTCACGCGGGTAGATTGCTGCTTTTCTTCCAGTGCGCGGTTCACGGCAGATGCCCAGGCTTCCCGCCACTTCAGTAGCTGCTCCGGGCTGTTCCATCGCGCACACAGCGGGTTTTGCCGCCCGAATTTCGTGGCCTCGAGCAGCGTTCCCACACCGGCTCGCGAGCGGCCTGTGTGGGCGTAAGTCGGCGGGTTCGCGCCTTGCGCTCCTGTACGCGGCTGCGTGCCTGTGCAGCTTCCAGCCTGTGCCGTAAGGAACGCCACAGTGCGGCGTTCCTTAGCCCGCGGGAGAGTCCCCGA
>ERZ791601.1124-NODE-1124-length-14813-cov-44.989091_pt1 | contig 14813 bp, 8 predicted proteins | sample MGYA00509967_ERZ791601 | MGnify/ENA primary metagenome ERZ791601 (study PRJEB30046, sample SAMN00791930) | human gut metagenome | study: EMG produced TPA metagenomics assembly of the A metagenome-wide association study of gut microbiota in type 2...
CGCTTAGGCATGGAAGTTTTGCGGCATTCTGGCTACACAATAACAAGGGAAGACTTACTCGTGGCTGCAACCCTACTAGCTCAAAATTTATTCACACATGGTTACGCTTTGGGGAAATTATGAGGGGATCTCTCAGGGCTCAGCCGGCAACGTTCTCGCTACCCGTCTGACTGAAGATCCGAATACCTCCGTGCTGCTGCTTGAAGCGGGCGGCCCGGACTATCGCTTTGACTTCCGCACCCAGATGCCCGCTGCCCTGGCATTCCCGCTACAGGGTAAACGCTACAACTGGGCCTATGAAACGGAACCTGAACCGTTTATGAATAACCGCCGCATGGAGTGCGGACGCGGTAAAGGTCTGGGTGGATCGTCGCTGATCAACGGCATGTGCTACATCCGTGGCAATGCGCTGGATCTCGATAACTGGGCGCAAGAACCCGGTCTGGAGAACTGGAGCTACCTCGACTGCCTGCCCTACTACCGCAAGGCCGAGACTCGCGATATGGGTGAAAACGACTATCACGGCGGTGATGGCCCGGTGAGCGTCACTACCTCCAAACCCGGCGTCAATCCGCTGTTTGAAGCGATGATTGAAGCGGGCGTGCAGGCGGGCTACCCGCGCACGGACGATCTCAACGGTTATCAGCAGGAAGGTTTTGGTCCGATGGATCGCACCGTCACGCCGCAGGGCCGTCGCGCCAGCACCGCGCGTGGCTATCTCGATCAGGCCAAATCGCGTCCTAACCTGACCATTCGTACTCACGCTATGACCGATCACATCATTTTTGACGGCAAACGCGCGGTGGGCGTCGAATGGCTGGAAGGCGACAGCACCATCCCAACCCGCGCAACGGCCAACAAAGAAGTGCTGTTATGTGCAGGCGCGATTGCCTCACCGCAGATCCTGCAACGCTCCGGCGTCGGCAACGCTGAACTGCTGGCGGAGTTTGATATTCCGCTGGTGCATGAATTACCCGGCGTCGGCGAAAATCTTCAGGATCATCTGGAGATGTATCTGCAATATGAGTGCAAAGAACCGGTTTCCCTCTACCCTGCCCTGCAGTGGTGGAACCAGCCGAAAATCGGTGCGGAGTGGCTGTTTGGCGGCACTGGCGTTAGTGCCAGCAACCACTTTGAAGCAGGTGGATTTATTCGCAGCCGTGAGGAATTTGCGTGGCCGAATATTCAGTACCATTTCCTGCCAGTAGCGATTAACTATAACGGCTCGAATGCAGTGAAAGAGCACGGTTTCCAGTGCCACGTCGGCTCAATGCGCTCGCCAAGCCGTGGGCATGTGCGGATTAAATCCCGCGACCCGCACCAGCATCCGGCGATTCTGTTTAACTACATGTCGCACGAGCAGGACTGGCAGGAGTTCCGCGACGCAATTCGCATCACCCGCGAGATCATGCATCAACCCGCGCTGGATCAGTATCGTGGCCGCGAAATCAGCCCCGGTGTCGAATGCCAGACGGATGAACAGCTCGATGAGTTCGTGCGTAACCACGCCGAAACCGCCTTCCATCCGTGCGGTACCTGCAAAATGGGTTACGACGAGATGTCCGTGGTTGACGGCGAAGGCCGCGTACACGGGTTAGAAGGCCTGCGTGTGGTGGATGCGTCGATTATGCCGCAGATTATCACCGGGAATTTGAACGCCACGACAATTATGATTGGCGAGAAAATAGCGGATATGATTCGTGGACAGGAAGCGCTGCCGAGGAGCACGGCGGGATATTTTGTGGCAAATGGGATGCCGGTGAGAGCGAAAAAATGAGTCGTGATGTGAACTAACGCAGGAACCGATCAGATTGAGAGTTACCGTTCCAGAGAGGGGGACCGAATCCTTATATAAACACTGAGGTAACTCTCATGCTTCATATCCAGTATTCATGATGCGGGCTTTTTGCTGATATTTAACCCGAACATTCCTGATACAGACTATTAATACAACCTTATCTGCGACAGATTTTATTCTCTGGATATATTATGCGTGAACAAATCAAACAGGATATCGATCTGATTGAGATTTTATTTTATCTGAAGAAAAAGATTCGTGTTATCCTTTTTATTATGGCTATATGTATGGCTATGGTGCTGTTGTTTCTGTATATCAATAAAGACAATATAAAAGTGATTTACAGCCTAAAAATAAACCAGACAACGCCAGGTATACTTGTTAGCTGTGATAGCAATAATAATTTTGCCTGTCAGACTACAATGACTGAAGATGTTATTCAGCGAATTACTACATTTTTTCACACCAGCCCAGATGTCAAGAACAGAGAAATAAGGCTGGAATGGTCAGGAGATAAGAGAGCTTTACCAACTGCTGAAGAGGAAATATCTCGCGTGCAGGCCTCTATTATCAAATGGTATGCGTCAGAATATCATAATGGCAGGCAAGTTCTCGATGAGATACAAACGCCTTCAGCAATTAACAGTGAGCTTTATACAAAAATGATATACCTGACCAGGAACTGGTCATTGTATCCGAACGGTGATGGCTGTGTAACTATAAGCTCACCAGAAATAAAAAATAAATACCCTGCTGCCATTTGCCTGGCTCTGGGATTTTTTCTAAGCATTGTAATTTCTGTAATGTTTTGCCTTGTCAAAAAAATGGTAGATGAATACCAACAAAACTCTGGGCAGTAATAAACAACATTCTGATAGAGAGTGCCTGTATAAAGCTGAAGTGACAATGACCGGGAAGGGAACCCGTTTTCAGGAATGGATGCCTGTCTTTTTCACTGTAAATATCCTGGCATTGGTAATACCAGGATATTTACAGAAGAGCAGCATAACCATGACGGAACGGGGTTAAGTCAGGTTGTCCTAAACGCTATTTTCAACCTCGTATGCCTTCTTCAGGTTTATGTCCAGACTTCATATCTCTCTCAACAATCCTCAATAATCAGATACACCGCTTTCACCGGGCCATGAACTCCGACGACTTTGATAAGCTCAATATCCGCCGTTGAACTGGGGCCGCTAATGATGTTAATGCAGGAAGGCATTCGTTCACCGGCCTGCGCTTTCTGATGCAATTTTTCTGCGAGTTGCGCTACACGCGGCAGGATAGTGCTTTTACGCAGGATAAAAAGAGAATATTCCGGGAGCAGGCTCAATGAACGCCCGCGCTCGGCGGCGGAAAAAAGAACCACGCCTCCCGATTCGGTTAAACCATATTCAGCATACACAACACCCACTTTAGCCTGCTCTGCCTGCGAGATATTCTCGGCACCTTTCGCCGGATCCCAAACAACGGCATTGCATTCCTGCTGCAAACGTTCGCTAATCCCCAATTCCTCCAGCCTCGTGTCACCGCTAATCACGACCGACTGATCTCCCAGCTCTTTACACAGACGTATTGCAGCTTCTGCCGCCTTCGCCTCGCTGGTCAGCTCACAGCGCGTCAACATAACATCGCTGGCAAACTGAATAAACGCGTCACAGCGCTGCTGTTGGTTAAGTTGGGTAAGCCGCTCGTTAGCATAGTTGTTAAGCGGCGCATCTTCTGCTTGCGGTTCAAGTCGCAGCGGGCGACCCAGTGCCTGAGCAACGTTATTCAAAAATTCGCCTCGATTATCCATTCTTTTTCTCCTGCGCCTGATGTTTCTTAAACCAACTACGGAAACTCTCTCCGTCAGCTTCAGGAAGATCGCGTGCTTCCATCCAGTCGCTAATCGCGCCAAATTTGAGTGGTGTTTTGCCGCCATTGATAAACCAGCTTGCCGCATGAGCACCGGCCATCATCCCGACTTTCCACAATCCTGGATGACTATTGGCATAAGCGAACATTTTTATCGCCCGTTGCTCTGCTTTTGCGGTGATCCCTTTTTCAGCCATCACCCGACGATGACGCAAAATCAGTTTTGACAGCGGAATACGCACCGGACACACGTTGTCACAAGCTGTGCATAAAGAGCAGGCGTAGGGTAAATCTTTAAAATCTTTATAGCCGCCAAGTAGCGGAGAAATCACCGCACCAATTGGCCCTGGATAAATAGAGCCATATCCATGACCGCCAATATGGCGATATGCCGGACAAGTATTCATACAAGCCCCGCAGCGAATACAGCGCAGCACATCCCGAAATTCAGAGGCCAGCACCTCAGAACGCCCGTTATCGACAATAACCAGATGAAACTCTTCAGGACCATCAACGTGCCCAGCTTCGCGCGGTCCTGTCAGCCAAGTGTTGTATCCCGTCAAACGTGCACCAACGGCACTGCGCGCCAGCATGGTGATCAATACATCTACCTCGGCAAACGTGGGGGCAATACGTTCCATTCCCATCACTGCAATATGCGTTTTAGGCAGCGTGGTACACATTCGCGCATTACCTTCATTGGTCACCAGGCATACCGAACCGGTCTCTGCCACCGCGAAATTACAGCCGGTAATACCTATTTCAGCACTGAGGAAATCTTCGCGGATTTTTTGCCGGATGAATAAGGTCATCGCTTCAGGCGTTTCCGGCCCCTCATAGCCCAGACGTTCGTGTAGCACTCGACGGATCTGATGGCGATCTTTATGAATTGCCGGGACCACAACATGAGATGGCGGATCTTGATCCAGCTGGAGAATATATTCACCCAGATCGGTTTCAATCACCTGAATGCCAGCATCCTGCAACACATGATTGACACCAATCTCTTCGGTCACCATCGATTTAGATTTCACCACCTTCCGGGCATTTTTGCGTTGGGCAACCTGTAAAATGTAGCGGGTAGCGTCTTCTTTGGTTCTTGCAAAATAGACGTGACCGCCGTTTTGCGTCACTTTTTCTGAGAGCTGGTACAGATAAGCGTCGAGATTACTCAGAACATGATCACGTATCTGGGCGGCCCGATCGCGCCACTCCTCCCAGTGCCCCAATTCATCGACCATTTTTTGCCGATTTGCCCCAATACGCTGCTGCGCGTTTGCCACCGCTTTGCGCATGATCGGATCTTCAATTTGCTGACGGATGCGTGTCTTAAAATCTGTATTACTGGTTTTGATCGACATCTTTATATCCTCAGCGGCTCATCAACACTTCAGCAATATGCATCACTTTGACTTTCTGCCCTTCCCGTTGTAATCGCCCACTGATGTTCAGCAGGCAACTCACGTCAGCACCAATTAAATACTCAGGGCGGACTTCCATCAGGTGCACAACCTTTTCTTTCACCATCTCGCCGGATATTTCGGCCATTTTGACCGAGAACGTGCCGCCAAATCCGCAGCAGGTATCCTGTTCAGCAAAGGTCAACAGCTCCAGTCCACGCACATTTTTCAGCAGCGTAAGTGGCTCGTCCTTCACTCCCAGCTTACGGGCCAGGCTACAAGATGGGTGATACACAGCTCTCCCTTGCAAACTGGCACCTACATCGACTACCCCTAATTTATTAACAATAAAAGAGGTGAGATCCTGCATACGCGCGGCAACCTTTTCGGCACGTGATGCCCATTCAGGTTCATCCGCCAGATACGTCGGGTAACTTTTTACGGCATAGGTGCAAGAGCCAGCCGGTGAAATAATGGGATCGTCGTTATCCTCCAGTGCGGCGATCAGATTTTTCATCCCTGGAATCGCTTCTTTGATATAACCGCTATTGATCGCAGGCTGACCGCAGCATCCCTGTTTCTCCGGGAAATTTACGCGACAGCCGAGTTTTTCCAGTAGCAGCACGGAGTCTCGTGCCATTCTTGATTTCAGGGCGTCACCAATACAGGTGACAAAGAAATTGACATTCACAACTAATACTCCATTACTTCATGCCCATTTATGCCCGATGTTTCCCCCCCACCGGGGGATCAATCATCAATAAATATGGCGTTCTTTTTTAATTGGCTAGCAACATACCACCCCTCATTTGTATGACAAATGATAATCTTTCATCCAAACGTCAAATGCAATAACTAATTTTATTTCTTTCGGCATCGCTCACATTTTATGGGGAAATCGACGATCATTTTTGGCATAAGAAATCCATTTAAAAATGGCTACATCCCTTATACCTATTCAGAGCTACTTATTCAGGGATTATTGAGATATACACTGATGGTGTACAAAAAAATCACCGACAATAATCACGTATCAAGTAATAGTCGGGATTTTATTTAATTGAAGCAATTTAGTTTGCATTTTTATTTAAAAACTGAGCTAGAGTCCATCAGAAAAAATATATAAAGCCCAAACCACCGTTGGAAATAGAAATAGTTGAAAGGCTCACAACTCCCGGAATGCGGATTATCTTTGCCCTGATTTCTGGCGGTTTTATTCAGGGTGCAAGCTGTCTGACCCTTTCCCGATATTCTCCCGGGGTACAACCAAACTCGCGGACAAACGCCTTGTGAAAAGATGATTCACTGGCATAGCCTACTGACTCAGCGATCACCACAACAGGGAGCGTTTCCCGGGAAAACATCTGGGCCGCTATTTGTAGACGCAACTTTGTTAATACAGCCAGCGGCGTGGTTCCGGAAACATCACGGAAAAGCTGGGCAAAACTTGCCCGGGACATGTGGGCGATGCTGGCCAGCGATTCGACGGTCCAGGCGTGTCCTGGCATTTCCAACATTTGCTGTATTACCGCACCAAGACGTGGATGCAGAAGCAAACTGAGAATGTTTTTCTCAGTATTAACCTGTGCAATCCACTCACGCACCGCGAGGGTAAAGAATGTAGCGCAGATCTGGCTACACAGTGCATCCACTCCCGGCATTGCCAATCTGGATTCCTGTTGTAAAAACGGGATCGCCTCCCTCAGCCAGTTATATTCTACGCTGTGGTTAACCGGTGCTAAAAACAGCGTTTCCGGCAAAGACGTTAAAAAATAACGCGCCGAATGTTGCAGCCGAAGAGTGCCGCAGACAATACAGGTTGATTCATTATCGACATGACTCAGGCGATGGGCTGAATTTTGTGGTAGCAGGACCACATTTCCCGGGCGTAATGTAAAAATCTCCCCCGTCGGCATTTCCAGCTTCGCCGCTCCTTGCGTTAACGCATGCCAACGAATAACCGATAATTCCCCGGCACCATGTGGAAGCTGCCAGTCACTTCCTAACACGCAATTCTTATCGATCGTTCCTTGTGGAGCGTTAAGCATCAACAAACGGCTAAGGGCATCCATATCAGACTCCTGAGTGGTTTTTGATTACAAACACCAACAATCTTAGTAAATAACTAATATAATACCATCAAATAGTTAATCATGATTTTTGTTTTGTGATTCTGATTAAGAAAAAGAAAATACCAGACGATAAGACAAAATATCAAGCGTTGTGAAGAAATGTTATTTGCTCTTTTGCGTCTATAGTCATGATGTCAAATGAACGCGTTTCGACAGGAAATCATCATGAATAAATATCAGGCAGTGATTATTGGTTTTGGCAAGGCTGGAAAAACATTAGCCGTCACGCTGGCAAAAGCAGGTTGGCGTGTGGCTCTCATCGAACAATCAAATGCAATGTATGGCGGGACCTGTATTAATATCGGCTGCATCCCAACCAAAACATTGGTTCATGACGCACAGCAGCACACAGATTTTGTCCGAGCCATACAGCGTAAAAATGAAGTGGTTAATTTTTTACGTAATAAGAATTTTCATAATCTTGCGGATATGCCCAATATCGACGTGATCGACGGCCAGGCGGAGTTTATCAATAATCATAGTCTGCGTGTTCATCGGCCTGAGGCAAATCTGGAAATTCATGGCGAGAAAATTTTTATTAATACCGGTGCACAAACCGTGGTTCCGCCAATTCCTGGAATTACCACCACGCCAGGAGTATATGACAGCACCGGATTACTTAATCTAAAAGAATTGCCTGGGCATTTAGGTATTTTGGGCGGCGGATATATTGGCGTTGAGTTCGCCTCTATGTTCGCTAATTTTGGCAGCAAGGTAACCATTTTAGAAGCAGCTTCGCTGTTTTTGCCTCGGGAAGATCGGGATATTGCTGATAATATCGCGACGATTTTACGCGATCAGGGCGTCGATATTATCCTCAATGCCCATGTGGAGCGAATCAGTCACCATGAAAATCAAGTGCAAGTGCATAGCGAGCACGCCCAACTGGCGGTGGATGCACTGTTAATAGCTTCCGGTCGTCAACCGGCTACCGCTTCGTTACATCCAGAAAATGCCGGTATCGCAGTAAACGAGCGCGGGGCAATTGTCGTTGACAAGCAATTACATACCACCGCAGACAATATTTGGGCGATGGGAGATGTTACCGGCGGGCTGCAATTTACTTATATTTCACTGGATGATTACCGCATTGTGCGTGATGAGTTGCTGGGAGAAGGCAGACGTAGTACTGATGATCGGAAAAATGTGCCTTATTCCGTATTCATGACACCGCCACTGTCCAGGGTTGGTATGACAGAAGAACAGGCCAGAGAGAGTGGTGCTGATATTCAGGTGGTGACATTGCCTGTAGCTGCAATTCCGCGTGCCAGAGTGATGAATGATACTCGTGGGGTATTAAAAGCGATTGTTGATAATAAAACCCAACGTATATTAGGGGCATCACTGCTGTGTGTTGACTCCCACGAGATGATTAATATAGTGAAAATGGTGATGGATGCCGGGCTGCCTTATAGCATATTACGCGATCAGATATTTACTCATCCGTCGATGAGCGAATCACTCAATGATCTATTTTCATTAGTCAAATAAACTCAAAATCAGACGCCAGAACAAATATTCTGGCGTCTCAGAGAAAAGAATCTTATTAATTCCCTGTTACTCTATAACTTCTTAATCACTTCATTGATGGTATTTTATATGTTTAAAAAATCCGTTTTATTTGCAACACTATTATCTGGCGTTATGGCATTTTCCACCAATGCAGATGATAAAATAATTCTGAAACATATCAGCGTCTCGTCAGTATCAGCATCACCGACAGTTCTGGAGGATGCCATTGCTGATATAGCCAGAAAATATAATGCTTCATCCTGGAAAGTCACATCGATGCGAATTGATAATAATTCAACCGCAACAGCAGTATTGTATAAATAAGGATGTTCACAATGGAAAAATACCTGCACCTGTTAAGTCGGGGAGATAAAATTGGCCTGACATTGATTCGTCTGAGTATTGCAATTGTTTTTATGTGGATTGGGTTATTAAAGTTTGTCCCTTACGAGGCAGACAGCATTACACCATTCGTCGCAAACAGTCCACTAATGTCGTTCTTTTATGAACACCCGGAAGACTATAAACAGTATCTGACTCACGAAGGCGAATACAAACCAGAAGCAAGGGCATGGCAATCGGCCAATAATACCTATGGTTTTTCCAACGGTCTTGGCGTCGTGGAGGTGATTATTGCTCTGCTGGTTTTGGCTAATCCTGTCAATCGCTGGTTAGGTTTATTGGGAGGGCTGATGGCATTTACCACACCGTTGGTAACACTCTCATTTTTAATCACCACCCCGGAGGCATGGGTACCCGCATTGGGTGACGCTCATCATGGTTTCCCTTATTTATCCGGTGCTGGTCGCCTGGTATTGAAAGATACTCTGATGCTGGCAGGTGCAGTCATGATAATGGCAGATTCGGCGCGGGAAATTCTTAAACAACGCAGTAATGAATCCAGTTCAACGTTAAAAACTGAATATTGATAATCCGAACACTGTCTGTTGTTCACTTTTTCAGGCGTCAGGCCCCCTTTCTGATGATGAAGCCTGACGCCATATTACCGGAGATATGACAGAGTGAAGATCAATATCACTCCCTGTTAAAAGGTTTTTGTCGTCTTAGGTAAAATACATGATTAATATCAATCATGTATTTTTACAGCAAGACAACCACGAACAAATTCAGGATTAAAATGTTTTACCGACTCCCCAACATAACCCAAATCAAGCGAACTAATTTGTGCCATTTCTTTATCTGTCAGTGAGAAATCGATTTTTGATGGGCATCTGCAATACTCTGAAGCAGACTATACGGAAAATTCCACTGTCAGTCCCTCCATTAGGCATGAACAATGAGTCTACGTTAAAACGTAACCTCAAAGTAGTATGTGGATTTTGATATCACTTATGCAAAAAATTCATTAATAATGTAGGACTGAAACCTCTCTATTTTCGGGGACAACGAAGCAGACGCTACCAGTGCTTTTGCCTTCGCCCTTGCTATTTTTGATACACTTAGGGCCCAGGGTATAACGAAAATGTGCGATATGACAAAGAATTAACGGAGAATGAGATGATCAGGCAGAAGATTCTACAGCAGCTCCTGGAGTGGATTGAGTGCAATCTTGAGCACCCTATTTCAATCGAAGATATCGCACAGAAATCTGGCTACAGCAGACGCAACATCCAGCTTCTGTTCCGAAATTTCATGCATGTGCCTTTGGGAGAATACATTCGCAAACGAAGGCTTTGTCGTGCCGCCATTCTTGTCCGGTTCACCGCGAAATCTATGCTTGATATTGCACTCTCTTTGCATTTTGATTCACAGCAGTCATTCAGCCGCGAATTTAAAAAGTTATTCGGCTGCTCTCCCCGTGAATACCGCCACCGTGATTATTGGGATCTCGCAAATATCTTCCCTTCTTTTTTAATACGTCAACAGCAAAAGACGGAGTGTAGATTAATCAACTTTCCTGAGACACCTATTTTTGGCAACTCATTTAAATATGACATTGAAGTGTCGAATAAATCACCGGATGAAGAAGTCAAACTACGACGTCATCATTTAGCCAGATGTATGAAGAATTTTAAGACGGATATCTATTTCGTTTCCACGTTTGAACCGTCAACAAAATCGGTCGATTTGCTCACGGTTGAAACTTTTGCTGGTACGGTATGTGAATATGCTGACATGCCAAAAGAGTGGACAACGACCCGAGGACTTTATGCCTCTTTCCGTTATGAAGGAAACTGGGAAAATTATCCTGACTGGGTGCGTAACATCTATCTGATAGAGTTACCTGCCAGGGGGTTAGCCAGAGTGAACGGCAGCGATATTGAGCGCTTTTATTACAATGAAGATTTCGTAGAAAAGGATGGCAATGATGTTGTTTGCGAAATTTTTATTCCCGTTCGTCCGGTTTAGTTGGTCACTATCTCTTATTGAGTTTTATCCTTGCCTGATACTATTTAATCAGTATCAGGCAAGGTATTCAGTGAATAATGGCGTTGAATATTTCAACACCATTATTCTTTATTAGATCGTAACTTTCATACTATTCAAATTATGGCATCTCCTCCTCGCCATTTTCAGTCTCTGCAGCAACGGCGTTAATTGTCACCTTCACAGGCGTCATTTCGTACCCGCCATACGTCAGTGCGTTGAATGTGAACGTATAGACACCTGGCTTGCTGGTACTAAATGTACGCGTGATTTTCCCACCTGAGAAATGGTCAGCCTTCGACGGCAGGAATTGATAATCCTTCTCCGTCACTCCTTCCGGAGCCTCAATGTCGACCCACATACTTCCTCCTACGGGATTGACTCCCGCCATCAGGGTAACCGTCATTGTTGCAGTAGTCTTCCCGTCCGCCACCAGAGAATCTACACGTTCTGGAGATGCGGCGAGCACCGCGTTTTTATCATCCGCGACGAATTTAGATTCAGCAGTTTTCGTCGATACCTGACCGTTGGCCTGTTCCACTTTCGCCGTGAGTGTATATGTCGCTGCGATAGTGGTAGAGCCGGTGAAAACAGCCTGTCCTTGCTCATTAGTTTTCGCCGTCCCTTTAGGATCCAGAACTAAATTTTCCGAGCTGGCAGTCAGCGTCACGTCGCTATCCTTCAACAGGTTGTTATTGGCATCAGTCACCGTAACTTTATACGTCTGTTTGGTTTTGCCATCCGCCACTGCACGGTTGCCAATCACCTCAATACTGGAGATGGTCGCCGTAGTCTTATCGGCCACAAACGTTACAGACTGCGCATTCGAAGGCTGGTCATTTCCTGCCGACGCCGTGATCTCATACGTTCCGGCAGTCACGGAGACCACTTTCAGTTCCGCTTTACCCTCCTTGTCGGCGTTCACCATGATATTACCGTCTGCAAGCGGTTTGACGCCCCGAGGCAGATAAAAGACGACCACAGCGCCAGGCAGAAGGTTGCCGTATTGATCCTTAACCGTTGCCGTCAGCGTAAAGGCATCATTGTCGTTTGCCACTTTTGGCGTGCTGCCATCAACCTCCAGGGTCGCCTGACCGGTACTGAAATCCGCCTTGAATTTCACCGTAACCGTCTTCTGAGCATTATTCACTGAGGCCGTGATGCTGTGTTCCCCCGCAACCGTTGACATAAGCTCAATGTCCACTTTCCCTGCCGCATTGGTTGTTACTGTATTCCCCGTCTTGCTGGTCACACCCTGCGGTAAAGTCAGCGTAACTTCTTGCCCCTGCAACGGGTTACCATAGCTGTCCACGACGGTCAGGGTTATCTGGTTAGCAGACTGTCCATTAGCCAGTTGGTTATTAACCTTCACTGTCATATCACGAATCTCAGCCTTAGATGCGTCACCTGCAACGTTCAGCACCAGTGGCTGAGCAACGGCATTTTGGCCGTTCACTCGCGGCATCACAGACAACTGACCCGCGGCAGATCCCAGCGTTAAGGTCGCCACGTAGACCCCATTACCTTTCTCTGTCCAGTTTCCTGCTGAAGGACGCTCACTCCCCGTGCTGGCGGCACCGCTAAACACTGGTGCATCTGGCTTCAGCCCGGTGACCGGGTTCCCGTACGCATCCTTCACGGTGAAGGTGAGTTCCGTCGTCATTTTGACGGTCGGAGCCTTATTGTCCGCAACAAGCGTAGAGTTCGCTGATGACATCTCTCCGGCGATGACCGTCAACTGCGCGGCTTCGGTGGCTGCTGGCTGGCCGTTGAAGAGCGGCATGACACGAAGCTCGCCCGTCTTTCCGCCTGTAGTTAACGTAGCAACATAGGAACAGTCACCTTTTTCGGTCCAACTGGAAACGGTCGCCCCTTCAGAGGCGGTCCCCGTCAAACTTGCCGACAACGAAAGACCACTGATAGTGTTGCCATGTGCATCTTTTGCAATAAGCGTCACGGTTGTGCTTTCGCCGGCTTTTACGTGATCTTCTGCGACAGAGACTTTCGACTGGTTTGAAGATAACGCATCAGCCACCACGGTTACTTTTGCCGCATTTGCTGCCGCATCCTGTCCATTTAGCTTCGGCATAACTTCTAATTCACCCGCCGTAGAGCCGAGAGTAATCTGCGCAGTCCACGTCCCATCACCATTATTTGTCCAGCCAGATGCCGTAGAACCTACAGCAGCGGCACCCGCTAATGACGGCGCTTCCGGCGTGAGGCTGGTCACAGGGTTGTCATAGGCATCTTTTGCCGTCCAGATTGCCGTAACTGTACCGCCAACCACCGGTTTATCAGGATTCAGGGTGATGGACGAATGTGCTGCATCAAGCGGACCGGCAACAAACTTCAGCGTTTGTTGTAATGTGCCCAGCTGATACTGCTCGCTGAAAGCACGCACAACAACGTTTCCGGCACGGGTCGAAGAAACCGTGGCGCTGTAAACGCCTGATTTTATTTCCGAAATGGCACCAACGGTTACACCATTAGTGTCTTGCGGAACAAATCGCAAGCGGCTGGCTTCTCCCGTCACCGGATTACCCTCGGAGTCCACCGCAGTCAACGTCAACGTATAGGCTTGCTGACCATCAGCAACCACATCACCTGACGGCTCGTTAGCGCTCAGGGTGGAGTTTGCCACATCCATCATCGTGGCCCGCAGTTCTGCAGTGACGGTTTTGCTCATGCCATCAACGCTAACAGTAATCGTTGCCTCACCTGACTGCGTTCCGGTAGTAAAGACAGACTGATACACCCCTGCTTCAGTTTCGGTGAACTCACCCAGTGTTGGCTTTGCCTGTGATTTAGTGGCCTTCAGGGAACGAGTCACAATATTTCCAGCCGGTTTGAAGGCTAGTTCAGTCTTGATCTGATCTTTCATGCCCGTGACTGGCTGCCCCTCGGCGTCGCGCAGAGACAGCACCAGCGGTCTTTGCTCATTACCGTTAGCAAGCATTTGAATACGGCTCTGACCGTCAAGCGTTAACGCCGTGCGATCGGCGCTCATACCTGCTCCGGTAATGACCACCTCTGTCTGCACGCGTTTTGAGGCATTGCCTTTGTTATCGTAGGCAACCGCAGAAATCGCATAATAATTGTCTTTGCCTGGACGATAAGCCGGGAGCGTTACTTGCCACTGACTACCCTGACCGGTAATTTTGCCACCCTCAGCCAGTAATGACGGCGCTTCCCACTGCACATTTTTCAGTCCGTGAGTTGCTTTGCTGACCACAAGCCCCAGGGAAAGTGTCTGACCACCCTTACCTTCAATACGTTCAGGCAGAGCAATACGGATCACTTCAGATTTGCGGTACTCAAGAACGATGTTGTTATTACGCTCAACCAGGTCATAGCGGCTGCCTGCCAGTACCCGACGCTCGCGAATGCTGTCTGTATCGAGTTGTTTCGCCAGAGGTTCGCCAATCCGATAATTAACTTCCAGGCCAAAGCGAGTGTCATTCTCACCACTCTTGCCCTGCTTATGCCCGGCGCTCAGTGTCAGAAGAGGCACTGGCGTATAGGTCACCTCGGCAGAAATAGCATGCGGGTCTTTCTGGCGCTTATCTTTACCAAACAGCCCGACTTCATCGCCATAATACTGTTCATACATCAGGCTTGCGCCAAGCTGCGGCCAGGCGGGTAAATAGCCCTCAGCACGAATATCCCAGCCATTGTACTGCACCCATTTTGTTGGACGATGAAATGGAATAGCCCCTAATATGTCAA
>ERZ791601.1142-NODE-1142-length-14574-cov-1.588126_pt1 | contig 14574 bp, 16 predicted proteins | sample MGYA00509967_ERZ791601 | MGnify/ENA primary metagenome ERZ791601 (study PRJEB30046, sample SAMN00791930) | human gut metagenome | study: EMG produced TPA metagenomics assembly of the A metagenome-wide association study of gut microbiota in type 2...
ATTCGGGATGGACACCGCTTCGGTGGTGAAGCCGTTGCCAAAGCTCTGGATGCGCAGGTCTGCCACCGCACGCTCACCCACTAAAGCAGCCGGGTCGCCAAAGTACATGGCGGTATTTGCACCCAGCAGGCGGGAAGAAGGGAACATGGCAGACAGCTCGACACCCTGCTCGGCAGCGTATGCGGTCATCTGTTCGATATATTGCGCCAGGAAGGCGTGCTTGTCGTCCGAGGCGTGTGCGCCGTAGTCAATCATGTCCAGCGAGTAGCCTTCCGGGAACTGGACCTCCTGCAGGATGATTTTCTGGAAGCCTGCCTTGATGGCATCGTCAATGATGTGGCGGATATAATCCTGACCCGACTGGGTGAACGGGTCAATCCAGGGTTTGCCGCCTTTGTCGGGGGCATCGTCCACCCACAGTACATCCGAGTCCATATAATAGGTGGAGGCGCTGTTGTCCGCCAGCGGGTAGATGTTGTCGTGGAAGGTATAGATGGAGGCGACCGGCATCAGTCCCGCATCCAAAATCTGTTGGGCAGTCTGTTGCAGGTCGATGGGCTGCTCGGCAGTCACGCGGGCATTCACCGTCTCATTGTAGTCGATGGAATAATGCACCGTGCCGTCCTGCGATTTTAAGTCGAACAGGATGCTGTCATATCCCTGCTCAACTGCCTGCTGAAGGGCTTGGGAAAACGCCTGTGGGTCTGCGACCGTCTGGTTATCCAGGTAGGCGGTTTTGGAGGCGGTCAGCTCGGACGGCTCGGACGGTTTTTCCGGCTCGTCAGCCGGTGGGGCAGCCTCCTGTTGCTGCGGCTGTGCAGCAGGCTCAGAAACGCCGGGGACCATCTCCTGTTGCTCGGTGGGTCCATTCTGCTTTTGTGAAATCCAATCGCTGACAGGACCATATAATGCCCAGCCCAAGCCAAACAGGACGGCAACAGCAGCAATAATCGCGGCTGCCCGCGCAAGGATGCTACCTGCCGACCGCCGGTAGATCCTCTTGTGACGTTTGATTTTATAAGGTCTTGCCATTTACGGAATCCTCCCTAAACAAAGTGGTGATTTAAGCGGGAAGCTGGTTGCCCAACAGACCGAACAGCGCCAAGGACAGGATGCCAAGGCACAAGAAGGTGATGGGGAACCCGCGGAAGATTTTGGGAATACGGGTGAGGGACAGGCGGCTGCGCACCGACCAAAGAATCAACAGAGCGGCGGTAAAGCCTACTCCCGCACCCAGACAGTAGCCAAAGAAGGAGAAAAACTGGGAGGTGGTGCTCATGCGGGAGGAAATCAGCAGGCTGCCTAAGGTAACGCTGTTGATGCCATAGAAGGGCAAAGCGTCCTTGACCTGCATAAACAGCTGTGGGCGCAGGTGTTTGACCAGATAATAGACCAGCAGCATCACAGCGCCGTTAATCAGCAGCATCCCCAGGGTGGAGAGGCTGGTCAGCGGCAGAAAACCGATTTTCAGTCCGGTGTACAGCACCTTTGCCCGGAAAAAGGCATTAAACAGATAAGCGGGAATCGAGGAGAGCGCTGTGACCAGCGTCAGCAGACCGCCGACGGTGAGCAGCTGGCGCAGCGAGCGCTTTTCATACAGTCCCGGGATGTCGACAGCGCGGGTGAACAGCAGGTTTTCCAGAGCAAATGCGGTCAGAAAAGCCGCCATCACTTCGGTTAAGTAAATCATTTCTGCTCACCTCCCTGCGGTGCAGATGCTTGTGCGGCGTTCTCGCCGACTTTCATGGTAAAATACAGGACGACGCGGTGGACCAGCCGGCAGAAGGCGGCAAAAAAGCCAAGGAGCAAAAATCCTCCCAAGGCCATCTGCGCAGTGGGGATGCGGGGCGTATTTTGCAAAACGGGGAATCCCCAAAGGCTGCCGGTGGCAGAAAGCTCGCGGATAGCGCCGCAGACAAAGGCGACCAGCGTTGCACCCAGCCACTGACGCAGGGCAAAGCCGAGCGCCTGTGACGGCTTTTGCAGCTGCACCTTTTCCACTGTGTAGATGAGCAACGAGTTGACGCAGATCAGGGAAAAGTAAACACCCAGCGAATCAAAGATCAAAGGCGATACGTTTTTCACCATCATGCGCGATGGAATCAGCAGCAGGCAGGAAATCAGCGGGTACAAAACCGCGCGCCAGGGCTGCGGGACCTTTTTGCGCAGCAGGCTGGCAATCAAGACGGTGGGAATAAAGCAGACGAGCATAACTGCCGAAATAGCGGTGGTGCCGGTCAATCCGTAGGAAGGGATGACCACCAGCGGCAGAGCAAGTCCCAGACTCAGCAGGGGATTTTTATAGAAGATGCCCTGCGTCTTGCGCAAAAAGCGCTGATATTTACGGACATAGGTTAGATTCATCCTTGCTTGCCTCCTTGTTCGGTGCGGTTGTCCGGCAGCTGTTCCTGCTGGTTCATCCAGGGAATGAGGAATTCACACAGGGTATCGAATGCCGGAGCCAATGCGTTCATCAGCAGTACAGCAAAGACAGCGCTGAATTCCAGAGGACTGTAGTAGCGGAAGACCATTGTCAGCAGTCCGGCACACAGACCGTAGATGACCCGCGCGATGCGGTACTTGGGGGTGGTGACCGGGTCGTTGATGATGTACACTGCGACAAAGAAGAGGGAACCGGCAAAGACTTCGTTGGCAATCGATTCCAGAGGGCTGACACCATACGGATGGTTGATGGCAGAAAGGACGGCAATCGGCAGCAGGAAGCTGAGGGTGGTGTACCACTTTGCAAGGTTGCGGGCAATCAGATAGACCAGACCGGCAAAGATAATCAAAGTGTAGGTGGAGCCGAGCGGACCGGGGAAATTGCCCAGGAAAAGCTCGGTCAAGCCCAGTCGGGGGATGCCGCCCAATTTCAGCGTGGCAGTGGGACCCTGAAGCAGGGTGACCGTCTGGTCGATGGTGACAGGCAGCCTTTGCAGCGGCTGGGTGTAGGCAAACATCTGGGGATTCCAACAGATGATGGCAAAGGCGACACCTGCTGCTGCCGGATTAAAGATGTTGTGACCGGTTCCGCCAAAGGGCGCCTTGCACACCAGGATGGCAAACAGCGAGGCGACCACAATGACCGTCAGGTCGATGGCAGGCGGCATCAACATCGAGATGATGACACCGGTGACCGCTGCGCTCAAATCGCGCAGGTTGACCCGACGATAGGTTAGGTAGCTGCACAGCCAGTCGGCAGCAAGGCAGGTCAGAACAGCGACCGCGCCAATCACCAGTACGCGGGGACCGTAGTAGAAATAGGACATAAAGTACAGCGGCAGCAACGAAATCAGAGTGTCGCCCATGATGGTGCGGCAGGATTCGGGGTGCCGGATGTAGGGTGCGTGGTGTAGTGATGAATTCAAATCGAAAGTCTCCTTTCAAAAAAGGCTGAAAGCAGGGCAGTCTACTGCTTGCTTTCGCCGGTAAGCCGGTCTTTGGCACCGATGATGGTGTGCGCAAGGTCCAGCCGGGAAGGGCAGATGTAGCTGCAGCTGGAGCAGCCGATGCAGCTGTGCAGCCCAAGGGAGATCGCTTTTTGCGAATGGTTGGTGGTGATACACTGGTACAGCTTGTGCGGGTTGAGTCCCGATGGGCACGCCTCGATGCACCGTCCGCAGCCGATGCAGCTGTACAGCTGCTCCTGACGGTCCACGCGAAAGGCGAGGATGGAGCTGGTGCTGGCGCGGATGAGGGTGTGGTCGGGGTCACTGATGCGTATGCCGTGCATTGCTCCGCCCTCCAGGATGTAGGACGGCTCCCGCAGCAGACCGCTGCGCTCAAGTAAAGAGGAAACCGGGGTTCCGATGCTGACCTCAAAGTTACGCGGGTTGGTTACGCAGTTTCCGGCAACGGTGACAAAGGAGGTTGTCTGGACCCTGCCCTCGGTGATGGCGCGGTGCAGATGCAGCAGAGAAGCGGCTCCGGCGATAAAGGTCTGTTTGCCCAGACTGCGGAAGGCGCGGGTTTCCATCGGGTAACGTCCCGACATCTGGCGTACCTCCACCGATTCGATGAAGGATGGAATTCTTATGTCTGTCAGCGACATATTTTTATATACAGCGACGAAGCGGTCGGTTGCTTCCAGCGCAGAAGCCAGCCAGTTTGCCGATTGGACAATCTGGTTGCGGCAGAAGAGCATGGGATTGATCTGGCTGGAAACATACGGCTCGTCGTCGATAGCGTCGATGCAGATGGTTGTGATTTTCTGCCGGGCGGACTGTTCAATCTTATCCGCCAGCGGCTTGCCGTCGTGTTCGTCGATGATGTTGGCGCGGCGGGCAATGTCAGCCAGCTGCTGCCAGCTGAGCGGACGGGACAGGTCGCAGCCGTGTTCAAATGTCGGCGCTTGCAGGGTAGTGGCGCTGTAAAACGGCAGAAAAGGCTTGGAAATGGCAGGTTCCTTCTCTTGCTCCAAAAGGATGCCGTTGGAGGAACCGGTCGTCAGCCAATGAAAAAATGACATGAAAGAAAAAACTCCTTTCGATAAATACAAGGCAAGGGGTGAAGACAGTGTGCAAAGGAGGATGCAGCCATGCAGTTTTTTGTGGATCGTGATACCGTTCGGATGCTGTTGAGCCAAAAGGAAGCAGCACAGCTTTCGTTGTGTCCGCAGCCGGATTGCAACGATCCGAAGGTTTGTGAGAATTTAAGTCGCCTGCTCCGGCGGGCAGCGGTGAGCAGCGGACGGTCTATCCCAAAAGGGGAATTTTCCGTTTCGGTATGCAGCCGGGAACAGGAGATGGAAATTACCCTGACAAGGCTGGGTGCAGCGCAAGGGCAGCGGCAGGTGTGGCGCTTTTGGGAAAGCGAGCAGATGATACAAGGGTGTATCTGCCTGCATCGGCAGTTGTGCCGCCGGACGAGAGAGTTCCCGATGGAAAGCAGTCTGTACGCAATGACAGGGAAAGAAGGTCCGAGCAGCTTTTATTGTTTGAGTTTGAATCTGCCGTCCACATGGGAGAAAAAAGCGGAGTGCATCCTGCTGGAATATGCACAAAAGGCCAAGCACCCGCTGCTGGCGCAGGGGGTGCTTGCCGAGCGCGCGGTTTGTTTGGTGCAGAAAAAGGCGGTGGAGCGCATTGCAGAAAGCTTTGGGCGTTCCGGCTAAAGGGTCCTGTACAGAAAAAGCCTTAGTCAGCCGGCAGCAGGGTGCGCATGGCTGCGGCGTAATCCTCTTTCGAGAAGAGGTAGGAACCGGCAACCAAAACGTTGGCTCCGGCTTCGATGCAGGTTTTGGCGGTTTCCTGGTTGACACCGCCGTCCACCTGGAGGTCAATCTCGCGTCCGCTCTGCTCAATCCAGCTGCGGATGGAGCGCACCTTGTCCATCATATCGGTCATAAATTTCTGTCCGCCGAATCCCGGCTCTACGGTCATCACCAGCACCATCTCCACTCGGTCGAGGTAGGGTTTAACCAGCTCTGCCGGGGTGTTCGGTTTGATGGAGATGCCGGCTTTGCAGCCCAGCTGATGGATTTCCTGGATGGTGGCATCCGGGTCGCTGTCCGATTCAAGGTGGAAGGTGATGATGTCTGCCCCTGCTTTGGCAAAGTCTTTGGCATAGCGCAGCGGCTCGCTGATCATCAGGTGTACGTCGAAGATGCCGTCAAAATCCTTGCGGATGCACTTCATAACCGGTGCGCCGAAGGAGATGTTGGGAACAAAATGTCCGTCCATGACATCGATGTGCAGCCACGGAGCGCCTGCCTGCTGCATTTTGCGGGCTTCCTGACCCAGCTGAGAAAAATCTGCGGACAAAATCGAAGGGGAAATCTTTATCATAAAGGGCACGACCTTTCCAAAAAGTAAGATTTGCTCTGCCAAAGGGCAGAAGAATACCATTTTATTTTAAACCAACTGTCATAAAAGGTCAATCGTTTATCGGCGCAAGAGGTCTGATGATAGGATAAATTTTTGGTTTGTTTACATTCAGTGGGCATACGAAAGGGATTTGAAAAGTTTGACAGAGGGGGTTTTACACAGCAGCGTTTTTGTGGTAGTATAAAAATACAAAATTCCTGTCGCGCGGACAGGAATCGGACCATGAGAAGGAGAGGATAGAAAATGATCGATCGCAGAATGATTCCTGCTTTGGGAAAGGAAATCTCCCGTCTGGGTTACGGAGGAATGCGTTTTCCGAAAAACGGCGATGAGGTGGACGTGGATGCAGCGGTGCAGCTGCTGAGAAAAGCGTACGAAATGGGCATCAACTATTTCGACACCGCGATGGTCTACCACAAGGGAGAATCGGAAAAAATCTTTGGCAAGGCGTTTGAGCCGTATCCGAGGGACAGCTATCTGATCGCAGATAAAATGAGCATCTGGCTGTGCAGCGACGAAGAGGACATGAAAGCTCGCTTCTACAATCAGCTCAAAACCTTGAAGACTGACTACATCGATTTCTATCTGGTACACAGCCTCAACCGCAACCACTATAAAAAGGTAAAGGACCTGCACTGCGTGGTATTTTTGCAGCAGATGAAGCAGGAGGGCAAAATCAAACACCTGGGCTTTTCCTTCCATGACACCTATCAGGTGTTCACCCAGATTTTGAATGATTATACCTGGGATTTTGTACAGATTCAGCTCAACTACCTCGACTGGCACAACCAGGGTGCAGAGCAGCTGTATCGTGAGCTGGAAAGACGCAACCTGCCGGTCATGGTCATGGAGCCGGTGCGCGGCGGCTATCTGGCGACTATCGACAGCGAGCGTGCCAAACCATTTTTGGAGCTGGAGCCACAGCGCTCGATTGCCAGCTGGGCAATCCGTTGGGTGGAATCGCTGCCACAGGTTGCTGTTGTGCTCAGCGGTATGAGCGATTTGCAGCAGCTGGAGGACAACGTTGCCACAATGACCCACTTTGAGCCGATGAACGAGCAGGAGCTGGCAGCTATCGACCGGGTGGTCGAGGAGATTCGCAAGGTCAACGAAATCCCCTGCACCGGCTGTCGGTACTGCATGGACTGCCCGATGGGTGTGGACATCCCGGAGATTTTCTCCATCTACTCCCAGTACAAGATTTTTGGCAAGGAGAAAGCGTTTGTTCAGGACTATGAAGAGGTGGTCGAGCATGGAAACGGTGCGGAGCATTGTGTCCGCTGCATGGCATGCACCACAAAATGTCCGCAGATGATTGCGATTCCAGATAAGCTGGAGATGATTGCCAAGCTGTATGCCCAGAAAAAGGCGGAGCTGGAAGCCGCCGAAGCAGCAAAGTAAGAAAACTTTTGCAATAAATAGAAGGACCTCGCTTTTGCGAGGTCCTTCTATTTATTGCAGCTTTAGACGGTAGATGCGATGCGGCTGGATGGTTTCGTTCCAATAGCAATAGCTTTGGGGAGGCGTGCAGATTTCGAGCAATTCTGCGCCAAGGCGTTCGAGAGTTTTGTAGGAGGCGATATTGTCTTCATCGCAGGTGATGTCCAGATACTCCATTCCATGCGCTTTTGCCAATGGGAAAAGCATTTGACAGGCGGCGGCAGCATAGTGATGCCCACGATGTGCCAGGTCGATTTCATAGCCGATGTTGCCGTTGTAGTAAGAATGAAAGTTGTGACCGACCCGCAGACTGATTTTTCCAATGGGCTGGTCAGAGCCGCTTAAAAGGATGTTGTAGTAATAAAAAGGAATTGCCTGCTGGTCACCGGGATTTTTCTCTATGATTTTTAACGTTAGAGGATGACCGGCAATCGTGTCAAAATGATTGAAAAAAAGAAACATGGACCCTTACCCTCCGCATATTATAATCATTAGAATATTTATGAATTGAATATAGCAGAAAAAAGCCCAGGGGTCAAGGCATTGTCTTGACCCCTGGGCTTGATGCACATCATTGATAAGAGGGAAAAGTTTACTCGATTGCGATGTATTTGTGTCCTTCTACCTGTTTAGCTTCCTTCTTTGGCACGGTCAGCTGCAGGATGCCGTTTTCAAATTTCGCCTGAATATCCTGCTCGGTCAGCTGGTCGCCGACATAGAAGGTACGGCTCATGCTGCCGGCATAGCGCTCGCGGCGGATATATTTGCCATCCTTATTCTCCTGGTCTTTGTCCAAACCTTTTGCGGCGCTGATGTTCAGGTAGCCGTTTTCCAGCTGGACGGTGATTTCATCCTTGGAAAAGCCCGGCAGGTCGATGTCCAGCTCGTAGCTCTTTTCACCTTCGCGGACATCGGTCTTCATCATGTTCTGAGCGTGTTTGCCGTACAGCGGGCGGCCCATCCGTTCGAATTCCTTATCGAAATCGAAGTTCATCATATCATCAAACAAATTTTCACCAAAGATGCTAGGCAGTAACATAAATCATTCCTCCGTTTTCAATCCATTTTGTTTTGTTCGTTGGAACATCAGGAAGAGGCTTTCAACGGTTTGCTGCGGGAGGCTCCTTCTGGAATCTCCTGCGTGCCTGGAGGTCTTTTTCTTTTGTTCTGAACCTAGTATAGCTCGCAATATTAGCGCTGTCAAGTAGTGAGTGCTAATATTTACTTTTAGTTAATAAACATCATATTTTATACGATAAGTTAATAAAATCTGCGATTTCCCAGAAAAATACCCTCTGCTTTCGATTGTAAGCGGGGAAAGCAGAGGGCTTGCTTGCAAAATACAGGGTGCGTTTATTTAAGAATCTTTGCCTTTTGCAAAGCGGCGATGATGAGAGGAATCAAAATGAGCTGCAAAACGATAGCAGGAACGGCATTGATGAGTGCGCCTGCAATGAATGCCTGGAAGGTGAAGCTGCCGCCGGAAAGTCCCATCAGGATGACCTGAGCGATTCCCCAGACGATGCGTCCGACTACCATGGCAGGGACCAGGCTGAGGTAGATGCCTTTGATGTTGTGCTGGACACGGGAGTAGACCAAGCCGCTGACCAGACCGTAGGTTGCCATCTCAAACGCCATAGCAAGACCCACCGGGTACAACGGAGGCATCTGGAACAGCAGGAAACGCACCGGCGGCAGAATCAATCCCACCAAAGCGCCGTAGGGAGCGCCGCAGATGAAGCCGCACAACAGGACGGGAAAGTGCATCGGGCTGATCATATTGCCGATTTCAGGGATTTGACCGGTCAGAAAGGGGAGCACCAGTCCGATTGCAAGGAAAAGACCCGACAGGACCAGCTTTTTGGTGTTGTGTTTCATAACATATCCTCCTCAAAATGAAAAATGGGTGCCGTATGACAACAGGGGAACTGTCATCGCATCAAGTCCATCCGGTCCGCTTCCGAGATGGAGCGCAGCACACGACAGGGATTGCCCGCGGCAACGGTGTTTGCAGGGATGTCGCGGGTGACCACGCTGCCTGCGCCGATAACACAGCCGTCCCCGATGGTCACACCCGGCAGGACGGTACAGCTGCCGCCAAACCAGACATCGTTTCCTACCGTGATGGGACGGGCAAACTCAACGCCCTCGCGGCGCTGCTGCGGGTCAATGGGATGACAGGCGGTATAAAAGCCGCAGTTGGGACCGACCATCACGTGGTCGCCAAAGGTGACCTTGGCACAGTCGAGGATGACGCAGTTGTGGTTGGCGTAAAAATTTTTGCCCAGATGGATGTTGTAGCCGTAATCGCACCAGAAGCTCGGCTCAATCAGAAAGCGTCCATTGGTGCTGCCCAGCAGCTGGCGCAGCAGATTGATTCGTTCCTCCCGCTGCTGATGTTCGGTTGTGTTGAAGGCATAGCACAGCTGCTTGCAGCGGGCACGCAGCGCGCGCAGCTCCTCATCGCCCGGAAAGTAGGGCAAACCGGCATCGGAACGTTGTTTTTCTGTCATCGTTTTCACCTCACATACAGTTTGGGGATACCCAGTGCATTATACCACATCCGACCCGTTTTTTCCAGATTTGACAGCTTGTGCAACACAAAAATCAGGCAAGCGGCTGCGCAGAAAAGGTGAGGGTGACCAGCTGTGCGGCGTCGCTTTCGATTTCCTGCGGATTTTCCAGCGCATAGTCGGGCAGGTAGTGGGTGTAGGAATCCTTTTGCTGCCGGTTGAGGTAGAGCACGCACAGCGCGACCGGCTGCTCCAAGGTGATGTCGGTGCGCCCGGAGATGGCGCTTTGTCCGTAGCCGGTGGCAGCAGGCAGCGACTCCATCTGTGGCTGGATGCGCTGGATGGAGCCAAGGTTCTCCACCGCCAGTGAGCTGATTTGGTGGGTGTCCGGGTCGGTCCGGCAGAGGATGCGACCGGTGCAGGAGGGCTGGTCGATATTTCCCGAGAAGGAGCCGGCGGGCTTCCAGCTGCCGTTTTCCAGGGTGAACAGCTCGAGCGAAAGGCTTTTTGCTCCCTCGACCGAAAAATCGAACAGCTGTGGCTGCTCAATCTCCAGCAGCTGGAGCAGCGCCTGCTCGTTTTGACTGAGCTGGGCGCTTTGAACAAAGCTGGCTGGTTGCTGCTTACATCCGGTATACATCAGGCAGCACAAAAGGGCGGTCAGGCATAAACAAAGGATGTGCTTCATAAAACTGTCCTCTCTATATGGTTTATAAGGGTGTGTTTTTCACAGTGTATCATAAAACAGAAGGGGTGGACAAGGGGCGAAAAACGAATATTTTTTAGTAAAATAGAATAAAAATCCAACGCTTGACTTTGTAAAAATTGTATGTTATTCTAAAATAGAAAAGAGCATTTGCGGATCATATCGAGCGGTCTGCGGATGCTCTTTTTTGCAGAGCGGGAAAACGGGAATGATTTTATGCAGGAGGGAAAAAGAAAAATGAAACAAACAATGGACAAGGAACGCTGGAAGGGGTGGCTCATCTCCTTCTTTATGGAAACGTTGGGCGGATTTTTGGTGGCGGTGTCGCTGGACAGTTTTGCGGTCAATGCAGGATTTCCACTGACCGGATTTTCGGGCATCGCGCTGATTTTTAACCGACTGTGGGGAATGCCCATCGGTGTGACTATCATTTTACTGAATATTCCGCTTGCCTTTTTGTGCTATAAGCTGTTGGGCAAGGGATTTTTCCTGCGCTCAATCCGTTGTATGATAATTTCCTCCATCTTTATTGATTATATAGGACCGATGCTGCCGGCATACGACGGCGACCGGCTGCTGGCGGCGCTGTGTACCGGCGTGACGATGGGTTTGGGATACGGTCTGATTTATATGCAGAACCGGCGGTGCGGATTTTGTGGTCATGGCGCTCAAGGCGGTGCGCCCGCACCTGTCGCTGGGCAGGCTGGCATTTATCACCGACGTGGTCATCGTGCTGGCAGGTGGATTTTTGTTCCGAGATGTGGACGGCATCATCTATGGTATGATTGTCAGCTTCATCTTCTCGGTGGTCATCGACAAGGTGATGTACGGTGCAAACGCGGGCAAGCTGACGCTGATTGTCACCGAGCATGGCAAGTTGGTCTGCGATACGATTGATGCGACCTGTAAGCGAGGCACGACCATCCTCAAGGCTGCCGGCGGCTACAAGCAGGAGGATAAACAGGTGGTTATGTGCGCGTGCAGCGACAAACAGATGTACCAGGTGCAGCAGGCGGTGAAGGCGGTGGACCCTGCCTCCTTTATGGTGGTGCTGGAATCAAATGAGGTCCACGGAGAAGGTTTTCGTTATATCCAGATGGGGGACTGACCTCCATCTGGATTTTTTTGCATCTTTTTGTTCATGGAACAGAGAAGAAAACGCGCGGCAGAGACATGGATTTTCTAAGCGTATCAAAGAATGACAGAAAGAAAATGCGCATAATTTTTTGGAAAATAGTCCTAGAAAAGCCTTTTAAATAGCGCAAATTTGTGGTATATTTATTTAAAGAGGGAAAGGTTGCGTATAGCAACCTTTTGGCTTTATCAAAACACACGAAAAAGATTGAACTTTATTGTCAGTTTGCCCTATTTTTGAAAGGAACTTTCGCAGGTTCAGCCGTACTTTAGTCATCGTTATTAAAATGAGAAGTTTTTTTTGTCGCTTCTGTACATTGCACGAAAAAAATCAAAATCAACTTTTTTGAAAGAAAACTTGCAAAGATGGGACAATGGTGATAAATTAGAGCGGGGCATCTTCTGTCTACCCTGAAAAAACAGTCGGATATCAGCGCTGGCAAGCGCTTATCAATAAAAAACAGCCGGTGGTGACACGGGCTGCATTTTTCGGTAAATACTGAAAGACCAAACGGGAGGGAAAACACGATGAGAGAGATTAGTGCCAAAGACATTACCGCACAGGTAAAACGTCTTTGCATGGAAGCAAACTCCTATCTTCCTGAGGATATCAAGGAGAAGATCAACGCTGAGCCATGGGATCTGGCAAAGAACATCCTGGGCATCATTCATGAAAACTACCTGATTGCAGAAAAGGCTTATGTTCCGGTTTGCCAGGATACCGGCGTGGCGTGTGTATTCATGGAGATCGGTCAGGACGTTCACATCGACGGCAACCTGGAGGAAGCAGTCAACGAAGGTGTACGTCAGGGATATACAGAAGGCTGCCTGCGTAAATCGGTCGTCCGTGACCCACTGGACAGGGTCAATACCACCGACAACACCCCGGCTATGATCTACTATGATATCGTTCCTGGAGACGGCTTTAAGCTGACCGTTGCTCCAAAGGGATTTGGCAGTGAGAACATGAGCCAGATCAAAATGCTCAAACCTTCTGACGGGCTGGAAGGCGTCAAGGCATTTATCATGAAGGTCGTTGAGGATGCAGGACCGAACCCATGTCCGCCAATCGTAGTCGGCGTAGGTATCGGCGGCACCTTTGATAAGGCAGCTCTGCTGGCAAAGAAAGCGCTGATGAGAAACACCAACGTCCGCAATGCAGATCCGTTCTATGCACAGCTGGAAGAAGAGATGCTGGAGAAGATCAATGCTCTGGGCATCGGTCCACAGGGCGTAGGCGGCAAGACCACCGCTCTGGCAGTCAACATCGAAAAGATGCCGACCCACATTGCAGGTCTGCCAATCGCAGTCAACATCAACTGCCATGTTACCCGTCATAAAACTGTTGAGTTATAAGAGGAGAAGGTTATGGAAAAGAGAATAACAACTCCACTTACCTTGGAGCAGGTAAAAGACTTAAAATGTGGAGATAGTGTACTGATTTCGGGAGTTATTTACACAGCAAGGGACGCTGCTCACAAACGTCTTTGCGAACTGGTAGCACAGGGCAAGGAGCTGCCGTTTGATCCAAAGGATGCCGTTATCTATTATGTAGGTCCGGCTCCGGCAAAGGGCGACCAGGTGATTGGTTCCGCAGGTCCTACCACCAGCTACCGTATGGACGCTTATTCCCCAACCATGATCGAGCTGGGTCAGCGCGGCATGATCGGCAAAGGTAAGAGAAGCCCTGAGGTAATTGAAGCAATGAAGAAACATGGCGCAGTTTACTTTGGAGCAATCGGCGGCGCAGGCGCTCTGCTGTCCCGCTGCATCAAAAAGGCTGAGGTTATCGCATACGAGGACCTGGGTGCAGAGGCACTCAGACGTCTGGAGGTTGAAGACCTGCCGGCATTTGTCATCATCGACAGCGAAGGCAACAACCTGTACGAAAAAGGTCCAAAAGAGTATCTTGAATCGCTGCGCTAACAGCGGGCAGTGACCGAAAATATTGACAAGAGGTGCAAACAAAAATGGAAAAGAAAAAACTGGTTATCGGCGTTATCGGTGCGGACGTTCATGCAGTCGGAAACGCCATCCTCAACCGTGCATTTCTGGACGCAGGCTTTGATGTTACCAACCTGGGCGTACTGGTACCACAGGATGAGTTTATCAAAGCAGCTGTCGAGGTAGGCGCAGATGCCATCTGTGTTTCTTCTCTGTATGGACAGGGCGAGATTGACTGCACCGGTATGAGAGAAAAATGCGACGAGGCAGGCTTAAAAGGAATTCTGCTGTATGCAGGCGGCAATCTGGTTGTAGGTAAAGTTCCGGTAGAAGAAATCGAAAGACGTTATAAAGCAATGGGCTTTGACAGAGCATTTGGTCCAGGCACCGACCCACAGGTAACCATCGCTTGTCTGAAAGAGGACTTGGGCATCGCATAAAAAACCCTCAAAAGCGAATAACGATTTGAGTCTAGATAAAGAGGGTGAAGGCAATGAAGGCTGTTTTGCTGATTGATTTTGGAAGCACCTATACCAAGATTACCGCAGTCGATGTGGATGAAGAGAAAATTTTGGGTACGGCACAGAGCTATACCACCATCGAAACGGACATTATCAACGGCTTGAACAACGCACTTGCAATTTTAAAGGAAAAAATCGGGGACATCCAGTTTGAGGAACAGTACGCTTGCTCCTCTGCTGCCGGCGGCTTGCGGATGGTTGCCATCGGTCTGGTTCCCGAGCTGACCGCAAAAGCGGCAAGACAGGCATCGCTGGGCGCGGGAGCAAAGGTTATCAAAACCTACTCCTATGAGCTGACAGAAGGGGATTTGGAGGAAATCGACCGCATCAATCCTGACATCTGTCTGTTGACCGGCGGCACCGATGGAGGCAACAAGGAAAATATCGTCTTTAACGCACGGATGCTTGCTAAAGCGAAAAATCCTTTCCCAATCATCATCGCCGGCAACCGCAACTGCGCCGACCAGTGTCAGGAAATCCTGAAGGAAAAA
>ERZ791601.1154-NODE-1154-length-14401-cov-19.813676_pt1 | contig 14401 bp, 12 predicted proteins | sample MGYA00509967_ERZ791601 | MGnify/ENA primary metagenome ERZ791601 (study PRJEB30046, sample SAMN00791930) | human gut metagenome | study: EMG produced TPA metagenomics assembly of the A metagenome-wide association study of gut microbiota in type 2...
GAGAGGACGTTTAGACGCAAGAAGGACGCTGAAGAGCTTAGTTGCGGATTTGAGGGAATATAAGAATCTGGAACGTGATGCGCAAGGAGATGCAGAGCAAATGGAGTTGCTGAATCTTGCTTTTAAAGACCAGGATTTTGTGTATAATGCAGTGCGTGGTCGTATGGAATGGTGGGCTATGCAGTATATGAGCCGTGCAGGTTTCAACTTGTCAGCAAAGAATAATAATGGCATTGTAACCACTGAATTTGTAGGTTGTGGTATGCCGGCAGATAACAGAAAGAAATCTTCTGCAGACTGGGCTGATGCTGCAAAAGCTGACGGTTTGCAAGATATTGAAGATGTACTTTCTGCAGCAAGTGCCAAGGGGGTAAGTCTGCGATACATCATTATGCTGACATCTGATTTCACTTTATTGAAGAAGCAGAAATCAACTTTGGATAAGATTAAGGGCTGGATTAACCAGACATCGAAACTCGTTATCACCAAGAAGGTTATTAACGAGTATTTGGCTGAACAAGAATATCCGGCACAGATTATCACTATCAATCCGGCTGTGCGTATTGAAGATGCAAACCACAAACGTACTACTGTTTGCCCATGGAAGAAGCATCGTATTTGCTTCCTTGAGGATTTGAATGTTGGTAATATCCAACACGGTCCTATTATGGCTGAAAATTCGGAGTCTTTGAAGAAGAAAGCAATCATGGTAAAGAAAGACTTTATCTTGGTTACAAAATTCTCTACTGAAGAGCCGTTCAAGGAGTGGACCAAGGCTGAAGCTAATGCAATTCCTGTAGTCAATGACCCGGAAGCTATGTATATCTTGCAGGCTGATGGTAAGGAATGGCCTTCTGACGAAGCAACAGAAGGTACGGATAATATTCCTGCTAAGTTCTTGGGTCAGGAAGTGGATGATGAAAACTTAGAACCGGGTGACGAAGAATAATACAGTTATGGCAACAATCAGAGAAACGATACTGGAATATCCCTCTATTGGAGATATGGAAGGCTTCTTGGAAAAGGTAGTATTTGTAAAGCGTGGTATTAATCCCGAAGAACAATGTACTACTGATAATATAAAGCAAGTTGGTCTATGTGTCGCTGATACGTATGCCATGCTGATAAATTCTCCGGATTTCACGGAAAACAAGTTATCTGTCTCTCATCCCCGCTCTTACTATATACAGACTGCAAAGCAGTTATATATTGAGAACGGGGAGCCTGAAAAGGCTGCCAAATTAGGAAAGAAAATCATTATTAGGGGAAGGGCAAGGAACGCATGGTAACCAGATATCCTCATACTGCCTTGATAACTTATGAAATTGGCGGAAAATTAGTCAATGGTGAGTGGGCTGATGGAGAAACAAAAACTCTGTCAGTAAAGGGAAGATATGATTCCGTTAGTGATGGGCGTATAGTTATGAAGAAAAACAGCCTTGGCGACGAAAAGCAAGTACATGGCTATTTCTATACTAAAGTCCGTCCTGATATTGATGTTAAATATTTGCGTTTACAAGTTCCTTCTCTTAATGTTGATGTGGATATAATTTGCTGGGAACCGTATCAATCCCATTCAATTATAAATGTATGAAATCAGGACTGACGCCTTTGTTTTCGGATGCGGATATAGACCGCTGGTTTGACAAATTCCAAGAACGAGCAGAAGAAAGGATTTTTAAATTACTTTCTGCTGCCGGAGAAAAATTTGTAGAAGTGGCCCGTAAATCGGGTAACTATACAGACCGCACAGGCAATCTTCGTTCTTCTGTAGGTTATATAATAGCTATGGATGGAGAAACCGTTTCTGAAAACTTTGAGAAAAGCGGTAAAGGGAATGACGGTGATACTGGTATTTCCAAAGCCAGACAGTTGGCCGAAGATATTTCTTTGGCTTATCAAGGCAGTTACGTACTGATTGGTGTTGCCGGTATGGAATATGCGGTTCATGTTGAAGCCAAAGGAAAAGATGTGGCTACTACGGGATATATCCAATGTCAGGAGTATTTGCGTAAGGCATTGATTAGGGTATTTGAAAAAATCTAGTTTATGGATGAATTTGATGTAATAGATTTCGTATATGAAGCGATAGAAGCTGCCGGTACTGGAATTGCCATATATAAAGACAAATCTGAGGCCGGTGTTAAGGACGAACATATCGTAATTAATCATCTATCATTAACGGAGTTGGATTTCATTAATAAAATCCCTGTAAATGTGAATGTGTTTGTTCCTTTGAAGCATAATGGAATGTATCAGCGTCAACGTATGAAAGAGTTAAAACGTATGGTGCGTAAGGCTCTTGCTTCGATAAATAGCGATGATGGCAATTGTAGAGAAATAGAGGATTTCCTAAGTATTCCGATACCGGATTTAAAAGAGGGATTTATGTGTACTAATATTCGATTTAATGTAAAAGTGGATAATTGATTATGGCAGAAACAAAAACGGTAAGGCCTATTGCTATGGGCGTAGGCGCGATTAGAATTGCAGATGTTGGTGATGGAGTGCCGGGAACGGATTTTACCACACTTCCCTTACCCACCAAAAGTAGTGTTGCTTTCAACTTTGCAGACCCTAAGGAAGTGAAGATAGACATTGAAGGCAGTACCGAACCATTATATGTGGAATTTGTAAAAGATACCACTGATTATATTGAGTTCTCTATTCCTACTCCAAGTAATGATACAATAGCATTGCTTGCCGGTGGAACCGTTGACAAAGGGGAAGAATTATCTCCAAAGGATGTTTGGAATAAGCCTACGGATATTCCGTCAATCAATAAGACATTCCAATGCGAAACATTGCCCAAAAAAGGAAAGAAAGTAGTCTATACTGTTGTCAATGGTAAGATAGCTGCTAAGATTTCACAGGCTCCGGGCGCAGAACAGGCAGAGTTGTTATTGGTTCGTGTGTACGTACAGGCAGCTATTACAGAAAAAGGGGAAACCAAAACTGCCTTTATGCGTGAAGTTACTGATGCGGCGCCTAAAGCTAAGGCGGCCAAAACCGCATCCAAGTAATAACTATGGTTCTATATAGCTCAGTCGGCAGAGCGCATTGTATAATGAGGTCGGCGGTTCGAGTCCGCCTATAGAAACAAACTTTTGATGGATAGGGGCGAAACAATTCTATAATAGTCGCGAATATTATGGAGTTTTCCCGGAAGTACAACGGGATAGCCCCTTTGGATAAATTTATGAGCATAAAGAATTTGTTTAAATTGGAGTCGGCTTCCATAACGGAGCAACCAGTCAAGATACCATTTGATTTTAGCGAGAGAAAATCTATTCCGGCAGGAAAGGAAGTCGGGGATAGTATAGTCATACGTCCGATAACGGTTAGGACATGGTTTAAGTTGCGACCTCTTTTGCTTGAAATAGATCCGGCAGACCTTGATAAGATGATTGTCAAGTCTGATGAGCCGACTAGTGATTTTCCGGTTATGATGGATAAGTATGGAGAGTTGCTTCTTGATATTGTATGTTTGGGCATTCATAATAAGCCGTCGGAGCCACCGGCATGGTTTCGCAATGTTCTTATAGATAATTCCACATGGGAAGATATACGAATACTTCTCAATGCCATATTCTTTAGAATAGGTTACTTCCCTTTTTGCGACTCTATCACGATGCTTCAGAACGTGAGCCCATTGGGAGAGACGGAGATAATAGCCGCTCAGAAGAATCTGCAAAGTTGGCAGGATACAGTCAAGCAAGATTCTTAGTTATAGTGCATGATTCGTTAGGATTGACTTATATGGAAACAATGGAAAGCAGTTATTCCTTGATTGAAATAATGATGCAGGAATATGCTTCTGTGATGAAAGAAAGAAACCGGACAGTTGATGAAGATGGAGAAACCGAAGGCGTGGATTATGAATGGGTTGAGTTACCAAGTTTTGATGATCCGACAAAAACAATTCGGATGAAGAGGTACTATGATATTGAAGGCGCAAAAGCGAAATAATGCCTGTTTTTATATATTACAATGTTGAAACATTGTTTCATGTCTTGTTTTTAGAGGTTGATGCCCCGTGTCTGTGAAGATATGGGGCTTTCTTATATTTTAAAAATAAATGAATTATGGGTATTCAGAATAAAGATGGTGCATTATATTTTGCTACAGGCATAGATAATACCGGACTTTATAAAAGTCGTCGGGAAGCTATTGGTATAATAAAGGCGATGGCTGATGAAATTACATCGTTTGATGTGTTCGGAGGATTAGGATTGAGTGCCAGTGTTGCTTTTGCTCGTGTGGCTAAAGGGTCGTATGACTTTCAAAAAGAGTTTCAACGGAATATGATGGAAGTTGCAACAATTTCAGATATAGTAACCAATAATATGGCTGCTTATATGAATCGTATTCTTGATTTGACAAAACGTATTCCCATAGATGCTAATGATGCGGCAAAGGCATTATACCAAATTATTTCCGCCGGACATGATGGAGAGGAAGGTATGAAAATTCTAGAAGCGTCAGCTAAAGGTGCTATTGGGGGAATTACTGATACAGCGACTGCCGCTGATACAATAACCTCCTTGATAAACGCTTATAAGATGTCTGCCAATGATGCAGAGCATATTTCTGATATGCTATTTACTACAGTCCGTTTGGGAAAAACGACATTTGGGGAATTGGGCCAAAGTATTGCGCAGGTTGCCCCGATTGCTGCTGCCTATGGTGTAGAGATGGAACAAGTATTAGCGGCGGTTGCTACATTAACCAAACAGGGTACTCCAACAGCCCAGGCTATGACACAAATACGTGCAGCCATAGTTGGAGTATCTAAGTATCTTGGAGATGGAGCTTATGAAGGTCGGACTTTCCAAGAGGCATTGGAATTGGTTAGGCAGAAAGCAGATGGCAGTGAAGCTAAACTGCGTGAGTTTATTCCTGAAATTGAGGCCGTAAACGGCTTGCTTGGCTTAACAGGGAAAAATGCACAGGAAGCATCGGAACATTTGAGTGAAATGGGTAATTCTGTTGGTGCTTCTAACTCTGCTTATGGCAAGATGAAAGAGGTGGGAGAGAATCAATTAAAACTATTCCAGAATAATATCAAGGCTTTCCTTGCTCCACTTGGCAAAGATATATTAAAGGAAGTATCAGATATTACAGAAGCTATGAATAATGCTTTTGATAACGGTCAGATAGAAAGTAGTCTGGAGACAATGGAAACTTTGGTAAAATTGGTTGCGGTTGCATGGACTACTTACAAAGTTGCTACATTGGATGCTACTAAGACAGATAATGTGGCGGCCGCCGCTAAGAAGGTATTGACTCAAGTAACGACTTTATATCATAAAACGATAGGAGATACTATTATTGAAAAGGAAAAGGAACGTTTGATGCAGGAAGCATATACTGCGTCATTGGAAAAGTCTCTTACTGCAGAACAACTGGCTATTGTAAAAAAACAAAATCTTAAGAAAGGAACAGTAGAATATGCCAATGCTCTCTCAACAGTAGCAATGGATGTTAAGAAAAGTGCGGATGCAGAGGTTGAGTCCTTATCTAAATCTTTGGCTAAAAATAGGGAACGTCTTTCGGTTGCCAAACAACGTGTCGTAGCCGCACAAGAGGCAACTGCTGCTGCCAAGGAAGAGCTGGATATGGCTTTGAATGCAAATGATATTGCTGCAACAGAAGTAGCACAGACAAAGGTTGCCATAGCAGCAAAACGTGAAGACACTGCTATAAATGAAGTAAATACAATTAGTCGAAAAATAAACAATCAAGAGAAGCATATAGGTGCTGCAAGAACTCAAGCGGATACGGCTGCAACTATAATAAACAATGCCACCACTGCCGGAAATACTGCAGCTGCAAACCTTAGTGCTCGTGCTCATGTTTTTTTAGCTGCCGCAAAGTTGAAAGCCGCCATTGCAACGCGTACACTTACTGCTGCTATGGCTGCTAATCCCATAGGGGCCATTCTAACAGTCGTGTCGTTGGCTGCTTCTGCTTGGTTGTTATTTGGGAATAATACAGAAAAGGCTAAGACTAAGTTACAAGAGTTTCGTGAAGAGCAAGATAGATTTAAAGAATCAACCAACAACCTTCTCAATACATTGTATGATACAAATGAAGCAGAAGTAAAAAGACAAATGGCTTTGGAAAAGCTGAAGAATATGCTGCCTGAAGTATATAAAGGTTTAACCCTTGAGAATTTAGCTTTGAAAGATCGAAATGAACTTGTGAAGGCATCTAATACAGCAATTGAAGAAAATAATGAAAAACGTTTGCGTGGCTTAATTTTGGCAAGTAAAGAGCGTATTGAAAGCCTGAAAGCAGAACATGGTAAAGTAATAGGTACTTCTTCTACAGGTATGCCTATTACAATTGATAATTCACGTGCCATAAACAATGAACGGCAACAGCTTGGTGAATTGGAAAGTGCTTATGGTAAAATTCAAATAGCCAAACAAAAATTGTTGGAGGATAGCTGGCCGGATGAAGTCAGGCTATCTGTTTACGAAAGTGAGCTTCAAAAAGTGCAGGAACAGATAAAAGCGGTTAAAGCAAAGATTGTTGAAGCAACAGAAGCTAAAGAAGCTTTTTCTTTTGCTGATTGGGGAGGCGGACCGTCTTTTTCTGATTATTCCAACCTACACAACTTGGAGGAACAGGCTAAACAGATACAAGATAATATAAAAAAGATAAATGAAAAAAAGCAGGGTAATGCTGTAGCGACAGGTGTAAAAAAAACTTTGACTGATGCGGAAAAGAAAGAAGCCGAGAGAAGAAAGCAGACGATGGAAGAACTCACTGCTACGGTTGTGAATTTGGAAATCAAGCTTCAGCAGGAGAAGGTATCTGCTATGGCTGACGGGCGACGCAAAACTTTAGAAGAAGTTGAGATAGAGAAGGAAGAGCGTCTGAAAGCGATTGATGATGAGGAAAAAGAACGAAAGAAAAAATATGCGTCTGTAGGCAAGGAAATGCCTGAAAAGGAAAAGGAAATTTTCGTGAAAAGACGCATGGTTATAAAAGAAGAGGCTGAAAAGAAAGAAACAACCGTAAATAAAGAATACGACAGACAGGAAATTGATTTTCAGAAGGAGCTTTCCTCTGTTTTTCTAACGGAAGAAGAAAAGCGTAAACAAGCCATACGGGATAGATACGATGAAATGCGCAGATTGAGGGAAGAGGCTTTTCAAGGCGAGATAGGTAATATAAAGGATTCCGAATTGGGAGAAAAAGAAAAAGCAGAAGCGATAGCTGATGCTACAGCGAAATATCTGGAAACTTTATCCACCATTGGTAACGCACAGTCATTTGAGGAAAATAAAGACAAGAAGGAACAATACGATGCCCTTATTGCCCAACTTGATGATTATAAGAGCCGCGAATACACTATAACCAAAGAATGGGATGAAAAGATTGCTCAAGCAGCAGGAAATGAGGAATTGGTAGATAAACTAACCAAAAGCAAAGAAAAAGCCTTGAACGAGTTAAATGCACAGATGTTGATGCAGTCGGATGAATGGGTAAAATTGTTCGGTGATTTAGATAACCTTACCATTTCCGAAATAGAAAATCTTATTCAGATAATCAAGTCGAAAGCTAAAGATTTGAAGCTGGACCCTATTAACCTGGATAAGGTCTTGGAAAAGCTGAAAGGTGCGGAGAATGAAATCAAATCCCGTAACCCGTTCCGTAGCTTGGTTACTCATATAAAAGAATATCAGAAAGAGGCTGATAAGACTAAAAAGAAAGCATCCTTAAAAGAAATATTTGGTGATACTTCCGAAGTGCTTGGAATGGTGAACGAATGTTTTGATTCGGTCATAGGTGGTTTAAAGAATATGGGGTTAGCAGGGGATGAAGAAACCCAAAAGTTACTTGGTAACATTTCAAAAATGGTTAGCTCCGCTGCTCAAATAGCTACGATGAATCCAGCTACTATGATTTCAGGTGCCGTTGGGCTTATATCTTCTGCATTTGATGTCTTTGACCGAAGAAGTCGTAAGGCTAATCGGGCAATTAAACAACATCAAGAGAATGTGAAAAACTTGGAAAAGCAATATCGGCAGTTGGAACGTGAAACAGCCAAAGCTATCGGCAGTGAGAAATATAGCAAGCAGATAGAGCTGGTGAAAAACTTGCAGCAAAAAATAGTAGAAACAGAGGGTATGATAGCTGCGGAACAAAGCAAAAGGTCCAAAAAACGTGATGACGGGAAGATTGCTGATTGGGAAAGCCAAATAGAGGATTATAGGGATAAGATAGACGAACTAAAGCAGGGGATTGTAGACGAATTATCAACGACTGATTTGTATTCATTTTCCAATGATATGGCTTCGAGTATTGTCGACGGATTATGTAATGGTCTTGATAACGGCAAAGAAGCTATACAAGAAAAGATAAATGACTTGATGAAGAATGTCATAGCTAAACAGTTCGATGTTCTTGTAATTCAAAATGCTATGGAAGACATGTTTCAGGCTATGGCAGAAGCTGTTGATCCATTAAAGGCTGGAGGAGTTGAAATTACTAATTGGGAGATGGATCAAATTGTTGCGGCAGGGCAAAAGGGGAAGGATGAGATAATGAATAGTCTTGGAAGATATAAGGCTATACTTGAACGTCTCGGACTTATAAACGATGATATTGAAGATGAAATAGAGAATGGCGTTACTGGTGAGCTGCAGGCTGCGGTAACTGAGGGGACTGCTTCCCAGCTTGTAGGTCTATGGAATATGTCTGCTTTAGATATACGTTCTTTGCTTAATTTGAGCCATGAGCATTTTATAGAATGCCGGAAGCAGCTTGCCAATATAGCTAATATTTATGTGCAGATTGTTGAAATAAACAATAATACAAAAGCAACGGCAGATAATACCGAAACTCTTGTTGAAGAACTGAAAACGGGTATTAAATCATTAGAAACAAAGCTTGATGAAATAAGAAAAAACACTAAAAACTATAATGGTAGAGGATAGTATGGAACTGAAAGAACGAATTGCATTATTAGCGGGTGCTGCTGGAGCCTGCAGTGAAGGGTTACAAGAATTAGCAGCTACAAAGTCTAGGGTTGATATGCTCAGATGCTTTTTTGATAATATTAAGTTTTGCCTTTCAAGACACACTCCGTCAAGTGTATTTCTTCGCTCTAATTTTGGAGATATGATGCACGGACAAGGATTGTATGCCGATGAAACAGTAAATGTGAAAAACCAAAAGGAAATAGCCTTTGTAGGGAAGTGTTATGCCGTAGTGGAAATAACAGAACGAATGATGTGCCGAATATGGGCTGCTGATAGCACAAAGCTGAATATTCGGGCTTCCAATGGGGCACGCTTGATTATAGATGCTTTGGATACTGCAGATATAATCGTAGATGAATGCAGCGGTGCTCATATTACGGTTTATTTATATGGTAATGCAACTTGTACGGGAGCTGATTTAATAGTTCGGAAAGGAAACACTTATGAGTTATAAACTTGACGATATAGATATATCTTCTTACGATGCTTTCCCCTATGTAGGTCAGACAAAAGATTCAAAAGATTGTATTGCCATATCAGGAGTATTTGACCTTCCTAAGCGTAAAGGAACAACGGAATATAATTGGGGAACCAGTATTGAACCGTTTGTTGATGCAGAAGATATTGAACTGGATGGTCGGACTTTAGTTCTATCTTTGGTGGTTCGCTCTGAAAATGTAAAATCCCAATTAGATAAGCTAAAGAAGGCTTGTATTTCATGCAGGCGCTTATCGACCGGATTTGGTAGCTTCAATGTTATCTGTAAGGATGAGATTTCTGTAGAAGAATACGTTTCTTTAAATATGGCTATTGTGCAAGTGAAATTTTGGCAACAAAGCTATATTCCGGCAGAAATAGGAATTAATCCGTCAGGTGGGAATAGTTACGTAATGGATGGTTATTCTTTAAATGCAGATTTTGGGATTTATGTATCTTCTCGTTCTGGTGTTGAGACTGTTGGAAAGCGGATAGAGATAGGTACAACTTTGCCATATATGCAAAATGAATACCGTGAGCCTACCACATTGACATTAAAATGTACTATGTTGGGAAATAGCCTGGAATGGTTGTATTCGAGCATGAGTCAGTTTTCGGCATTATGTATTAGTCCAGGACTCAGAAATTTGATTTTGAAAGGTAATGAACGTCTGGAGATATATTTTAAAGATGGAATAACCGTTACAGTGCGGACTAAGCATGTATTGGAATTCGATTTAAAATGTAGGGTAATGCAACAATGATTGACATCTTAGAGGTATATCGTGTAGTTTCTGGAATTGATACCAAGGTAGCCAGTATTGCATCTGATGATGCTATATTGGCTAATGGCATAATGAATAAGAATGAAGTATCGGTAACTGTGGTTACTGATACCATTCCTGATATTCAAGAGGGGGATTTTATAAGGGTTGGCGGAATAAAATATAAAATTAATCGTGCATCTGAATTTGCCGATAAAAGTTCTGTGAATCATACTACAACATACCTATTTGAAGCACCGGAATATACTTTAATAGATAAGATTCTAACCAATAAGATAACCCAAAGCACTCGCGTTACTCTTACGGGAAAATTGAGGGATTGGTTGGAATTGTTGATATGGAATGTCAATAAGACAGATGATAATCCTTTAGGGGTAGATACGGGATGGCAGCTTGGCAATATTCCTGATACGGAATATATGACATTATCATTTGATGGGATAGATTGCCGTAGTTTATTATCAGAGCTGGCTTCGGCGTATGGCTATGAGTATTATGTACATGACCATACGATAAATTATGTATCACGCATTGAAAATGAAAGAAATCTGACATTTACACAAGGGCAAGGTGGCGGATTGTATGAGGTAGAGCAAAGCAACGTTGATAGTGGTGATGTTACTACCCGTGTATATCCAGTTGGTGGAACAAAGAATATGGCTCCAGGGGAAGGCGATGAAGAAGGACGTTTGATGTTGCCCGAAAAGTATTTGGAAAACTTTTCAGAAACCAATCGGGCAGTTGAGAAAAAGATTGTCTTTGATGATATTCATCCCTCTTTTACTGGTTTTGTTGAGAATCCTACGGGGGAGAATTATCGTGAGTTTATATGCCGTGATATTGATTTTAATATCGACGAATTGGCTATTGGCGATGATGCGCGTATTAATTTTCTCACAGGAGATTTAATGGGAAAATCCTTTGAATTTAAGTGGGATAATTCTAATAAGAAAATAACCCTAATCTACCAAGAAGATGAATTGGCTCCCATTGACCCGGAAACCCAAAGCAGACCTCTTATCCCATCAGCGGCCAAACATTTGAGAGGTGGTGAGGAGTTTAATTTTACCGGTATTCGTCTCGGAGAGTCATACAAGCAAGCTGCAATATCAAAGTTACGTGAGAAAGCTACGGATTGGCTTGCTTTTAATTCGCAAAAAAGGGTAAAGTTTACTCTTGATGTGGATTATCGTTATATGAGGAAAAAGGGTGGCTTAGAGTGTGGGGATTTGATAACTGTAAGCATACCGTCGCGTAATATCAGTAGAATTATTCGTATTGTTTCTACAGAAAAGAATCTGAAGACCGGAAAACTTTCGTGTGTCGTATCAAACTATCTGACTGAAAAATGGGAAGATAAGATTGAGGGGCAGATCAGTTCTATGCAGGCTACTATAAATGGAGGTGGTGCTGGCAGTGTTACTGTTCTAGAAAAATATGATGAACGGCCCCTAACAGATAAGAACGTATTATCCTCTTTACGTACTTTATTGGAGATTGCGAAAAGAGCCTTAAGTAAAGAACACTCGGACTCTACAGATTATTTGCTTAAACTCTTCGCAGGCGGCGAGTTCGGCGAGTTCGTAGACAGTATGATTGCCGGTAAGGGTGCTGGGATATTTCCTGATGGCCGGGCACAGGTAGAACGGTTGGAAGTCCGCGGTTCACTGTCAGTGCTTGACTTGATAATAAACCAGATTCAAGGAATGGAGTCTGATTACTCCTTCACCGAGATTGGTAAGATAGAATCCGTGGAGGATTTGGGAGAAAACACCTACCGTCTGAGCATCGAGAAACGCACGGACTTCGACTTCATGAAGTTCCAGGACAACGATGTCTGCTTCTCCATCATTAACACACTGCTTACAGGTGGTTCCGAGTATTACACCAGTTGGATGCGTATTCTTACCACCAACAGTGCGGAGAACAGCATAACGGTCGTGCTCTATCCGGACAGCGAAGTGCCGGGCGGCACGAACTATCCGCCGTTGGCCGGTTACAACGTAACCCGCAGGGGTAACAGTACGCTTCCTGAGGCAGGCGGCTTTAACGAACGGGCGCAGTCGTGGATGATTTCTTCGCGTGAGGGGCGCATCATGTTTTTGGCTAACGTGTTTAAGCCAATACTGGAGGATTACAACTACTCAATCAGTATCGGCAGATTTCCCCGTACCAAGGCACTTGAAAAGCTGCCGATTTCCGAGAATGAGACAGGCGTCATGGCACAGACGGTCATTGCCGAGAAATTCTACCAACTCGACCACAACGGCGATGTCGTTCCCAACAAGGTAGACCGGGGTGTCTGGTCGCCGGAAACGGCCCAGAGCGGTGCTCCTTACCGGTTTGTTCAGTACGAGCTGTCGAAGCCTTCCGGCAGCGAATATACCCTGCTGGAACAGCATACGGTCTACCACCTTGGCTGCAAGTGGGGCTGTCTGAAGGACAAGACAACCGACGAACCGAAATGGAACTCCCCGTCATGGGGACTCCTTGAGGGCGACAGCAGGTATTCGCTCCAGCTCTCCATTTCAGGTGGGGAGGCATTCGTCATAGGAGGTGTGGATGAGGTAATTTCCGGGCGTATATATTTCGGAACTACAGATATAACGGATGATGTGATGGCGGACGATGCTACCGAAGTGGAGTGGTTCCGCAACAGTGGCAATGTTCCGGCGGACAACCTCTGGACGCCTGAGTATGTGGACGGAAACAGGCTTGCCATCCATATCGACAACGGGAACCAGCACGGGGTCGGTTCGGATTTCGGTTTTGTCAGCAAGTCCGTGATATTCACCTGCCGGGTGTTCTTTCCGGTAAATGGCAGGTTGGAGAAAGTGGATATGAATTTAGGATTTGACATCGTATAAGAATTTATAGGTATATGGGATTAAAGAGTAACAAGCAGTGGGGTCGTATTTACGTTGACCCCCTTTCCCTTCAGGGAGAGATAATAGTATTGTCGGGCAGTCCCGTGCAGACGTATGACAAGCAGCTGCGGGAATACAGCCCCGACCGGACCCTGACACCGCTGGTCATCGTGCCGAAGGTATCGGCATTCGATGAGAAGACGGTATTCGGTGAAATGGAACTCACGGGGGTGGAGTGGTTCGAGGGCGCACCCCGTGACAAGTCGGCCAACCGCATCGTCGAGGGTGAGTATTACAGCATTTCCGACGGCAGCGGCGGTGTGCCCAAATATGCGCTTACCATCCGGAAGAACATTCCGCCGGAGAAGCCGATGGAGTATTTCGGTATCGCGATATTCACGGACCCGCGCACGAACCGCGAGGTCAGGGTCGAAAGGAGCATCAGGTCGTATTCGCACCTGTACGACAACAAGGCGTATTCGTTGCGCCTGAAGGGTGATTCCGTGATGGTGACCGACCCGCTTCGCCTGGCCGACCGTTCCGGTTATTGGGACAGGGAGATAGAACCGCAGCTCTATACGGGCACTGAACCCGTGGATGATGAACACGCCGCATACTTCTGGGACATTCTTGAAAACGGAGCATACCGCCCGGTTACGCCGGATGACCCCGGCATCGTCTGTCATGACGGGAACGGAGTGTACACCCGCAAGCTGGTATACCAGGCGAAGTATGTCACCGGTGCAAGCTTCCGTGTTCGTGCCTGTGAATATGCGGGCAACAGACCGCAGGCCCCTACGGACGGGCGGCTGGAAAAGGTTATTGAGGTAAAGACGGAGATGGCCGTTTCCCTAAATTGCGAAATTATCCAGACAAAGGGTTTTACCCTTTCCGATGATATGAAGCAGCCAAGCGCCTATGAGGTACGTATCTTCGACAACCGCCGCGAGTACGGTACGGAGTACGATGACCTTTTCCGCATCATTTGGAAAGGGCAGAGTGCCAAGCCGGGCGAGCCGGAAAAGGTGCTGGCAACCGGTGGGCGGACGTTGGAGTTCATTCCGGCGGACAAGGGTTTCCCGGCAAAATATATCTTCCATGTGCGGGCGGAAGTGGGGCTTCTCATCGGTGAGTCCCTGATGGGCGATGAGGAAGGCGCCGTTATCTCCTCACAGATTGACGGACAGACGGTATTCATTGCCACGGGTCCGGTATATGAATAGTAATAACTTTAAACTTTAATCAATATGTACGTAATTGTAGAAAAGGCAAAGCT
>ERZ791601.1156-NODE-1156-length-14391-cov-5.516602_pt1 | contig 14391 bp, 9 predicted proteins | sample MGYA00509967_ERZ791601 | MGnify/ENA primary metagenome ERZ791601 (study PRJEB30046, sample SAMN00791930) | human gut metagenome | study: EMG produced TPA metagenomics assembly of the A metagenome-wide association study of gut microbiota in type 2...
CATCTGCCGCACCTCGCTCGCCGTATCGGCACTTAGAATTATGCGGTATTGCCAATAAAATAACGGATTACAGTAATATTGCGGCTTCGAGATGTTTGAAAGGATATGACGGGATGACAAAAATATTATTCGTATGCCACGGCACCATTTCAATCAGCTGAGATTTGCCTTGGAAAACCGCGATAAATCACGTTTCAAATGCCGATTACTACCAATTTACTACTTTTTTGAGTTCCGATATGATGATAAAACCAAAAAAGCAGTCCCGAAGCTGGCTGAAAAAAATCCTTCTTCGGGACCGTCTTTTGTTTATCTGCCGTTTCGTCCTTAATGCGTTTCTGTGGCAAATGAACACATTTGCTTCCACGCCGTTTTCTATCCTATGTGTGAGCCAAGTGAGGAGTACCATATATTCTGCATGATAAAATCCCGGCCTTTTGAGCCGGGATTTATTGCAAATACATTGCTTTTTGAATATAATACGCCATTTGACGCGGAAAAAAATGGAAGCGGCAAGTTCGACATCCATAAGCAGGATCGATACAATACAGGCAGAACAAATTAAGGAGGACTGCCTATGACTATCCAATACTTCCATTCTGGTGACTACTATATAGGCGGCAGTCAGAGTGCTGCTGACTTTTCCTCTGTCGCCCATACCATCCCGGAGATCTTTTAGGCAGTACCAACAAAATCAGAGGCCCTTTTGTCCACTGCTGCTGCGCTCCGCAAGTTCCTTCTGGACTGTTGGCAGCTCTTTATCCAGATTATAGAAGTACATGGCAACGATGGACAGCGCCATTAACAAAGCCGGAAGAATTGTATAGAGAGAAACAATGGCTGTTTGAGCACTGGCACTTTGAACCTCAGCTCCTCCGACATAACCGCTGAGAGAAGTGACAATCCCGATGATACCGGCAGCCAAACCAACACCTACCTTACTGCAAAAGCCAGTGACACAGGTGTAAATTCCTTCTCCTCGTTTGTGATATTTCCATTCACCGTAGTCCATGCAATTCATTAAGACATTGGGCGCCAAAACGAAAAGGGGCATATAGGAGACCATGGAAAGGACAGAGGAGATCATCAGAAGCACAATATTGGTTTTTCCGAAGAGCGGAAGAATTTTCCCGATCACGCCAATGCCGAGTCCTCCGATCATCAGCTTTTTCATTCCCAGTTTCTTTGTGAGCGCTGGAAAGGCGGCAATTGCAACAGGCCCAGCAATTCCCCCAATCTGAACCAGCGACATCAGGCCGAGGTTCTGCACAATGTACTTGAAATAATAGGTTGTTGCACTGCCGAAATTGGTTGCAATATTTGTAAGAAGCAGTGCCAGCGCATAAATAAGCACATACTTATTGTGAAACAGGAGATAGACGCCTTCCTTCAAATTGATTGTTGTAGAGGCAGCTATTCCGCGGGTGCTTGTCTCCTTAATGGTGAACAACCTGACAAGTGCAAGTACCACACAGGGAGCGCAAATATAAATCGCCATCTGTCCCCATTTTTCATGTGAAGTGCCCACAGCCTCAATCAATAAAGGCAGCGCAATGCCCACGATGATGGCAATCACTGCACTAATCACGCTGGAAATGGAATTTACTTTCACGCGGTTTTCGTCTGTTTCAATAACGCGCGACAAATAGACGGTGCTGGCGCACGAATACAGGGTTTGGAACACCGAGAAGATCAGCGTGTACATCACAAAGACATAAACGGCCATCAATGTTTTGCCCATACGCGGCGTATTAAACAGAAATAGTGTGAAAAGCGCGAACAACGCGTAGGTTATATCATAGGGCCTCGCCCGTCCAAGCTTTGTATTCGTACGGTCTACTAAAAAAACCGCGACCAAATCGGTAACTCCGTCAAATAATTTAGATACCAGGAGCAGCGTTCCAACCAGTCCGGCGTTTAGCTGCAAGACGTCGGTTGCATAAAAAGTCGTATATGCGATCAGGGCAGAGACAACGGCGGATGCGATCCCCAGGGAACACCAGAGTATGTAAAATTTTGCCTTTCATCTGTTGGGTTCTATATCTTGTTATGTTTCTTTCCAATGCTTCGTGTGAATTCTTCAGAGAACCGATTAAGTGAAAAACAGGTGCAGCACGTTGAAAAGATCCTCGCTCCATGTGCGGTAGTCGTGCTGTCCACCCTCATGGGTGACAAATCGGCAGTTTTGGTTTTCGTGAAGTTGCTCAGGACAAGCTTTCAGCACACGGTCATAGGTTTCCTTATGGCTGGAATACATCTTATCGTCATCCCCGCACCCGTTGTACCAGAAAACCGGAGGTTCCTGCTCGATGGCGGAGCAGAGCTCTGCCAGCTTTTCCTCATCCAGCGCAACGGACAGCTCCTTTCCGTTGAAAGCACACCGTATCGCGCCGGCCGAGAAGCACCCAATAAAGGCAAAGCGATCATGACAATGGCACATAATGGAGTAAAGGCCGGTGATGGAGCCCTGGGACGCTCCCGCATAGGCGAAATGCTTTCTTGCGTTCCGATAGCTTTCCTCGTTGTCGCTTTCCGCGTAGGTGCTGTAGTGCTTTTGCAGATAGGGCATGATCTCGTTTCGCAGCTCCAGCCAGAAATAGCGCGTGGAGGCAAAATAGGAGTCTACCCGGTTTCCGAGCTTCGTATAAGGCTCAACCTCCTCCTCAAAGCTCGGGGTGACAACGATCAACGGATCGATTTGCTTCTTATAGATCAGATGATCTATCATGCTTGCCGTGATATTACCGTAATCCGTGTATTTCTGAACATCATCCCCACGGTAGCGGCCCTGACCAAACCAGTAGCCCTCATTATCTGTGCCGCCGTGCATCAGAAACAGCACGTTGTATTTTTTGGATGGATCATACCCGTAGGGCGTGTAGACCCACATGGACTTTTCCATCGTGATCGGGCTCTCCCCAAAAATCGCTTCCAGCGCGTACGCACGGCTGGTGTAATGGACAAGCTCCAGCTTTCCCTGCTTAGGGCAGGGTGCGGCAAAGGATTCAAGCGTCGATTTGTTCAGCATTTTTCTTTCTCTCTCCAATTGTTTTTTGAATCTCAACCATCTTCTCCTTGGAGATGGGCGTCTTTTTCATGGCGATCAGCGTGCAGATCCAACCGAGGACCGGCAGGACATACACAACGAGGATTCCCATGATCACAACAGGCATCGTCTTGGGGTCGGTGGGCTGGGGAATCGTGGCCGTATATCCGATCAAAGAGATGCAGAAGGTGGCGATCACGGCGCCGAGGGAGGACACCACCTTGTCAACCAGGCTGTAGACGCCCGCGACAACGCCGGGCATGTATCTTCCGGAGCGGTATGCCTCATAGTCCACCACATCTGCCAGCATAGAGGTGGTGGCGGTGCTGACCACGACCTTCAGTCCGTTTTGCAGCATCGTCAAAACGATAAAGAGGATCAGCAGGGGGGCAGAGGCAACAATCGGGGTCGTTCCGGCGAAAAGCAGAACAATCACAAAGGCAAGGTTTACATAGATACTGACCTGGCTCCAGAATGCAACGCCCTTGGCGCTGCCGTGCTTTCCGGTGTATTTTCCGCCAAACACCGAGAAAATCAAAGCAGGGAAGATCGCGACCATATTCATAATCGCGCCGATACGCACATTACCGATGATAATTCCGTAGAGGAGCGTGGTGATCACAGACTGACCCGCGATATTCATGGCCAGCTTATCCGAGGTGGCGGCGAAAATGAAACACTGCAGCGCTTTGTTGTTTTTAAGCAGGTCCAGCATATCCTTCCCCTTGATAGACTGGCTTTTTCCCTGGGCGGAAGTGAAATTTTCAGGCTTGTCAATGGGGGAGACGCCAATTATTGCAAGAACGGTAAAGACTGCCGAGAGACCCACGAACAGTACCGCGGTCTTCGAGAGAAGATCCACGGTGTAGTTATCTCCATACTGGGGCAGCAGCACCATAGAGACGATTATGGACAAGACAATTACAATCACATAGTTATAGATTGTAGAGAAAACGCCTACCATGGGGCGCTGCTTCGGATCGTTGGTGATGACCGGGGAGATGAGATTGTTCGCCATGTTATGGAACGTATAGCCGATGTAATACAAAAAATAGAACAGGATGAACACGCCCACAGAGTGCCCCTTGCCGCAGAACCAGCTGTAAAGGCACAGCAGAGAGAAAGCTTCAATGGCCCAGCCGATGATTATAAAAAGGCGGATCTTTCCGAAGCGGGTGTTGACCTTGTCAATCAGCAGGGAAATCAAAGGGTCGGTAATTCCGTCAAACAGGCGGGCAACGGTCATAATCGTGCCGACCAGTAGCATCGTGACCCCGAAGCCCAGGTTGGCGGCATAGCTAACATAGCCAATTGCGGAGAAGAAACAAGCGAGAGAGAGCGCTGAGGTCATCGCAAGCGCAAGTCTTGCGTTAGAGACTCGGCGATACTGAACACCGTCGGTCTCGGTTTGGGTAGGTGCCTTAGATTTCACAGTAGAGTCCTCCTGTTCATTTTTCGGGGGGCGGGAGAATCCGTCCGCTGTGTATATCATAAAGTGCACCTTATCAAAAATATATTCCTAATTTTGATTTTCCGTGACAAAATTAGCCATTATAAAGTATATTGATGAAAAAAAGCACAAAAAAGCGAGGATTGAAATATCAACACCCGCGAGAATATCGTAATATATACCGTGTCAAGGTATTTAGGAAAGGATGTGTTGAGAAATATGGCAAATCCGTTTTTACCCCTGGATACCTATATAGCGGACGGGGAACCTCATGTGTTTGGCGACCGAGTGTATCTGTTCGGTTCCCATGATCAAGCCGGCGGTGACACCTACTGTATGCTCAGCTATGAATTCTGGTCCGCCCCGGTGGACAATTTGGAAAGTTGGAGCTGTAAAGGGACATCTTACCGCGCGGATCAGGACCCGCAGTATGGCGAAAAGCTGAAATATATGTATGCGCCCGATGTGGTGCAGGGCAATGACGGCAGGTTTTATCTCTATTACTGTATGTCTGGCGAAAAAGGCGTGGGCGGCTACGGCCAGCAGATCAGCGTTGCCGTCTGCGATACCCCCGACGGAAACTATGAATATTATGGCTGTGTTCGCAATCCAGACGGCAGCCCCATGTTGAAATTCGTCACCTTTGATCCGGCGCTGATCAATGACAATGGCACCATTCGGCTCTACTATGGCACATGGTATCCGTTCCATGAGCGTGGAAAGCTGTTGGATCCTATTTTCCACAAGGTGGAAAGCAATATGTTTGGCAAAAGTGTGGAGGAAATCCAATCCGATCCGGATGGCGTCATGGGCGCGAATCATGTGGAGCTGGCGGATGATATGCTGACGATTCAATCGCAGCCTATCCATGTTATGCCCAGTCGTGTGAAGGGAACCTCCTTTGAAAAGCATCCTTTCTTTGAGGGAAGCTCAATCCGGAAGCTCGGGAGCACCTATTATTTCATTTATTCCTCTATCAAGGGCCATGAGCTTTGCTATGCCACAAGCGCTTACCCGGACCGAGACTTTACCTACGGCGGAACCATCGTTTCCAATGGCGATGTGGGCTATGAAGGCCGCAAAGATCGGGACAGGCTGAACGCCACGGGTACCAATCACGGCAGTATCGAGTGTATTCGCGGAAAATGGTATGTTTTCTACCACCGCAACACCCATAAAAGCGGTTATTCCCGGCAGGCATGCGCGGAACCTGTTGAGATTCTGCCTGACGGGAGGATTCCTCAAGTGGAAATTACTTCACAGGGTTTTTGCGGGCCATTGGAATCGAACCGCACATATCCGGCGTCTATCTGCTGCAATCTGTATAGCGGAAAAATGCCCCATATCGGAAACGGTGTTTCCAGTGCGAAGATCCCGCATATCACCTGCGAAGACGGACAGCAGATCGTTGTCGCGACCAATAGAGCCCGGATTGTATACAAATACTTTCATCTAGCCGCGGGGGAGTATGTCCTGATTCTGCGTTACAAAACCAGCGGAAGGGCAAAGATAACCGTATTGGGGGAGCATGGAGAAATTCCTACTTTGATCAAACCCTCCCGCACATGGATGGAGATGGAGATCCCATGCCGTTTTCAGTCTGGCATTCAGCCCCTGATTTTGCGTTATCATGGATCCAAGGAACTGAGCATTCAATCCATTTGCCTTCAAAGAAGTTCATCTCACGAAACCGAAGCCAATCATGCCGATTCTTGACTTAAGGCAACACCGCTGGGTGGGGACAGCGGGCTTCGGCGGATCTTTTGCCCCAATCGTGCAGTATGAAAAATGGGAAATACATCCAGTATTCCCGCATTTTCCATTCTTTCGCTTGTGTCAAAATCTCTCGCCGAATCTCCTTGCCCCATTATGCGGTGTTGCCTTAATAAAATTTTTACTGTGAATGCGAAGCTTTCACAGTAAATACCCATGCAATATGCTTGCGCCATAAATCATGAAAGCAGTTCGTGCATGGGGATTTATGTGCATCAGCGTCGGTTGCCCCGCCAGGGGCGAGACGCTGGCACTATAATCCATTATTTACTGGGCACCTCTAAAAACTCCCCTTTTGGGTTTTGAACGGATCTTTTGCCCCAACAATGCGTTTTGAAAAGTCCGCAATACACCAAGTATTCCGGACTTCCCAAAACTTTTGTTGGAACAAAATCTCTCGCCCAAAACACCAAAAAGTAGTTTTTAGAGGTTGCCTACTATGAATACGGAGCTTTCATAGTAAAATGGCCTGCCGATTTCGTATCATTCATTTGTATTTCGCTTTCGATACGCAATGGGCGTGCTGCCTACAATATCGTGAAATTCCCGGCTGAAATGGCTGCGGGAGCCGAAGCCCAACTGAGCCGATATGTCTTCAACAGACAGCTTTGTGCTGCTGAGCAGAATTTTGGCCCGTTCCATCCGGGCATATTTCACATAATTCCGGACGGTGAAGCCGGTTTCCTCTTTGAACTTCTTCGTCAGATAGTACATGGCATATCCCGTCCGCTCCGCCAGCACCTCCGCTGTAAGCTTTTGACCCAGATGCATTTCGATATAGTCACAGCACTTCTGGATTTCTCGGCTATACTTTGGGTTGGTCCGGTTGTTATGGACTCTGCGTACAAAATCATCATACATGGACATGGCAAGGGGCTCAAGATCGAAGGGGTTTTCGATCGATTCCACCATCTGAATATAGCTGTCACCCAAACCATAGGCCTCTTCCGGTGACAGCCCTCCCTCCACCGCCGCGCGGCAGACGATGGATACGAACACAATAATGGAAATCTTACTCTTTGCCAGAGCGGTTTTGCCGTTCACGTTGACACCGGTGCTCAGCCGCATAACGTCTGACAAAGCCTGCTTATAATCCAGATCGCCGTTCCGAACGGCTTGCAGAAGGGCCTGTTCCGCCGACCAAACCTGATAACGGTCGTGGGAAGGCTGCTTTCGTGAAATCTCTGGGATTGGGATATTGATCTCCGCGTCGATATCACTGATTTGAAGACGCTCCCCTGTAATGCAGTAGTGGAGCATCAGGACCAAGAGCATCATAACGGTGCACTGCATCAGGGGAATATTCCGGATTGCGTTCCGAAAATGGGTATTCCATTCCGCGCTGATCTTGTCCTTTGAGATTCCCCGAATGCCGCTTTCAATCGCTGCTGCCGAGATGTCATTGTAAAATACCGGCCCCACCGCGTAGATAAACTTTAACGCTCCGTTCTCACGCTCAAAAGCGGCATACCAAACCAGGCCGGGAACGGTTCTCAGCGAAATCGGGCGGCTGTGGCTGCTGCCGTAGTCTACGATGCGCTGTTTACAGCCGAGCAGTTCAAACGCTGTGCCCAAAACCGCTTCGTCGGGGCAGTTGCTTTGTAGCAAATTGCCGCCGGAGTCTAATTTCCAGAGGTAGATGTTGCCGCAGCATAACAACAGGTCTTTGAATTCCTCTACACCCATGCGTTTCTCCAAATCTTTAAATAGTTTCTGTATCATCATCTGCACCACTACTGTTTTGATAAGGATATTTTATCATACCGGAAACCCTTTGGATATTGCCAATTTATACAAACGTTCAGGAGGAAAGTTTATGCGCACAATTGTTTCATTCAATGAGGGCTGGCTTTTTACCAAGCAGGGAAAGGACGAACCCGTCACCCTGCCCCACACCTGGAACGCAGTAGACGACCAGGACGGCGGCGACGATTACTACCGGGGCGCCTGCCGTTACACCAAGCAGTTCCCCAAGCCTGCGCTGAATCCCGGCGAGGAAGCCTGGCTGGAATTCAAGGGCGCAGCCTATACGGCGGACGTCTCGGTCAACGGGGAAGCCCTCTGCCACCACGAGGGCGGCTTCAGCACCTTCCGGATCAAGCTTCCGGAATTAAAGGACGAAAACACCGTTGAGGTTCGGGTGGACAACTCCAGCAACGACCGGGTCTATCCCCAGAAGGCGGACTTCACCTTCTACGGCGGACTGTACCGGGATGTGAACCTGATCATCGTTCCTGCCTCCCACTTTGAACTGGGCTACTGTGGCACCTCAGGCATCAAGGTCACCCCCATTGTAAACCTGGAAACGAAATCCGCAGCCCTCACCGTGGAAACCTGGCAGAACGGGGAAGAAGTGACCGTCACCGTGGACGGGCAGAGCAAAACCGTCCCCAGCGTGGATGGTTACGCCAAGGCGGAATTCACCATTGAGAATGTCCATCTGTGGGACGGTGTGGACGATCCCTACCTGTACACCGCCACGGCCACCCTGCCCAGCGGCGACCGCGTCTCCACCCGCTTTGGCTGCCGGAACTACAAGATCGATCCGCAAAAGGGCTTCATTCTGAACGGCCGAAGCTACCCCCTCCGGGGTGGCGCCCGGCACCAGGACTGCAAGGGCGTGGGCAACGCTTTGACCCGCGAGCACCACAAGCAGGATATGGAGATCATCCGGGAGCTGGGGGCCAACACCCTGCGCCTGGCCCACTACCAGCATGCCCAGGAATTTTACGACCTGTGCGACGAAAACGGCATCATCGTCTGGGCCGAGATCCCCTATATCACCATGCACATGAAAAACGGCCGGGCCAACACTCTTTCCCAAATGGAAGAGCTGATCGTCCAGTGCTATAACCACCCGTCCATCGCCGTCTGGGGCCTGAGCAACGAAATCACCGCCGCCAGCCCCGTCAATGATTCCCTGATAGAAAACCACCGGGCGCTGAATGATCTGTGCCACAAGCTGGACCCCACCCGTCCCACCACCATGGCAAATGTATTCATGCTGGACATCGACAGTCCTCTTCTGGAGATTCCGGATGTGAACAGTTACAACCTGTATTTTGGCTGGTATGTAGGCGACCTGGAGCAGAACGACGAATTCTTTGACGAGTACCACGCCAAGTTCCCAAACCGGTGCATCGGCCTGAGCGAGTACGGCGCAGACGCCAACCCTCAGTACCAGTCTCTTGCTCCCGAAAAGGGCGACTATACCGAGAGCTACCAGTGCGTCTACCATGAGCACATGCTGGAGATGATCGAGCAGCGTCCTTGGATGTGGGCCACCCATGTATGGAACATCTTCGACTTTGCTGCCGACGGACGGGACGAGGGCGGCAAGCACGGCGAAAATCAGAAGGGCCTTGTCACCATCGACCGCCAAACCAAGAAGGACGCCTTCTACCTGTACAAAGCCTACTGGAACAAGACCGATCCCTTTGTTCACGTCGCGGGCGGACGGTATGTGGACCGGGCCGAGGATATAACCGAAGTTACAGTCTATTCCAATCAGAAAACCGTCACCCTGAGCGTGGACGGACGGCCCTTTGAGACTCAGACCGGAAAGCATGTGTTTAAGTTCAAGGTCCCCATCTCTGGGGAGCACTCCATCCATGCAACCGCCGGGGACAGTCACAGTGCGATCTGGGTTCGAAAGGTATCCCAGCCCAATCCGGAGTACCGTTTCCGGAAAACCGCTCCTGTAATCAACTGGTTTGACAAGGAGGATATCGTCCCTGATTGTTACTCCATTGCCGACAAGCTGTCGGACATCCGTAAGCACCCGGAGGCGGGTGCGGTCATTGATCAGCTGATTACAAAGGCCGCTTCTGCCCGGGGCGAAGTGGCGGGCACGGTAAAGGATAATCCCGCCTTGCAGCGTATGATGGGGAGAATCACGCTGGTCTTCCTGCTCAAGCAGATAGGCGCCGATGAATCAGCCATGAAGCAGCTCAACCGCATTCTGCAAAGATACAAGAAGGTATGATGGCGCAATATGCGGTATGAACGGAATAAGAGGGAAAGTAAAACAGGGATCCATTATGGGCAATGAATCCTTGTTCCGGGACAAACCGGTATGGAAGGCAAGCTCTGACTCATTACCCATATATAATTTCAAAAAATGGAGAGATTCAATATGCCGCAAATTCTGATCACGATTCTTGTCACCTTTTTTGCCGGAATGGGCGCCGGGCTGGGAACCGGCTTTGCCGGTATGAGCGCGGCGGCGGTAATCAGTCCTATGCTCATCACCTTTTTGGATATGGAACCCTATATGGCCGTGGGTATCGCCCTTTCCTCGGACGTACTGGCCAGCGCCGTCTCCGCCTATACCTATGGAAAAAACAAAAATCTGGACGTCAAAAACGGTCTGATCATGATGCTTACCGTAATGCTGTTTACTGTGGTGGGAAGCTGGCTGTCCAGTCTGGTTCCCTCTCAAGCCATGGGCAGCTTCTCCGTATTTATGACCTTCCTGCTGGGAGTCAAATTCATTGTCCGTCCGGTGATGACCACCAAGGAGGATATGTCCAAGGCATCCCCCGCCAAGCGGGCGGTGCAAAGCGTGCTGTGCGGTATCCTCATCGGCCTGATCTGCGGATTTGTTGGAGCCGGAGGCGGAATGATGATGATGCTGCTAATTTTGATAAGCGTCCTGGGCTACGAGCTGAAGACTGCCGTCGGCACCAGTGTATTCATCAGGACCTTTACCGCCCTAACCGGGGCCGTCTCCCATTTTGCCATCGGCGGGATGCCGGATCTCACGGTCCTGGTCCTGTGCGTCGTCTTTACCCTGCTCTGGGCCCGGATTGCCGCGAAATTTGCCAACAAGGCCTCCGCCAAAACACTGAACCGGGCTACCGGCATTGTGCTGGTCATTCTCGGCCTTGCAATTTTCTTGTTCTCCCAGCTCAGCTGACTTTTTCCATATCTTTCTTAGGAGGATCAATCTATGAACACAATTCAGGTCACCACCCCCTGCGGTGTGGTGGAAGGTTTTCAGGAAGATGGCGTAAACTGCTTTTTGGGTATTCCATATGCTACCGCCAAGCGTTTTGAATATCCGCAGCCGGTCATCTCATGGAAAGGCATCTGTGATGCAAAAAAATATGGGCCTGCCCCGATTCAGCAATGCGCCTATGTCCAGGTGGATGCCAGTGACCCCCAAAACCATTATGAGCATGAATTTTATCAAAATTTCCAGTCTGAATATTCCGAGGATTGTCTGAACCTGAACATTTGGACACCGGAGAACCCGCTGAACTGCCCGGTGTTGGTGATCATCTATGGCGGCGGTTTGGTTACGGGGCAGAATAACTCGCCGGAATGCAACGGATCATTCTTGGCCAAGCACGGAATCATAACCGTTGCCATGAATTACCGGGTGAACATTTTCGGCTTCATTGCCATGAAGGAGCTTGAGGATGAGAACGGAAAGAGCGGTAACTATGGCTACTATGACCAGCAGGCGGCCATTGCCTGGGTGCGGCACAACATCCAAAGCTTTGGCGGTGATGTGAACAATATGACGCTGATTGGCCAGAGTGCAGGCGCGACCAGCTGTGAGACCCAGATCAAATCCCCGCTGAATAAAGGCATATTCAAGCAGGCGATTATCCAGAGCAGCGCGGGCCTGGCCAGTTTCATCAAGCAGAAACCCGATAACACCAAGGAGTATGCCAAGTGGCGTCAAGTGTATGAGAGGACCGGATGTAAATCCATTGAGGAATTCAAGCAGCTGCCCGCCAAAACACTGTACGATGCTTTTGCGGAGGTTTCGGCCAAGTCGTCTATCGGTTTCTGCAATGCTGTATATGACGAGAATTTTACCAGCGGGATTAAAAATCAGCCCTGCCCGGTCAAGATCATGTGTTCAGTCACATCCGAGGATGTCATGCCGTTTTTGCTTTATTGGATGTGTGGCTTTTTAGCAAAATCCCAGCGCAAGCTCGGCGTGGATACCTATACCTACTATTTCCGCAGGCAGCTGCCCGGCGATACAAAGGGAGCCTGGCATGGCAGCGATCTGATTTACCTATATGGATGGCTGTCCCATTCCTGGAGGCCGTTTGGGAAAGAGGATTACATGCTGCAGGAGAATATATTGGCGTATCTGATCAACTTTATCAAGACAGGGAATCCAAATGGAGAAGGCCTTGCGGAATGGACGCCTTATAACAAATCCAAAAAGTTTATGGTGTTTGATGAAAACCCAACTCGCATGGGGAAACCTGAACGGCTTCGCCTGCTGAAAAACACACTGCATCCCAATGGCCTCGGCATGTGATTTGGAAAGGCTCCTGCTTTTTTCTTTATTAAGGGCTTACCGCATGGACTCCTTACAGCAAATCCAAGAAGTTTATGATATTTATAACACACCTTAGAAAACATATAGAATAAAAAATAACTGCTATGCGGGAATTTTAGGCCTGCATGGCAGTTATTGCTTCAATAGGTTCCCGGGAATAATAACGTTTCTTCTGCTGTGTAGGATGCACTGGGATGTATGATGCAAAAGCAGACGTGCCATCGGTACAGACTGTAAAGAAGTGGGAAGTCTGATACTGAAAATCGATTCTCTCCCAGCCGATAAAGGAGCAACGTTCTCCATAGAAGAAATTAGCCTTATGCGAATCACCATAAATCGGCTGAGAAACGAACGGCTGGCAAAAGGTCAGTACACGGATGCGGCAGATGATATGCGGCTAAAATGATTCTAAAACCAGAATAACATTAAAGAAAAAACATCATTGCAAAAACACATTGCAATGATGTTTTTGAGTGTGCCCGAAGGGATTCGCCAAGCCGCGCCCTAGAAACGCCCCACTGGGGCGTTTCTGCCCCGCGGGACGCAAAGCGCGGGGCACAGGCTGTTCGAATCCCTTCTTTTACTGCTCCATAAAATCCGCGAAAAACAAAAAGAGCAGCACCCCATAAAGTACTGCTCTTGATGCAGTAAAGCAATCCAAATCCGAACCATTTCCCTTTGATGCAGCTTCTGTCGCTTCTCCAAAAGTCACGGTCTGTGTACCTTCTTTATAGTTGAAGGTTATCAAAACCTTATCATCGTACAGATAAATCGAATTGATGAACGTATCCACCAATGCCTGCCGCTGGTCTTTCAGGCTCATGTCCAGCTTGCGGAACCGCAGCAGCCAAAACCGGATGAACTCTTCAGTCACTTTCGGCTTTGCCAGCTTTTCTTCCGCAATGCGGGCTTCAAGCTCACGCTTGGTTTCTTCGAGCTGCTCCAACCTCTCCTTGGTGGAACTGGTCAGGATACCGGCCTGAATCGCATTGAGCATATTCTGGATACCCGATTCCGCATCCCGGAGCTGCTTCTCATAGAGGGGAAGATTGGTGTTCTCCCGGTCTTGCAGCTCCATGACCTTGGCGATGATGGATTCCATAGCAGCATCGTCTCGGACAAGCTGCATCGTCTGATTGACCACCAGATTTTCCAGCCACTGCTTGCGGACGGTTTTCTTTTTGCAGCCCTTCTTCTTTTTGGCGGTGGCACATTTATAATAGCGGTGGACTTCTCCCGTCCGGCTCGTGCCGCTTTCGCCAAACATCAACGCCCCACAGTAGCCGCAGAACAGCTTGGTGGTGAGCAGGTAGTCATCCTCTGCCTTTCTCCGGGCAGGGGCTTTCTTGTTTTTGGCAATCTTCACCTGCACATCCTCAAACAGTTCCAGCGGCACGATGGGCGGAATGGCATCCGGCACGACCACGTCTCGGAATTTCAGTTCTCCGATGTACCGCCGATTTTTGAGCATATGTTCGACACTGTTATAGGTGAACGCACCGCCGACCGGGTTCTTGTTGCCGTTCTCGTTCAACCAGTCCCGAATCTCTTTCATCGTAAGACCATCCCGGTACTTTCTGAACGATTCCAGCACGAAAGGGGAGGCAAGCGGGTCAATGTGGAATTTCCGCTCGGAATCCAGCGTATAGCCAAAAGTTCCACGGCCACCATTGCAGCGGCCTTTCAGGATGTTCTCGGTCTGTCCACGGACAACCTTTTCGGCAAGGTCAGCGGAGTAGTATTCCGCATAGCCTTCCAGAACCGATTCCAGAATGATGCCCTCCGGCCCCTCGGAGATGATTTCCGTTGCCGACA
>ERZ791601.1163-NODE-1163-length-14282-cov-4.086736_pt1 | contig 14282 bp, 13 predicted proteins | sample MGYA00509967_ERZ791601 | MGnify/ENA primary metagenome ERZ791601 (study PRJEB30046, sample SAMN00791930) | human gut metagenome | study: EMG produced TPA metagenomics assembly of the A metagenome-wide association study of gut microbiota in type 2...
GTTTTCTGCGTGTGCGAGGCAGGGGTGGTATCACTACTCCCGGTGTGCTCCGCATGCTGCTGAAACTCCCGGCCCCCGCTTGTCAAAGCGACTAACTTGCCGTTTTCTTGTGTCCCCTATTTACATTTGTGAAAGCCCCCGCAGGATGCAGCCAATATCCGCATCGATACAGATCGCCTGCTGCTGGATCTCCCGCGGACACATTGCCTGCCCTTGGTTGATACAGGCGTAAGTGGCGCTCGGGTTCTTCGCCGTCATCTGCCAGAAGGGATATTTGATGATGACTGGGGTGTTGTAGCCAACGCCCAACTCCAGAAAGAGGATTCTTCCGCCCTCACGGGTGCGTAGAAAATTCTCATACCGTTCCGCTGCTCTGTGCCAGCCTTCATCCTCGACAAACTTGTTGTCAGAACGCAGGTTCATGGTCAGTGGTTTCCCACAGTGGGGGCAGACAGGGAGCAGCTCTGTCGGGATTTTCATATCTTTCTGCCGCTCCATCATCTCCCGAATAACCGCCTCGTTATCAAAGGTTTCCTGACAGCACGGCTCTGAGCATTGAAACAGGCCGTAATCTCCCTGCGTGTAGAACAGACGCTTTTTATCAAAGCCTGCTTTCTGAAAGCAGTGGTCAACATTGGTGGTAATCACAAAGTAGTCTTTGTCTCTGACAAGCGCCAATAAATCCTTGTACACAGGCTTCGGCGCATCCATGTATCGGTTGACCCAGATATACCGGCTCCAATAGGCCCAGTGTTCCTCCGGCGTAGCAAATGGATAAAAGCCGCCGGAATACATATCTTGGATACCGTACTTTGCCGCAAAGTCGGAAAAGTATTTTTCAAACCGTTCGCCGGTGTAGGTGAAGCCCGCCGCCGTGGACAGTCCGGCTCCGGCTCCGATCACCACGGCATCACAGTCCTGCAATACAGCTTTCAGACGTTCAATCGGCTCAAAGCAGCTTTTCATAAATGGCCTTGTCCAAATCTTTGTAAACATTGAAGATCACCTTCTTGACACTGGTTTGCTTTTTGAGAAATTCTTTGACCGTCCGGACTGCAATCTCCGCCGCCTGCTCATTGGGAAAATGAAATTCTCCCGTGGAAATACAGCAGAACGCCACGCTTTCCAAGCTATTCTCTGCCGCCAGCTCCAGACAAGAATGATAACAGGAAGCCAACAGTTCTTTGTCCTCTTTGGTTACTCGACCGCTGATAATCGGACCAACCGTATGCAGCACATAGCGGCAGGGCAAATTGAACGCCGGGGTGATTTTCGCCTGTCCGGTGGGTTCGGGATGGCCCTGCTGTTCCATCAATTCCGCGCAGGCAAGGCGCAGTTCCACGCCTGCAAAGGTGTGAATGGCGTTATCAATGCAGCGATGGTTGGGAATATAGCAGCCGGTCATGCCTGCGTTTGCCGCATTGACGATGGCATCGCACTTCAGCGTGGTAATGTCACCTTGCCAGAGATACAGCCCCGGCTGGATGGGTGTCAGGTCGGCAATATCCGTGATACCCTTTGCGGCGGTTTCGCCTTGCAGATAGGCGTCTTGCGTTTGCAGGAAATCCGCGCTAACACTCTGAGGTGCGCGAATATTCATCAGACCACGCAAAAGCTGACGCTGACTGTTTATATCGGCCGGTATGCCCATATCCCGATATTCTGTTTTCTCTTTCAAAAGCGACTGGATGAGAAACAGCCGCCGCTGTACTTGGGTCATTTTTCCACCGCCTTAACGAAATGATTTTATAAAGGACGCGGCGGCCTCCCTTTCGGTGTGGCCGCCGCGTGTTCCTTAGAACTCGTAGGGAGGGTTGCCGGAGAAGTCAGCGATAACGCCGTGAGCATTATCCAGATAGAACACCTCAAAGATGGGGTTGGCGGCCTCTCCGTACTGACCCTTCACAATGGGGTTCCGGATGCACATTTCCTTGGCAGCCATGTTGTTCTCAAACACAGCCTTGCCATGCAGACGAATCCATGCGTATTCCGGGCTGGAAACGGAGATCTCCACCTCCGGGTTCTCCTGCATATCCTTGTAGACGTCCTTGGTGTTGTTGGTGCAGAACCACAGCTTGCCGTCCAGTTCGCCAGCGAACATAAACGGGCGGCACTTTGCCTTACCGTCACGACCGACGGTAGCCAGATACTGCACGGGGTTGGCATTCAGAAATTCAACGACTTTATTCATGATAAATACCTCCGTAATTTGTTGTTTTCTCTTGATGCTTTGATTGTAATGCGATTTGTACGGCTTGTGAAGTACGCACAATATTGTGGTATGGTTACCTCCGGGTAACAATTAGAACTTGCCGTTCTGATTCTGCCAGGTGGCCTGGTCTGCGATGGTCTCCATCACATCCCAATGCTCGGCAATCTTGCCATTCTCCACACGCCACAGGTCATAGTAGCTGGTGGACGCGCCGCCGAAGGTACCCTCGCTGACGGCAAGGACGAAGTTGCCCTGCGCCAGAACCATGTGGACTTCATCGTACACCATGGAAATGCCCTACTCCGCCAGAGCGCCCAGCGCGGCGTTCAGACCGGACACGCCATCGGCAATACCGCTGTTGTGCTGGATGTAGGCATCACCGTCAAAGTAATCCGGGGTCTTGTCCAGATTGTTGCCCTGCATGACATCGTAGAGGAAATTCTTGACCAGCTCCCGGTTTTCCTCGGTCTTGTCCAGATCCGTGACCTCCATCGTGCCATCTGTCTGGGTATGACCGGAGGGATTCGGCTCGGCCAGCGCCGCCAGATTGTCCCAATGCTCGGCAATCTTGCCGTCTCCGTCAAAGCGGAAGATGTCAAAGGCGACCTGCTCACCGGCACCGGCAAAATTGTAAATCGTCTGCAAGAACACCTTGTCGCCGTCCTCAAAAGCACGGATGTTGTTCACAGTGGTTTTCACATCGGCGGATGCGAGATATTCCACGGAACCGATAAAGGCATCCGCACCGGTGCCGTATGCCAGATTGTGCTGGATGTAGCCATCCGCCAACAGGCTGCGGGCGGCGTCCGTATCGCCGGTGGCAAAGGTGTTGATGAGCGCCAGCGCCTTTTCGGTCTGGCTCTATTCCTGCTGGACAGGCGCCGTCTGCTGGGTGTTTTCAGCGGGTGTTTGGGCAGCAGCGTCCTTTGAGCCGCAGCCGGTGAGAGCCGTGCCGAGCATGGCAAGAGCCATCGTGAGAGATAGATTTTTTTTCATTTTGAGTGACCTCCTTGGTGATTGGGCTTGCTTTCGTTTGCCTCTGGCGTTATAGTAATACCGTAGCCCCCATTCGTAAAGTAAGCACAATATTGTGCCGTAGTTACCAAATAGAAACTAATGAGCAGTTACCAGAAAGAAACGATTGCGCCGTTACTGGGTTTTCCGGCAATTTGGCGCTTGGAAAAATTTTTATGGAGGGATTCTCAAATATGGGCGAAATGACCGCAAAAGCCGCTCTTCCCGCCTGTCCCGTGGAGACCACGCTGACCCTCATCGGGGATAAGTGGAAGGTGCTGATCCTGCGCGACCTGATGCCGGGAACGAAGCGGTTCGGCGAGCTGAAAAAGTCCGTAGGCAATGTGTCTCAGAAGGTTTTGACCGCCCAGCTCCGGGCGATGGAGGAAAACGGGCTTGTTCACCGTGAGGTCTATGCCGAAGTGCCGCCGAGAGTGGAGTATTCGCTGACGGAACTGGGCAAAAGCCTGAAGCCCATTCTGGATTCCATGTGGGCTTGGGGCGAAGACTACAAAAAGCAGCAAGAATTGGCAGACGCATGAAATGGCTCACATTGAAAACCGCCTGTGACGCGATCCTGACCCAGTTTTGACCCAGAATCCGAAAAAAGTGGGCAGGGCTGGACGGAAACAATGGAAAATCCGCCGAGCGAATGGTGGTAAAAAGCACAAAACGGAGCCGAAATGACTCCGATTTGTGCTTGAGACTGCCTCATAACCCGGAGGTCGCAGGTTCAAGTCCTCTCTCCGCAACCATATCGAGTGTTCTTACAGCATTTGAAAGGCTGTTAAGAACACTCGCTTTTTTTATACAGCGAGTTGACCTGGGGCGTAGTTGACAACTACGCCTTTTCTTGTATTCACCGACACCTGGGGTGCCGGAAGTGGGAACACATCGGGAATGAAGATGGCTCCCACACAGTTGTAATGGATCACAAGGTGCTGCTCCCATATCCCATCGATCTTCTCCGCCTGATGGACTTCGATGCGATCGATCAGCTCATTGAGCATCCTGGGGGTCAAAACCTTGGCTCTTGTGTATTTGCGGACGGTGGAGATAAACATATCCGCCGTTACGGACTTGCTGCTGAGCTTGTCCATTTCAGCACGGAGGGTCTTGATCTTCTCGGATATCTCCTTCTGTTCATCTTCGTATCTGCGGGACATTTTGGCAAAGCGGTCATCCGAGAGCTTGCCGGAAACATTGTCCTCATAGATACGCTCAAACAATCCATCCAGTTCTTCATCACGGGCTTGCAGGGCTGCAAGCTCTTTTTCTTTGAGCCTGCGGTCCAAAGCAACATTCTGTTGTGTACTGCCCATAACGGCCTTGACGAAATCATCCTCATACCGGCTGGCAAACTTGGTCAGGCGCTTGATCTCACCTAACACCACCTGTTCAAGAAAATCCACCCGAACGTAATGGGTAGAGGTGCAGGTGCCGCGGTTGCCTTTATAATTGGAACAGTTGAAATATCGGATCTCCGGGTTCCCCTGATTGAAATGAAAATGCAGGTTGTTTCCGCAATCGGCACAGACCAGCAAACCGGAAAACATATTCTTTTCGCCCTCGTTGGTGCGGCGCTTGCGGACTTTCCCCCGTTTCTGCTGAACCTGCTCCCACACGGCGCGGTCAATGATCGGCTCATGGATATCTTTGAAAACCACCCAATTTTCACGATCGTTTTCGATCCGCTTCTTATTTTTGTAAGACTTGGAGTAGGTCTTGAAATTGAGGATATCGCCGCAATACTCTTGCAGAGAAAGAATTTTTGTGATGGTAGAGCTGTTCCACTTGGTAGGCGGCTGCTGCTTGCCTTTTCCGGGACGCTTAACACCCTTTTTCAGCCAGTAGGCACGAGGGGTCAGTATTTCCTCCCGTTCAAGCTGGGCGGCAATCTGCTCCGTTCCCATGCCATCCAGGGTCATACCGTAGATACGCTTGACCACTTGGGCGGCCTCATCGTCTACGATCCAGTGTTTGGGGTTATCCGGGTCTTTCATATAGCCATAGGGAGGCTGTCCCATAGGCTCGCCCGCATTGCCCTTGATCTTATTGCTGATCCGGCGCTTTTTGGAAATGTCCCGCGCATACCATTCGTTGAACAGGTTGCGGATCGGGGCAAGCTCGTTTTCACCCTCAGCGGTATCGATGTTATCTGAAACCGCCACAAGACGGATATCGTGCTCCGGGAAAAATTCTTCGGTCAGGCGGCCCACCTCAATGTAGTTACGTCCCAGGCGGCTGAGGTCCTTCACAAAGACCGCTGCCGCCTTGCCCTGTTCGAGTTGTTGGATCATATCCACAAAGCCTGGGCGATCCATGGTCACGCCGGAAATGCCGTCATCCAGAAAATGCACCAGATTGGTGTAGCCTTTTTCTTTGGCTACCTTGGTAAGTAATTTTTTCTGAGATGGGATTTGTCAAGGATTTTTTCTGCAAATAATATGCAATGTTGTTAAGTGCTTATGACTCCAATTTTGCAGCATTAAGTTGCCTATTCTTGATGATGCAATTTAGCTAAAAGAAATCGGTGACGATAAGGCATAATAAGACAACGCACTTTACAAAGCATGTAACTCATCAATCTCTAAGACTCTGTCAAATGCACTATCAACGACATCATCGTGCGAGACAAATAATACTGTACTACTACTTAATCGCGTATTCAGCATTTCATAAAAAACCTTGGTGGAGTTTGAGTCAAGAGATGAGGTAATCTCATCAAATAAGATAATATGCGGACGATTGATTAATGTCCTAATTATTAGAATTTTTTGCTTTTCACCGCCTGAAAATTTGTTTCCAAAATCACCTGGTTTTTTCTGAAACAAGTCGTTTTCGCTAGTTATCAACGAATTAAGTCCGAATATGTTTATCAACTCATAGACTTCCTCTAAATTAGCATCGTCCATTGGATATATTATATTTTCATAGATTGACCTATTGAATAAATTTGTATTTTGAGAAACATACATTATGCCATCGATAGATGGGAGACCATATGTTATCTGCCCAGAGTCAATATCTAATATCTTTGCTATAACTTTAAGTAATGTCGATTTTCCGCTTCCGTTCTCACCTCGAATGATGATATGCTCGCCTTTATTTACATACAAACTAGCATTATCAAAAATTTTCTTGTTACCAAGCGTCAATTCAACATTCTGCATGGCAATCACCGTATTGGTAGGAACACTGATAAAAACTCTATGGCAATCTTTTTCATTACTTTCGCTGTACCCCAATAGTTTTAACGCAGCTTTTAGTCTTGAGACCATTTCTATCATTGACAAGTATTCTCCACCAAAATCTCTCAAATTAAATATTGAGTAGATAAGTCCTAAATAGAATGAGATATTACCTATTCCCGTTGTGGAATAAATAGAAAATATAATCAGCTGTAAAAAGGTAATGAATACTAACACAATGTGTTGAATCAGTTTTGCATTATCTATGGCCAACTGTAGACCATAGTAATTTTTTTGCTCACTATCCAAAAGGAAACGATATTTTTCTTTTTCTTTATCATATGAACGGAATGAGTATATAGAGTCCAAATTCTGGCAGTAATCGATCAAATAAGAATTCACATCTGACGCAGACAACAGCGTACTATGAATCCTGTTATTTTGTTTTTTTAAAAGAACAATGGATATGAAGAAATATACTGAATAAGATAATATATAAGTCACACCAAGAAGGAAATGGAAATTAAAAAAAGCAGTTGAATTAATTATTATAATAGCGGAATGCTTGATTATAAATTGAACGCAGGAGTACAGCAAACTTCGTGTACAAAAAGATGATTCGGAAAAAAGATCCTGGATCTTCCCGGTTTCCATATCATCAAAATACATATATTTTTTTTTCACTAGGTCGTCAAAGAGAACCTGCTTTGAATATTTTCTAACACTCTGCATAGCAAGGTTGTTAGGATAATTCAAAATAGGGACTACTAAAAAGGATAAAATTGATAGGACCATGAAAAAAGGGTTTACGTGCAATCCCCCACTGCCGCTAAATATCTTTGGCAAGGTATAAGGAAGTATGCTGTATAAACCATATCCTACAGACAAAAGAAGCAAATATATGGACACATTCAACCGACCTATTTTTTGTATAAGAGCACTTAAATATTGCTTCATTATTATGACCATTCCTTTCCGCTGCACTCCAAGGCACAAAAGGGATACGAAACAGGAGTGCCTCTATCGCAGCTAAACGAAATTTGTTAGAATACGCTAGAGGAACGGGCACACTACACAGCATGTGGGGGGGTGAGTGGGTACAGCTATCCGCTGAACTGAATTATTATGTGTGCCGGATGCTCTTTCAAGCGCAAATAAGTAGGGCGTAGAACCCTGTAAACTTATCTTTGGAGAGACAGACTGCTTCAAGCTTTCAGTGAGTGTCCAGTCCCTACCTGTTCCCTCAAATCTTCGAACTGAGGGGATGTGTTATGCTCAAAATCGTTTATCCTATCTGCTGTGGAATGGATGTCCACAAATCGTTTCTGGTAGCCTGTATTGCCTCAATCAACGAGCAGGGCGTTACCACCTACAAAGGCAAGCGGTTTTGCACCTTTACAGGAGACCTCCGGCGGTGTGCCACCTGGTTGGGAGAGAACAACTGCAAGGACGTGTGTATGGAGCCTACCGGGATGTATTGGCTCCCTATTTACAACATCCTAGAACACGCCCGCAATATTGTCCTTGCCCACCCCAAGTACGTCAAGGCTATCCGGGGAAAGAAAACAGACAAAAAGGACGCCAAGTGGTTTGCGGACATCTTCAAGCACGACCTGGTTTCTGGCAGCTTTATCCCACCATCAGATATTCGTCAGCTCCGGGATTTGGTGTGCTACCGCTGAAAACTCACCAATTTCACCACGGGAGAGAAAACCGGGCGCAGAATTGCTTGACTGTCTCCAATATCAAGCTGGATGACGTGTTTCCGGACGGCTTTGGCAAAGCAGCTACAGCTATTACCTCCGGCTGCTAGGAAGCAACGAATCCTTTCATGTAGCTCCATTCCTCAACAAGCGAGTCAAAACACCAGTTGAGAAAATCCAGGCCGCTGCGGACGGAGAGATGTGTGTGGAACAGGCCGAAAAACTCCGCATCATCCGTTCCCACATGGACAGCCTTGAATTGTGCAAGGCCGATCTGGACTCTCTTATCCTGACCATCGCTGAGAAATATCTTCCCCAACTTAACCTCGTTATGACGGCGCTAGGTATCCAAGCCTTTGCCACTATTGGCATCATCTCTTAAATTGGCGTGGATATGTCCGTTTTTTCCACCTCGAAGCATTTCTGCTCCTGGGCTGGGCTTACAATGAAAGTGCCGGAAAAAAAGAAAACCACCAGGAGCAGCCGGGCTGGGGCATACATCAAGCCCCTGTTGGTGCAGTGTGCGCTCTGTGCTATCCGGGCAAAGCAGTACCCAGAAGTCCGCAATCGCTATCTAGCTTTGAAGAAGCGCTGTGGTAACAAGAAGGCCATCATCGCCGTCGCCCTTGTGTTGCTGACTGCCATCTACAACATCCTCAAGAAGAACGAATCTTATAACCCTGAGCCTTACCGCAAGGCTGACCGTCCTCTCACACACCGTGAGATCTCTGCTGACCAGGCTATCTTAATCCTTCAAAGGCAGGGCTGTCTGGTAACCTCCCCGGCCTGGCTGATCTGCTCTAATTTTGGCCGCCATATGCCAGCCTGTTTTCGTGTCCCTTTTTCTGGATAATGATCAGGTTAAAATATTTCAAACTCCCCTCCTTCTTCACTTCTGATAAAATCATCTAAAGATTCAGCAGAATTACTAAGGACTCTTTTGAGAATTAGCCGCCATGTTTGGAAGTCTGCATCCTTCCAATTGCTTTTTCTTTTTACATAGTTAATCCTATCTCTAAAGTCTTTTTGCGAAATGGACTTCCCATGAACCTTCATAAGTCCTTGCACCAATGCCGCTCCACTACTAAAAATATTCTCCTCTGTTGAAACCTTCAAATATTGATGTAGTACAAAGGAAGATGGCAACTGTTCTCTTTTGTCAATATAGATACTAATGCATGTTTTTTTAATTAAACCAAAATTTTCAAGCAAAACCGGAATTGCATAAAACCCACTGACGCAATTGTTTTGTAAATTAAATTTATATGTAAAGGCATTTCCGATTTTTTTACCATTGACCACCCCATCTTTTGAAAAAACTGACACGTCAATACTCGAAGATGTATATTCTCCACCTGTTTCGATAAGCACGCTCATAAGATTGCAATCTTTTTCTTCCAAAAAGTAGACGTCGTTATACATAGGCAAAGATACATGTGCCTCTGAAACAACATCAAAACAAATCAGTTGACCATTTGCTGGTGGCTCGCCTGCTCCAATCAACGCCTTATTAGTTCCAAAACTGACCGCGCTATAAGGAGTGTGACCAACTACTTTGTGCTGAAAAATTTCCCCCGTGTCCTTGTCTAATAAAAAAACTGAACAATCCGCCAAGACAAAAAGGGTCTTCCCGTAAATTGACGGTGGCGCAACAATAAGCCCTTCTCTGAACTTTTGCCTCCAAACAATACTTCCGTTTAATATGTCAGCACAACCAACCTCACCCTTTAGTGTTGTATAATACACTCTTTGGCTATCAACGACAGGAAAATGTCGTCCACAAAACCCAAAAACCCTTGTTCTCCATAGTTCTTTTCCTACTTTTAGATCAAAACAAATGATGTCATGTCCGCATGATGCAAAAGCAAAGTCATCCTTTAGCCAAATGCCTGACGTATCCGAACTAATAACAGGGCTTCTACCTAACTCCATAGAATACATTATGCTTCCTTCTTGATTTATAAGCCATAAATAAGAACATGAGCAATCCCTTTCATTGTTGTGGAGCGTACCTGTGCATAATATGCCACCTTTGTACGGCGTAATATTACCGTAAATAAACGAATTGGGAATATGTAATTTTTTGACAACTTCTCCGTTTTTGTTTACGGCTAAAAGGGTGCTGCCGGAACCAAACCACAATGTTTCGTCTATAACATTTAATGTAGTTCGTACTCTGTGACCACCCTGAACAGCCCATTCTACAATGCCAGACTCAGCGGAAACAGCTTGTACTGCATCAAACTCTTTTAGGAAAACAACAAGGTCGCCAAAAACAGTTGGTGTTCCATAACCACCATTGACAGCATCTATACTCCAAAGTATTTTCCCATTATGCAGATCAACTTTCAATAAATGATACGCCTGTTCCATCTCAGAGTATGTAACGACATAGCCGAAGTATTCACTACAATTATTTCCATAAAATGGAGTTCTAACAACTGCTGGCATTTCTATACGCCAACTGTCATTAAGGAAATAACGTTGTTTGTCATTTTTATTTTTAATAATGTTTTTTCGGATCATATATATTATGCTCCTTTCTCTTTGCGATTGATTGTAATTCGAAGTCTACGCAAAAAACATTTCGATAGGCAACATGTGGGTGGAAGAGTTTCAATCATCCACCCACATGCCACCAATTCACAGTGGACTATATTGTCCAATACCGAGTTTTAGTAATTACTTGCATTGATGGAAGAAATAACGCTTTCCTTCTGCGACACACCACTACTTCTGTTAATCTTCACCGTCTCCGTAAAGTCCATACAGATATTGTCCCTGTACTGATAAGGCCTGTCACTTGATAAGGTCGCAAGCACCTCGATTCTGACATCGATATCTCCCGACAGTTCTTTTTCCAAAGGGAATGTAAATATCGCCTTTTCCCCAATCTTCCATTCGCCAGAAAGGCTCTGCGATTGCTGCTTTTCATTTCCATTGAAGAGATAATGAATAGTCACTTTGAATGTTTCAAATTTCGTATTGTTTCTATCGATAACATAGCCTAAAGGCTCATAAAAGCCCAAATCAACAGCAAGACTTGCATTTTCCTCGATAAGCACTGGCCTAATCTTGTGTGAAATCAAAGAAAGTCGCGTTCCTTTTTCAGCAGTGCAATTAACACATGCTACATGGAGCGATTCATATGGGAGTTTGCCAACGCCGCCGTGTTGTCCACCCCAATTGGGGTTCCAAGGATCTACGATATCAAATTCCTCTTTGTCGTCATTATACCCAACAATAAGGACACAATGAGACTCCATATCCAGGCGATGAGAGAGTTCTTCATTTTCGATTGGGTAGTCGGCGGCTGAATGAACACGAATCAATGTGGGAACTCCGTTTACAATCGAGCTTTTTATGCTTTCAAGAGCTCTTAATGACCAAGGCTCATAGCCAATCACAGGAACTAAAGCATTTGCCGTTTCGGGTATTTGCTGATTAGTAATCAACTTAAATATGCTATTCATGCTTGTGCCTCCTTTCAACAGTGAATGGGTGATATTTCCATCTTGTGTTATCTAAAAACACTACGCTTTCGATTCACCACACAGCAAAAAGCGCATAAGCCGACTTAACAACAGTCTGGCTTATGCGCCCACATGATAGATTTTGAGTTGCCCCGTCCATAGATGGGGGCTAGGCCAAAATCCAAAATGAGATAACCCAGACTGCTTTTGCATAAAACGGAACATGACACTACCTCCAATCTTATAAATGTCGGACGGATTAAACCATCCGCAACGTAATTTTACCATATCAATAGCATAAACGCAACTGTTTCCCATTAAAAACACTTGTAACATTTGTGTGAACGCAAGCAGAGCTGAGCACCTGTTGCCAACGGAAAATAAACGGTCTGCCATCTGCTGTATGACGTATGCACCCACCACTGATTCATGGGCAAACAAGGAGAGTAACAGACTACATTGCTGTCGTTTCCCGTCTAGTATGGAAACACAACGAGAATATCGCCAAGGTATGAGTCTCAAAGCTTTTATTTGGGCAGAATGCAATGATCGGAAACAGATTGATTCGATGATTGCCTAAGATAAAAGCGGGAGTGCATCGTAAAAATACACTCCCGCCGGTTTGTTAGCGTTCCCAATCATCCTGCTTTTTTCTTTCTTGTTTGGCCTTATTCTGCCGCCGCTGCTGGTATTCCCGTTCCCGCTGGATTTGCCGGATTTCCTGGCTCTCGGCATACTCGTCCAAATGCCGGGAAACATCCCGCTTGCTGTCATCCATTGTCCTGTGACTGTACTTATCGCCATACTTTTCCTTCACACGCTGGACTGCCGTCTGCTCCATTTCAGGGCGCAGTTCCTGTCGGGTGTCGTGCAGCTCCACCGGGTCGAATTGTTCACCCTGTGTTTTCAGCTCGGCATATTCGGCAAGGGCGGTTTCCAATTCGGCGGAGTATTTCTGTTCCTGCTCGTCCAGTTCTTTCAAGTTGGCTTCCATCAGTGCAACCTTCTTCCTGACCTTAGAAACATCCTTGCCGTCCGTACAGTCCATATTGTCCAGAAGAATCGCCTTTTCGGATTGCAGTTCTTCCAGCAATTCCGTCAGTTCTGCTATTCTGGCGGTCAACTCGTTCTTCCTGGGGATATTCCAGAACGGCAATTCTTTCTTTTCGGCAAGGAGGTCTGTGCGCTCCCTTTTGGTTTCCTTGATTTGGTCTACCACCTCGGAATATCGGTTCAGGTTGATATTCCAGGCATCCACGGATTTTCCAATGACAGATTTGCCTGTGCGGATGTGGTTAAGCTGATAGCAGAAAATCAACAGCTTTTGCCGCAGGAATTCCATGGACTTAGCGAGTTCCGGTAGAGAATGGAGGACCTCTTGCGCCAGCTTCTTGACGGCGGCTTTCAGTTCCCGCAGCAGAGCGTTGTCCGCTTTAATCTGCCGATTCAGTTCACAGCGGTCGGAGATAATGCCCTTTTTCTCCATAGCCCTTGCCACCACACCTTCGTGGATGGTGGGCTGCTCGACCAGACCTCGCTCGGCATGACTGCGGTGGTCGATACGGGCATCGTGTCCGTATCGTTCCAGATAGCGGTTGGTTACGTCTGCCCATGCCTTGCGCCATACGACAAGCTGTTCCTCGCTGTTCCAACGTTCGGAGATGGGATTCTGTCTGCCGAACTTGGTGCTTTTGGGGTGCTTGCTGGCTCGCTCCAAGCCTTGCTTCTCTGCTTCGGAGGGAGGCATATACACTTTCTTGCGCCCAACCTTATACGGATACTGCTTCTCCCATCCGTCCGCTTGCGCTGCCTTAAACTCAGCGGCAGTAAAGCCCCGTTCCTCGCCGTCTTTAACACAGAGATATTCTTTTTCGGTCTTGTACTGCCACTCGCCTCGTTCATCCAGCGGACGCACCGTCAGCAGAATGTGGGCGTGGGGATTGTGACCGGGAGGGTATGGGTCGTGAATTGCTACATCGGCGCACATCCCGTCTGCAACAAAACTTTCCTTAATAAAATCAGATAGAAGCTCCTGCCATTGGGTCGGGGTCAGTTCAACAGGCAGAGCCGGGACAAACTCACGGGCAAGGCGGCTGTCCTTTGTCTTTTCGTTTTCTTCTACAGCGTTCCAGAGTACGCCCCGGTCTTTCCATTCTGGTGGAGCATACTCTGGCAGAAACACCTCACGCCAGATCAGTCCTTTCTTACGGGTATAATCGTGCCGCACTCCATCGTAGTCATTGAGGATGTTGGTACAGCTCAGATATGCAGAAGCTGCAACGGCAGACCGCCCCGTTCCCCGGCTGACCACCTTGGCTTCTAAGTGGTAAATCGCCATTCATTCTCACCGTCCTTTCGCCCTTGTTTTTGTTTCTTTTTCGCAAAAAGAAAATGGGTATTGCGGCAAGCGATACCCATAACCGCAAATAAAGCTGCCGGTGGCAGCTTTATGCGGGCAGGCGGCGGGTTGTTTCCAAAACGGAAACAACAGTTTTGATGATGAAGCAAAACATATAGCCGACTGCGTGGCCAATGGCAGCAGCACAGATGTGATGTGGCATTGGACATAAGGCTCCCGCAGGAGCCGCATCCGCCTCGCAGAGCGCACGGTTGCCGCAGGCAATACCACCGCCCCTTCTGGGTGGTGAGTAAGTGCGCCCTTACGGGAGAAAAAAGAAGGAGGCCCCCG
>ERZ791601.1202-NODE-1202-length-13753-cov-9.642138_pt1 | contig 13753 bp, 7 predicted proteins | sample MGYA00509967_ERZ791601 | MGnify/ENA primary metagenome ERZ791601 (study PRJEB30046, sample SAMN00791930) | human gut metagenome | study: EMG produced TPA metagenomics assembly of the A metagenome-wide association study of gut microbiota in type 2...
GGGCGCGATCATCTCCATGCCGCTTCGCGCGGAGGGGCAGAAAAAAGGCCGCGCGTTTCTCGGCGGCGTGCTTTCCGGCATCGTGGAGCCGGCCGGCGCGGTGCTGACGATCCTTGCCGCGCAGTTCATCATTCCCGCGCTGCCGTATCTTCTGAGCTTCGCCGCTGGCGCGATGCTCTATGTAGTCGTGGAAGAGCTGATCCCCGAACTATCGCAGGGAGCGCATTCCAATCTCGGTACGGTGTTCTTTGCCGTGGGCTTCAGCGTGATGATGGTGCTGGACGTGGCGCTGGGTTAAAATGAGGAGGGTACCGCAGCGGTCACTATGACCGCAACCTCACCACGACCTCCGGCGATGTCACGCTACACGTACCCCGGTTCAAGGGCGTACCTTTCGAGACTGCCATCATTGAGCGGTATCGTCGCCGAGAAAGCAACGTGTCGTCAAAGCCGCGCATGAACATCGAACTCCGACGTGCCACCATGTGCGGGAACACGCCGAAGAGCTTTTCCTGCAGGTCGTGCTTGTGAATACCATCATGATAATAGAGTCCCGCCTGTGCGCCCCAGCAGATGTGAAACGTGGAATAGACGTGCGTCTTCGTTTCGATCTTCGCCGGTATCAGGGTTCAAAACCAGAATCTGCAGCGGTCGGATGTCCTGTGTCACGGTGCGCGTCTCCTCCTTCACGAAGATGTTTTCGCCGGCAATCCGTTCGGTATTTTGATCGGTATCGGGGTTCCTCCTCATTTTTTCACAGTCAGACAAAGAAAGGCGGTCATGGGCAACGCACCCATGACCGCCTTTGGAAATTTGTTCGAGCAGCTCTCAGAACAAACCAAAGACGGTCTTGCAGATCATCATAACCATACCGATATTCATGCTGCGCACCGTCCTTTCGTCTGAATTCCTTGGGGATATTGTAACGTATTCTGCAGGACTTGTCGAGAAACGCGCTTACAGGAGCCGATACGTCCAGCCCATATCATCGGCAACCGTCCCGGTTTGCATGCCGTAGAGCGTATCATAGAGCTTCTGCGCTACAGGACCGACCGTCCCATCCGCGACCTGAACATCCGTGCCCATCACATTTAGCCAGCCGATCGGCGAGATGACCGCTGCGGTGCCGCTGGCGAAGATCTCCTGCAGGCTGCCGTCCTTCGACGCGGCAACGACCTCGTCGATCGAGAGCTTCCGCTCCGAGACCTTCACGCCCCACTTTTTCAGCAGCTGGATGACAGAATCGCGCGTGATGCCGGGCAGGATCGTGCCGGAATCGAGCGGCGCGGTGATAACTTCGTCCGCGATGCGGAAGAAGGCGTTCGACGTGCCGATCTCCTCGACATACTTATGCTCCGCCGCGTCGAGCCACAGCACATCCTTGCAGTTATATTTCATCGCGTCCTGACTGGCGCGCATGCCGCCGCCGTAGTTGCCGCCGACCTTGGCATAGCCCGTGCCACCGTGCGCCGCGCGGATGTACTTGTCCTGCACATAGATGCGCGTCGTGGCCAGGCCGCCGTCGTTTGCCGCGTAGTAGGAGCCCGTCGGGCTGAGGATGATCATAAATTTGTAGTGCTTGGCCGGCAGAACCGAGAACGAGACCTCATCGCCGAAGATGAACGGCCGGATATACATCGCAGTGCCCGGCGCGGAGGGAATCCAGTCGCGATCCGCCTCAATCACAGCCTTGACCGCCGCGAGGAACAGGTCTCCCGGCAGCTCCGGGATGCACATGCGCTCATTCGTGCGGGCCATACGCTTGATGTTCATGTCCGGCCGGAAAATCTGGACGCCGCCGTCCGGCGTGCGGTAGGCCTTCATGCCCTCAAACATCATCTGTGCGTAGTGCAGCACGCAGGACGCCGGCTCGATGAGGAACGGCTCGTGCGGCACAACGCGCCCGTCGTGCCAGCCCTGTCCTTCGTCATAGTCCATGACGAACATGTGGTCGGTGAAGTATTTCGCAAAGCCCAGCTTCGTCTCGTCGGCAGGACGGGGCTTGGGGTGCGTAGTCCTTATCACAGGGAAGTTGTATTCCATTTTTCATTCCTCCTGATGTTCATAGTACATATAAAAGCTGTTTGTAGGGGTGGAGCATCGATCAGACCCGATAGAGCTCCGCCCTCCGGTCGCGAAAGACATTGATGGAGCTCCGGATTCCATCCAGCATCTCCAGTTCACAATCCGCGGCCAAAATCTGCTCGTCCTGCCCGCCGGCGGCGAGCAGCTCCCCCCACGGATCAATGATTGCGGACGCGCCGCCGTAATGTGTCTCGCCCGCGTCGCCGCAGGAATTGCAGCAGATGACGAACGCCTGATTCTCAATCGCCCGCGCGACCGTCAGCGCCCGCAGATGTCCGATGCGCGCCGCTGGCCACTGGCTCACGACGAAGAGCATGTCCATCCCCTGCACGGCGAGTGTCCGCGTCAGCTCCGGGAAGCGGATGTCATAGCAGATTACAAGGCCGCAGTCGTGTCCGTCGAGCCGGAAGCGGCAGAGATGATCGCCGGGCGTGAAATACGCATGCTCGCCCATCGGCGTAAACAGGTGCGTCTTATCATACTCTGCGACGCAGTTCCCCGCGCGGTCAAAGACGCACGCCGTGTTATAGACCTTTCCGCCGCGCACATTCGCGACGCTGCCCGCCACAAGATTCACGCCAAGCTCCGCAGCCAGCCCGCCGAGTTCGCGTTTCACCCGCGCGCAGTCCCGCTCGGCCAGCTCGGAAAGACGCTCTTTCGGGAAAAACCCGGTGTTCCATGTTTCCGGCAGGACAACCACGTCCGGTCCGCTCGCCATCGCTTCGCGGATGAGCCGCTTCGCTTTCGCGAAGTTCTCCTCCGGCTGCGCGAAGAGCATGTCCATCTGGATGCAGGCAATCTTCATCCGGCGAACTCCTTCCCAGCCTGAAGCGCCTGCATGTTGAGGTCGAAAAGGTCGGCCTTGCGCGCCGGGATAACCTTGTGCAGCGCGTCCGCGAGGCTCTCCTCCCGGACACACCCGGTCTTCGAGATCAGCGCGCCGAGCAGGATCATGTTGGCAAGCGTCGGCATTCCCATGTCCATTGCCATCTTCGTGGCCGGGACGTAATAAGCCTCCACATCCGTGCGCGTAACCTTGCGGGCGATGAGCGTGGAGTCGAGGAAAATTTTCCCGCCCGGCTGCACGGCGTTTTCATATTTATCGAGCGAAGGGTTGTTCATAACCATGAGCACGTTCGGCGTGTTTACGATCGGCGAGCCGACCGGGGCGTCCGACAGAATGACGTTGCAGTTCGCCGTGCCGCCGCGCATCTCCGGGCCATAGGACGGCAGCCAGCTGAGCTCCCGCCCTTCGATGAGGCCCGCGTAGGCCAGAACCTTTCCGGAGAACAGCAATCCCTGTCCGCCGAAGCCCGCAATCACGATTTGATGATCTGCCATCTCTCAGCCCTCCTTGTCTCGGTAGACACCCAGCGGATAGTACGGGATCATCTTCTCGTCGATCCACTCCAGCGCCTTCTGCGGCGTCAGGCCCCAGTTCGTCGGACAGGCCGACAGCACCTCAATCAGTGAGAAGCCCTTGCCCTCCACCTGATAACGGAACGCCTTTTCGATCGCTTTTTTTGCGTTTTTCACGTTTTTCACATTGTTCACGGTCACGCGCTCGAGATACGCCGGGGCCTCCAGCGTCGCGAGCATCTCGCAGATCCGGATCGGCCAGCCGCAGGTGTTGACGTCGCGTCCATAGGGCGACGTCTGTGTGATCTGGCCGGGCAGAGAGGTCGGGGCCATCTGGCCGCCCGTCATGCCATAAATCGCGTTGTTGACAAAGATGACCGTGATATTTTCGCCGCGCGCCGCGGCGGAGACGGTCTCGCAGAGGCCGATGGACGCGAGGTCGCCGTCGCCCTGATAGGTGAAGACGATGTTGTCCGGCAGCGACCGCTTCACACCCGTCGCGACTGCGGGCGCACGTCCATGCGACGCCTCGACCATGTCACAGGTAAAGTAGTCATAGGCCAGTACGGAACAGCCGACCGGCGCAATGCCGATCGTCCGGCCCTCGATGCCGAGCGTGTCGATCGCCTCGGCGACGAGCCGATGGATGATGCCATGCGTGCAGCCGGGGCAGTAGTGGAATACAGCGTCGGTCAGCGCCTTCGGTTTTTCAAATACAACAGCCATCAGTCGTTCCCTCCTTCGTTTGCCTTACGGATCGCGTCCAGCACCTCATCCGGCGACGGGATCATGCCGCCCACGCGGAAGCAAAGGTCGACCGGCTTTTTGCACGCTACCGCCAGCTGCACATCCTCGCGCATCTGGCCCATGTTGAGCTCCACGCAAACGAACCGCTTCACCTGATCAGCGGCCTTGCGCAGCGGTGCCTTCGGGAACGGCCAGAGCGTGATCGGCCGGATCATGCCGGCCTTGATGCCCTGCTTGCGTGCTTCGACGATCGCGTTGCGCGACACGCGCGCGGTAATACCGCAGGACACGATGCAGACCTCGGCGTCCTCCATCATGAACGCTTCCCACATGCACTCATTCTTCTCGATCTCGGCGTATCGCTCGAAGCGCTCGATGTTCAGCCGCTCGAGCTCTGCCGGGCTGAGGTAGAGGGAGTTGACAACGTGATGCTTCCGCTGGCACTTCGTTCCAGTGACGGCCCAATCCTTTTCAGTTGTGTCCGGGTCACGCGGCTCCGGCAGCTGCACGGGCTCCATCATCTGACCCATCGTGCCGTCAGCCAGCAGCATTGCCGGCATCCGGTATTTTTCCGCAAGGTCAAACGCCTTTCCGGTCAGGTCGGCCATCTCCTGAACCGACGCCGGAGCCAGTACCAGCACATGGAAGTCGCCGTGGCCAGGTCCGCGCGTCGCGAGGAAGTAGTCGGACTGCGATGGCTGAATGCCGCCGAGGCCGGGCCCGCCGCGCTGCACATTGACAATGACTGCGGGCAGATCTGCGCCCGCCAGGTACGAAATGCCCTCGCACTTGAGCGCGATACCGGGGCTGGAGGACGAGGTCATCGCCCGCTTGCCCGTCGCGGCCACGCCGTAAACCATGTTGATGGCCGCGATCTCGCTCTCGGCCTGCAAAAATGTCCCGCCGATCTTCGGCATTTTCTTCGCCATATAGGCCGCGACCTCGGTCTGCGGCGTGATGGGATAGCCCAGATAGTGGCGGCACCCGGCGAGGATCGCGGCCTCCGCGATGGCCTCGTTGCCCTTCATCAATACTTTTTCCTGCATCTTCTCGCCCTCCTTACTTTTCTACCGTAATGACACAGTCGGGACACATCGTCGCGCAGAACGCACAGCCGACGCACTTGTCCGGCTCCGTCAGCTCCACGGGCGCATGTCCCTTTTGATTCAGCCGCGTCTTCGACAGCGCCAGCAACCCCTTCGGACAGGCGTTCACACACAGGCCGCAGCCCTTGCAGAGTTCTTCCTGAAATATCAGTTTTGCCATCTTGTGCCTCCATTTATCGTAATTGGTAATATAGCTTCTGGATCTCCATCGGGAACAGGTTTGGAATGCTCCCGCGCAGCGCGTCGCAGAGCCGTGCAGCGCAGCAGGTCATCTTGAGCGGCAGCCCTGCCCGCGCGGCGACCGCTTCCGCATAGGGCATGCTTGACAGCACATCCGCCGCCGCCGTCGCCTGCCCGAGATTCGTATTGTTGACGACTGCCGTGAACGGCAGCCCACAGGCGGCCTCGATTTCCCGCAGCACAAGGATCGTATCCGCTACCGTCCTTGTCAGCGGCCGGGCCCGGTTGATGACGAACAGCATCTCATAATCACCCTCCGCCCGGATCTCCGGAACATAGCGCCCCAGTGCCAGCGCTCCGCGGTCGTCTCCGCCGATGTCCAGCACGCCGCATTCTCCCCGCTCCGCAATCAGCGCGTAGGTCTCCTTCGGCATAGCCGGAACATCGAGATTCGAATTTGCAAACGGTGAGACGATCAGTCCGATCCCCTCTTTTTTCAGATCTTCTTCTGAATCCTTCGTCCGGAAATAGGGATTTACAATGTCAAGATCGGCCACAGTCACGGCTTCGCCTTTTCGCCGGAGCCACCGCGCATAATTCAGCGCGATATTCGTCTTTCCACTGCCGTAATGTCCGGCAAAAAGCGTTAGGCGTTTGTGTGTCATGGCCGACTCCTCCTTCAGAGCTTGCTTCTGATGATTTTTCCGCTGGTGGTCTTTGGAAGCGCTTCGCGGAATTCCACAATACGGGGATATTTGTACGGCGCAGTATGCGTCTTGACATAGGTCTGAATTTCTTTTTTCAGCGCGTCCGTGCCCTCGGTGCCCTTGACCAGTACGATGCTGGCCTTGACGACCTGCCCGCGGATCTCATCCGGGGCGGCAGACACACCGCATTCGAGCACATACGGCAGCTCCATGATGACATTTTCGATCTCAAACGGTCCAATGCGGTAGCCAGACGATTTAATGACGTCATCCGCACGGCCGACATACCAGTAGAAGCCGTCCTCGTCACGCCAGGCGAGGTCGCCCGTGTGGTAGAAGCCATCGTGCCACGTTTTTGCCGTGACCTCCGGGCTGTTGTAATATTCGTAGGCAAGTCCGCAGGGAATGCCGTTTTGAATGTTGATGCAGATCTCCCCCGTGTCGCCGGCCTCCGCTTCATGCCCGCTGCTGTCCAGCAGATGCACATCGTAGAGTGGGACAGGCTTGCCCATAGAGCCGATCTTATGGCTGTCGCCAGCCAGATTGCCGATGATGAGCGTCGATTCAGACTGCCCAAAGCCCTCCATGATGCGCATGCCAGTCGCCTTTTCAAATTGGCGGAAGACCTCAGGATTGAGCGCTTCACCGGCGATAGACGCATGCTGAATAGAAGAAAGATCAAATCGGGACAGGTCCTGCTTGATCAGCATGCGGTACATCGTGGGCGGCGCACAGAATGTCGTGATCTGATACTTTGCAAACATCGGCAGAATTTTTTCTGCATCAAAGCGGTCGAAATCATAAACAAACACAGCCGCCTCACACAGCCACTGACCGTAGAGCTTTCCCCAGAGGCTCTTGGCCCAGCCGGTGTCGGAGATGGTCAGGTGCAGACCGTCTGGGTTGACCTGATGCCAGTATTTTGCAGTGATAAAATGTCCAAGCGGATATTTATAGTTGTGTGCTGCAATTTTCGGGTATCCGGACGTACCGGAGGTAAAGAACATGAGCATTGGCTCGTCGCCGCAGGGCGCGTCGTCCCTGCGCGTATAGCGGCGGGAAAACAGGCCGTATTCCGCATTGAAATCGTGCCAGCCGTCCCGGCTGCCGCCAACCATGATCTTTGTCAACTTCATCCCGGTGTCGGCCTCTGCAATGTCGACATGGTACGCAGTATCGCCGTCTGCCGTGCAGAGAACTGCACTGACGCCCGCTGCCTGGAAGCGGTAAGAGAAATCATGCTCCACAAGCTGATTGGTAGCCGGAATCGCAATGGCGCCGATCTTATGCAGACCCAGAATGGCAAACCAGAACTGGTAATGCCGCTTGAGCACGAGCATCACGCGGTCGCCGCGTCGGATGCCGAGCGAGGTAAAGTAATTGGCGGCCTGGCTGGAAGCATCTTTCATGTCCTTGAATGTGAACCGCCGCTCCGTTCCATCCAGAGCCACATGCAGCATGGCGAGCTTTTCAGGCTTTTCACGGCCCAGCGCATCCACAATGTCAAATGCGAAATTGAAGGATTGCTCATTTTTGAAAGCGATGGACTGCAGTTTCCCGTTTGCATCCTCGGGCGCATCGACGAAGCGGGTGTAAATGCGCGCCTCCGGATCCGGACTCTGCGCCGTCTCGATCATGGCAGCGCGGTCGCCGCCGGCCTCCGGGAGGCTCGGCTCCTGTGGGCGGAGCACGATCGCATAGAACAGGCAATCCTGACCGTCCGCAGCAACCATGCCGTGCGGAATGGAACTGTCATAGTAGATGCAGTCGCCTTCATGCAGAAGCTCGGTATGTCCGCCGACCTGAACTTTCATACTGCCGCGAATGACAAGATCACATTCCTGCCCGACGTGGCTGGTCAGCTCAATGTCCGAATAGAATGCTTCATCAGAGTATTTGTTTTCAACGAACAGCGGGTCTGCAATGCGGTTCTGAAAGCCGGAGGCCATGTTGTAATAGATCATCTCATGGGCCTGCTCGATCTTCTGTCCATTACCCGCGCGTGTCAGCGTATAGGATCGAAGCTTTGGGCTGCTGCCCTCGATGAGATCTGTAACGTCAACGCCAAAAGCCAGCGCGCAGCGGTAGAGAAAAGCGAAGTTGAGGTCGCTCTGCCCGGCCTCACAGCGAAGATATTCTTCTTCGCTCGTGCCTGTTTTCAGCGCCATCGTCTGCGCCGAAAAGCCGGAGATCTCGCGCAGCTCTCGGATGCGTCCTGCCATTTCCTGAATTTTGAAGTCCAGCCCTGTGAGTGTTTTTTTCATGGTGTTACCTCCGTGGATGCAAAAAGCCCGTCTCAAAGAAATGATTCTTTGAGACGGGCTGCATACAGCATACCCGCGGTACCACTCAAATTGCACCTGCCTCACGGCAGATACCACTCATCGACTTCCAGCAAAGTCTAAGCACTGACGCAGCTGACGCGGGAGAGGTCTACTTGCCATTACGGGCGTTCTTCTCTCCGGCTCGGGAGCTACAAATTCTGCGCGTCTGTTACCGGTTCACACCATCCACCGGCTCTCTGAAACAGGACTTGCGCGGAACCCTCTCCGTCGTAGCCTTTATTGTTGTTAAGAATCATAACGAAAAAGTATGCAATTGTCAAGAAAAATTTTCGGTGGTTTTCTGTTGTCATCATCCCTGTCTGCCGGAGCTGCATATGGGGGCAAACCAGCGAAACCCAGAGAACACATATTGAGCGTATGCCGGTCCGGTTCAATCGCCGCATCGTCGAAAGATCCCGGTCATCAGAGCTTGCTTCGGATGATCTTGCCGCTGATGGTCTTCGGGAGCTCTTCTTTGAACTCCACAATTCTCGGATACTTATACGGCGCGGTATGCTGCTTGACGTAGTTCTGGATTTCCTTCTTCAGCTCCTCCGTGCCCTCGGTGCCCTTGACGAGCACGATGCTGGCCTTGACGACCTGCCCGCGCACCTCGTCCGGCGCAGCGGACACGCCGCACTCGAGCACATACGGCAGCTCCATGATGACGTTTTCGATCTCGAACGGCCCGATGCGGTAGCCGGAGGACTTGATGACGTCGTCCGCGCGGCCAACATACCAGTAGAAACCGTCCTCATCGCGCCACGCGAGGTCGCCGGTGTGGTAGAGTCCGTCGTGCCAGACGGCCTCAGTGCGCTCCTTGTCCTGATAATAGCCGAGGAACAGCCCGCAGAAGTGCTCTCGTCCCGCGGTATGGATGACGATCTCGCCTGTGTCGCCGTCGGCAGTCGGGGTGCCGTCCTGATTGACAAGGTCGATGCCGTAGCCGGGGATGGGCTTGCCCATCGAGCCGGGCTTGAGCGGCTGGCCGACGAGGTTCGCAATGCCGAGCGTCATCTCCGTCTGGCCGAAGCCCTCGGCGATCTGCAGCCCCGTCGCCTTTTCAAACTGATAATAGACCTCCGGGTTCAGCGCCTCGCCCGCGGTCGTTGCGTGCTGGATGGAACTGAGGTCGAAGCGGGACAGATCCTGCTTGATCAGCATCCGGTACATCGTGGGCGGCGCACAGAACGTTGTGATGTTGTATTTGGCGAACATCGGCAGAATCTTCTCGGCGTCGAACCGATCAAAGTCGTAGACGAACACCGCACCCTCGCACAGCCACTGGCCATACAGCTTGCCCCAGAGCGCCTTGCCCCAGCCGGTCTCGGAGATCGTGAAGTGCAGTCCGCCGGGCTGCACCCAGTGCCAGTACCGGGCCGTAACGTAATGGCCCAGCGCATATTTGTAGCTGTGAACGGCGATCTTCGGATAGCCGGTCGTGCCGGACGTGAAGAACATGAGCATCGGATCGTCGCCGCAGGGCGCGTCGTCCTTGCGCGTGTAGCGCCGGGAGAACAGGCCGTATTCCGCGTCAAAGTCGTGCCAGCCCTCGCGCTTGCCGCCGACGAGAACCTTCGTCAGATGCGCACCCGCGTCGGCCTCCGCGATGTCGACCTGATGTGCCGTGTCGCCGTCCGCCGTACAGACGATCGCGCTCACGCCCGCCGCCTTGAAGCGATAGGTGAAATCATGCTCCATCAGCTGGTTCGTCGCCGGGATGGCGATCGCGCCCAGCTTATGCAGGCCGAGGATCGCAAACCAGAACTGATAGTGCCGCTTGAGCACCAGCATCACGCGGTCGCCGCGCTTCACGCCGAGTGACGTGAAATAGTTCGCCGCCTGACTCGAAGCGTCCTTCATGTCCTTGAACGTGAACCGCCGCTCAGTCCTGTCGTTTGCGATATGCACCATCGCGAGCTTGTCCGGCTCACGCCGTGCGAGGCCGTCCACGATGTCGAATGCAAAATTGAATTTGTCCTCGTTGTGGAACTCCAGCCGCTCCAACGAGCCGTCTTCCTTTTCCACCCCGTGGACAAACTGGTCGCAGAGCAGCTGCTGCTCCGGCGTCTCCTCCAACGCCCGTGTCCGCACGGACAGGTCCTGCTCCTTTTCGCTGCTCGCCATGATCATTGCGAGGAATACACAGTCCTGCCCATCCACGGCGATCATGCCGTGCGGCGTGGAGCTCTTGTAGAAGATGCTGTCGCCCTCGTGGAGGACTTCCTCGTGCTCGCCGACACGCACACGGAGCGTCCCCTTCACGACGAGGTCAAATTCCTGTCCGGCATGCGTCGTGGTGTGGATCGGCTGGCTCTGCAGCTCCTTGGAATACTGATAGGTGACCCAATACGGCGTCGCCAGCTTCTGCCGGAACATTGCCGCCATATTCTGAATGGTGATGCCGTCCTCGCTGGCCGTCACCGGACCCATGCCCCGGCGCGTCACCGTGTAGCTCGAGAGCTTGGCGCTCTGGCCTTCGAGCAGATCCGTCAGCTCCACGCCGAACGCCAGCGCGCACTTGTGCATGAACGTAAACGGGAAATCGACCGTGCCCTGCTCATAGCTGTGATACTGCTCGACGCTGACCTCGGTCTTCTCGGCCATCTCCGCTTCGCTGTAGCCGACGATCTCGCGCATCTCGCGGATTCGCTCTGCGATCTCCATCAGCGGGTTGGCAGCCGGCTTCTTGGTTTGCACCATCATAGTGGGTTCCTCCTGTGTTAAACTGTGTAAGTTACTTCGAACGAAAAAACTCGCCTCAAGGATTCCTAAGAATCTTTGAGGCGAGTTTGTGAATCACAATACCCGTGGTACCACTCAAATTGCAGCTCTGAGAACTGCCGCTTCAGGCTCTGACAAGCCCTATCCCGTAACGTGGGCGGACGAGAGGCGTCTACTTGCGAATGGTGTTCGGGCCTCCAGCTCGGAAGTGATAGGTCACAGGAGTTCGTGCTGCCGGTTTGCACCAACCACCGGCTCTCTGAAAGCAGTCCGTCCGACCGTCTTCGTCACAGCTTTTTTGATTTGAACTTGCCCCAAATTTAACACAGTCTTTGCAGGCTGTCAAGTATAAATTTTACTAATACCGGCTATCGGTGCTTACCGCTTCACCTGCTCGGCGGTCTGCGCCGTGTCGATCCCAGCCGCGCCCTCCAGGCCGAAGCGCTCCGTCGCCTCCTCGCGCATCTTGTATTTCAGGATTTTTCCGGCTGCGTTCATCGGGAATGCATCGACAAAATCGATGTATTTCGGCACCTTGTGCCGTGCCATGCTGGCCTTGATATAGTCCAGCATCTCCTCCACGGTCACGCTGCCGGGCTCCTTGAGGATGATGCAGGCCATGGCCTCCTCGCCGTATTTCTTGTCCGGCACGCCGATGACCTGTACGTCCTTGACGGCCGGGTGGGTGTAGATGAATTCCTCAATCTCCTTGGGGTAGATGTTCTCGCCGCCGCGGATGATCATGTCCTTGAGCCGCCCGGTGATGCGGTAGCAGCCGTTTTCGTCCCGGCAGGCCAGATCGCCAGAGTGCAGCCAGCCCTCCTTGTCAACGGTGGCGGCCGTGGCCTCGGGCATCTTGTAGTAGCCTTTCATGGTGTTGTAGCCGCGCGAGCAGAACTCGCCGTTGACGCCGTCCGGCACTTCCTCGCCGGTCTCGGGGTCGATGATCTTGCACTCGATGTGCGGGAAAGCGTAGCCGACCGTGTTGCACCGCAGATCGAGCGGGTCGCCGCAGGCGCTCATGGTGCTGCCGGGGGCGGATTCGGTCTGGCCGTAGACGCTGACGATGTCGGTCATGTGCATCTCGTCCGGCTGGGCGGCCCGGCGCATGAGCTCCGGCGGGCAGCCGGAACCGGCCATGATGCCGGTGCGCATGTAGGAAAAATCGGTCTTTTTGTAGTCCGGATGGTTGAACATGGCGATGAACATCGTCGGCACACCGTTGAAGCAGGTGATGCGCTCCTGATTGATGCAGGCGAGCGAGACCTTGGCCGAGAAATACGGCATCGGGCAGAGCGTCGCGCCGTGCGTCATGCAGGAGGTCATGGAGAGCACCATGCCGAAGCAGTGGAACATCGGCACCTGGATCATCATCCGGTCGGCCGTGGACAGATCCATCCGGTCGCCGATGCATTTGCCGTCGTTGACGACGTTGTAGTGCGTCAGCATGACGCCCTTCGGGAAGCCCGTTGTGCCGGAAGTGTACTGCATATTGCACACGTCGTCCGGCCGCACGCCCGCGGCCATGCGCAAAATCTGCTCGCGCGGGACCATATTGGCCCGATCCATCGCCTCGTCGAAGGTCAGGCAGCCCGGCATCCGGAAGCCGACGGTGATGACGTTGCGCAGGAACGGCAGCTTGCGGCAGTGCAGGGCGGAGCCGGGCTTTGCGTCGGCCAGCTCCGGGCAGAGGGTCTGGATGATCTCACGGTAGTTCGAGTCCAGACAGTGGTCGATCATGACGAGCGTGTGCGTGTCGGACTGCCGCAGCAGATATTCCGCCTCGTGGATCTTGTACGCCGTGTTGACCGTGACGAGCACGGCGCCGATTTTCGTCGCGGCCCAGAAGGTGATGAACCACGCGGGCACGTTCGTAGCCCAGATGGCGACCTTGCTGCCCCGGCGCACGCCGAGCGAGACGAGCGCGCGGGCAAAATCGTCCACGTCGTCGCGGAACTGCGCATAGGTCCGCGTGTAGTCGAGCGTCGTGTATTTGAACGCGTACTGGTCCGGGAATTCCTCGACCATCCGGTCGAGCACCTGCGGGAAGGTCTCGGAGATGAGGCTGTCTTTCTTCCAGACGAACTTGCCGGTATGCGCGGCGTTGTCGTAGAGCGTCTTTTTCTTGCCGCGCGGGGAATCGAAGCGGTGCATGTAGTTGACGAAATGTGGGAAGATGACCTCCGGGTCGGTCAGGTCGGGCATCCATTCCGGCTTCCACTCGAGCGAGATGAACCCGTCATAGTCGATGGAGGACAGCGCCTGCATCATGCTGCCGACGGGCAGCGTGCCCTCGCCGATGAGGTCATAGCTGCCGTCGTCGTCCGAGTCGCGCAGGTGAACGTGGCGGACGTAGGCACCGAGGTTTTTGATGGTCGTGTCGGCGGATTCGCCGTGGTCCCGGTAGGGTTGGTGCATGTCCCAGAGCGCGCCCAGCTGGTCGCAGGCAAACGCATCGAGCAGCGTGCGCAGCCGGGCCGTGTCGGAAAAGACGCCGCTGGTCTTGAGCAGGATCGTGATC